>Ga0255338_1004183_pt1 | contig 15507 bp, 13 predicted proteins | sample MeOH1_35cm_T4_19_FD_203715 | JGI IMG/M metagenome (GOLD analysis project Ga0255338, IMG submission 203715) | Sandy soil microbial communities from University of British Columbia, Vancouver, Canada - MeOH1_35cm_T4_195 | ecosystem: Engineered > Artificial ecosystem > Sand microcosm > Unclassified ...
TGCGCCTTGCCGCGCCCTTCAGCCAGAGCCTCTGCAAAGGTGCCGAAGATAACGGTCAGCCAGAGCCAGATCACCAGTTGCAGCTTGAACCCCATGCCAAGTTGGTCCTGTCCGACTGCCAGCAGGACTGTCAGCAATGTCGCGACGACGGCGGTGGTGAACATCACCGGATTGCGGATCAGTTCTCTGGGGTTGAGCTTGCGAAAGGCATCGCCAATCGCGGGAACGATCAGATCGGCGGTGAAGAGGGATTTCTGGGCGGATCGAGCCATATGTCGTGATCCTTAGAAAAGCTGGCCACGGATCATCGCGAGATGATCGGCAATGGGGCCAAGGGCGAGGCTGGGCAGGAAGGTGAGGCCGCCGATAATCAGCACGATGCCGACCAGCAGGCCCGTCCAGAGCGGCCCCGTCGTGGGAAAGCTTCCCGCGGTTTCCGGCGTGTATTTCTTCGCCGCCAGACTGCCCGCTATGGCCAGCATCGGAATGATGATGAAGAACCGCCCGATCCACATCGCGACCCCCAGCATGCCGTTGTAGAAGGGGGTGTTGGCGGTCAGGCCCGCAAAGGCCGAGCCGTTATTGCCGACGCCGGAGGTGAAGGCGTAAAGGATTTCGCTGAACCCATGCGGCCCCTTGTTGAGCGGCCCGGCAAGCCCTGCGGGCAGCACCGAGGCGATGGCGGTGAAGCCCAATATGATGAGCGGCAGCACGGCGATGGCGAGGACGGCGAGCTTGACTTCGCGGCTCTCGATCTTCTTGCCGACATATTCGGGCGTGCGACCGACCATCAGCCCAGCGACGAAGACGGCGAGGATGGCGAACAGCAGGAAGCCGTATATGCCCGCGCCCACGCCGCCGACGACGACCTCCCCCAACTGGATGTTGATGAGCGGGATCATGCCGCCCAGCGCGGTGAAGCTGTCATGCATGGCATTGACCGCGCCGCAGCTCGCGGCCGTGGTAACGACCGCGAAAAGGGCGGAGGGGGCGATTCCGAAGCGGACTTCCTTCCCCTCCATATTGCCGCCGGGGACGCCCAGATGGTGGAGGATGGGGTTGCCCGCCGCTTCCTGCCAGTAGGTTACGGTGACGCCGATCAGGAAGATGGTGAGCATCGCCGCCAGGATGGCCCAGCCCTGCCGGACGTTGCCGACCGCCTTGCCGAAGCAATAGGTCAGGCCGAAGCCGATCAGGAAGATCGACAGCATCTGCACGAAATTGGTGAGCCCGGTCGGATTTTCGAACGGGTGGGCGCTGTTGGCGTTGAAGAAACCGCCGCCATTGGTGCCCAGCATCTTGATCGCTTCCTGCGAGGCGACCGGGCCGAGGGCGAGGGTCTGCTTTGCTCCCTCCAGAGTTGTGAGGTCGACTGATCCCGCCAGCGTCTGCGGCACGCCGCTGGCGATCAGGAACAGCGCATAGACGATGCAGAGCGGCAGCAGCAGATAGAGCGTCACCCGCGTCATGTCGGCCCAGAAATTGCCGATGCCGGTCGTGCTGCGCCGGGCGAAGCCCCGGAACAGCGCGAAGGCGAGCGCGATGCCGGTCGCGGCCGAGAGGAAATTATGGATCGTCAGCCCCAGCATCTGGCTGAGGTTCGACAGGGTCGATTCCCCGGCATAGCTTTGCCAATTGGTGTTGGTGGTGAAGCTGACCGCCGTGTTGAAGGCGAGATGCGCGCCGACCGCGCCATCGCCCAGGGGATTGAAAGGCAGCGCGGCCTGCATCCGCAGCAGGGCATAGGTGAAAAGCAGCAGCGCCGTGTTGAAGATCAGCATATGCACCGCATAGCGGCGCCAGCCTTGCTCCTCTTCGGGATCGATGCCGGAGAGGCGGTAGAAGCCGCGCTCGATGGGTCCGAATATGGAATGAAGCGGCGTACGGCGTCCTTCATAGAGCGCGAACAGCCAGAGGCCGGCCGGCTTGACGAGGGCCAACAGGATGCCGGTGAAGGCGGCAATCAGCAGCCATCCCTGAAAGGTCATGGACAGCCTTTTCTAAAAGCGTTCAGGCCGCGCGAGCACGGCGATCAGATAGAGGAGAAGGCCAAGCATGGTCAGCGCGGCGAGCCAGAGATCGATGGTCATGACAGCCCCCCTCATGCCCGGTCGCAAAGCGCGGCATAGCCGAGGCTGGCCGTCAACAGGATGAGGATCAGGCCGATCCAGAAGATGTCCTGCATATGAAAACTCCCGCAGGCGAGGATGTCGCGCGGGGTGCGGGACGATTCGTCTGCCGCTCGTCAATTAGGGCAGCGGCGCGTTTGAATGCGAGAGACGGGGGATTGGTAAGCCATAGTATTTGCGTATGAATTGGGACTAGAGCAGAATCCTACCCGATTGCATCGGATCGGCTGCTCTAGACCTTTGTTTTGCCGCGTTTTCCGAGTCAGCAGATGATTGGCTTCGCCGAACTGCCGTTTCTATCTGCTTAGAAAACGCTCTAGAGATTTTGGCGTCCACCCCTTGAACCATTTGCATTTGTTAAGGCACTGAAACTGCAAGCCTGGGTTCAGGATCATTTCCCATGATTGGGACGTTTCATAAGGCCGATGAGATAAGGAACCCGATGACCGATACGCGCGCTCGCATCAACGCCATCGGCTGCGCCGTTCCCGAGCAGGACATGCACGCTCCCTTCATCCAATGGGCGGCCCGGCAACTGGACGATCCACGCCACCGCCAGCTTTTCCTGCGCATGGCCGAACGGTCGGGCATCGACCATCGCTGGTGCGTGCTGCCATCGACTGTCGAAGGCGGATCGCCGGTCGATCCGGGCGGTTTCTATGCCGGGGAGATGCCGCCGACTTCGCTCAGGATGCGGCGCTATGCCGATTATGCCCCGGCTTTGGCGCTGGAGGCGATCGCGCGGCTGAAGGAGCAGGTCGCGATCGACCGGATCAGCCATCTGGTGGTGGCGAGCTGCACCGGCTTCGTCGCGCCGGGCATCGACCAGATCATTGCCGAACGGCTGGGGCTGGAGAATGTCGAGCGGACATTGGTCGGCTTCATGGGCTGTTATGCGGCGGTCGCGGCCTTGCGCACGGCGCGGCATATCGTGCGGTCGGAGCCGGAGGCGCGGGTGCTGGTGGTGACGGTCGAGCTGTCCTCCCTCCATTTTCAGCCGGAGCGGCAGATCGAACGCCTGTTGATGATGCTCCAGTTCGCGGACGGCGCGGCGGCGGCTTTGGTGACGGCGGAGGGCGGCGGGGTGGCGATCGACCGGCCCTTTTCGTTCAACCTGACGGATTCGGCGGAGCTGATCCGCTGGGACATTGGCGACAGCGGTTTCGTGATGCATCTGTCGGGTGAGGTGCCCGGGCGTATCCAGGCGGCGCTTAGCGATCCGCAGATCAGGCAGCGTATGTGGGGGAGTGACGATCCCGGCCTGATCGACGATTGGGCCGTGCATGCGGGCGGTCGGTCGATCCTGGATGCGGTGGAGCATGGGCTTGGGCTGGACGAAACCGCGCTGGCGCCCTCGCGGCGCGTGCTGGCCCGTTTCGGCAACATGTCCTCGTCCACGCTGATGTTCATATTGGGCGACATGCTGAGCCAGGCGCGGCGCGGGGTGGCGCTGGCCTTTGGGCCGGGGCTGGCGGCGGAAGGATTCCGGTTCGAAGGGATCGCATGATGCGCAGCGTACCAGCGCTGATCGTCGGCGGCGGGCCAGCCGGTGCGGCGGCGGCGATCATGCTCGGGCGGGCGGGCGTGACGGCGCATCTGGTCGATCGGCATGCCGGGCCGCATGATAGCGTCTGCGGCGGCTTTCTGGGCTGGGATGCGCTGGCGGAACTGGATGTTCTGGGTGTTGACGTGGCGGCTTTGGGAGCGCGGCCGATCGAGCGGCTGCGACTGGTGGCGGGTGAGCATCGTGTCGAACTGGCGCTGCCGCATCGGGCCGCGGGGCTGTCACGGCGGGTGCTGGATGAAGCGCTGATCGGGCTGGCGGAGGATGCCGGCGCGGTTCTCATGCGGGGGCGGGCGGTGCGGGCCGCCGATCCGGCGGGCCGGTCCGTTCGCTTCGACGATGGCGAGCAATGGGCGGGCGAGGCCTTGTTCCTCGCGACCGGCAAGCATGAGTTGCGGGGGCTTGCGCGTGATCTTGGCGGGCGGAAGGAGGCGCCTTCGGCCGGCTTGCGGGCGGTGTTGCCCGCCAGTGCGGTCCGCTCGCGCGATCTGGCTGGAATGATCGAGCTGCATCTGTTCGATGGGGGATATGCGGGACTGCTGTTGCAGGAGGATGGAACCGCAAATCTCTGCCTGTCCGTCGACCGGGAGCGGTTGGGGCAAGGCGTGACGCCGCTGATGGCGCAGATCATGGCGGAGGCGCCATGTCTCGCTGAACGGATGGAGGGTGACATCCCCGCAAATTTCGAGGCGGTTGCCGGTGTACCCTATGGTTGGCGGGCGGACAGCACATTGCCCGGCATCTTCCGCATGGGCGATCAGGGGGCGGTGATCGCCTCTTTGGCGGGGGATGGGATTGCCATCGCGCTCAGCAGCGGGATGAGCGCGGCGCAGGCCTATCTCAGCGGCGGCCCCGACGCGGCGATAGACTGGCAAAGGGACATGCGCCGCCGGAGCCGCCGCCCGCTGGGCGTGGCCGAGGCGCTGCGCCATGGCGCGGCGGGGCCGGTGGGGCGAGGGTTGCTGATGCAATTGCTGCGCTGGATGCCGGGGCTTGGCGCGCAGGCCGCGCTGCTTACCCGCATATCCGCTCGACACACAGGCGGAAGGAAAAGCGGCGCACGATCCGCACGTCATCCGGGTTGATGCCCGCCTGCGGCAACAGCGCCTCCCAGTCGCCGGGCCGGAAGGCGCGAGCGATGGAGAGCTGGCCATCCTCCCGCACGATGCGGTGGACGCGCAGCAGACGGGCCAGCAGGGGAAAGCCCCAATAGGCAAAGCCATGACGATGCAGGTCGCAGATCAGCCAGCCCATGCGCGCATTCGCCTCCATATGGCGCAGGAAGGTCATCAGTTGCGCGTCGGTCATATGATGCGTCACCTGACTGGAAATGATGAAGTCGAACCGTTCCGGCTGGTCGAGATAATCCCCGGCGCGATAGTCGATGCGGAGGTCCGGCGGGGTGGCATGGCGGGCCGCTGCAAGGCTTTTCTCGTTGAGGTCGACGCCGATCAGTTCGGCCTCGATCCCCCGTTTCCTGGCCCAGCGGGCGATGGCGCGCAAAATGTCGCCGTCTCCGAAGCCCACGTCGAGCAGCCGGAAATGCCGGGCCGAGCCGATGGCGCGGTTGAGGAAGGCGATGGCGGGCCAGGCGGTGAAGGTCCAGCGATTGACCCGGGCGAGGTCGTGCAGCACGCGCTCATAGATGGCCGGGTCCAGCCCCGGCGCGTCCATCTGTTCTTCCTGCCGCGATCGGATTGAAAGGTCGGCCATGATGCACTCCCTTCTTTCCTATCCTCATAGCATGGCAGGCTTGTTATTCTCGTGCCCAAAGAGGTGACGCCATGGGATATTTTTCCGCGCTCCTGTTGCTGGCGGCCGGTGCGCCATCGGCGGGTGTAGAGGGCTATTGGCTGACCGACGACCGGAAGGGTGTGGTGCGGATCGCGCCCTGCGCAGGGCAGATGTGCGGGCGGATCGTGCGGGTACTCAATAAGGGGCCTGACGTGCCGACGACCGACATCAACAATCCCGATCCGAAATTGCGTGGGCAGCCGATCCTGGGTTTGCTGACCTTATGGGGTTTCAATCGGGCTGGCGCGGCATGGAAGGGCGGGCGGGCCTATGATCCCAAATCGGGGCGAAGTTATCGGGCGACATTGGGATTGAACCCGGACGGGTCGCTCAAGGTGACGGGGTGCGTGTTGTTCATCTGCCAGTCGCAGCGTTGGACGCGGGTGCAATAGAGCGATTTCCAAGCGATCTGAATTGATCGCTGGTTAAGAAATCGCGGTAAAACAAAGGAATAGAGCGGTTGATCTGATGCAATCAGATCGCAAACCGCTATAGCGGACCGGCCTTCTCCCACAGGAAAATCCCATAGCGCATCGCCCCGGTGCGAAGCGCAAGGATCAGGCGCGGCAAGCTGAGGATGAAGCTGCGGTTCCGCGTCCTGGGGCTGAGCGCCAGCCGGCGGAGGGCGGGATCGCTGATCATGGCTCCGGCGAAGCGTCGCAGGCAGATCGTCCAGGTGCGGCGGACGCGGGCGCTGGCATCCTCAGAGTCGCGCAGGGAAAAGCCGGCATCGGCGGCCATGTTCACATAATCCGCCCGGCTGCCCATGCCGGGCAGCCGTCCCTCGCGGCAAATGGGTTCGAGCAGATGGCGGATTTCCCAGGCGCGCGCGCCCTCTCCCTCCAGCCAGGCGCAGACCACCAGCCGCCCGCCGGGGCGCAGCACGCGCGCCGCTTGCGCGAAGAAGCGCGCCTTGTCGACCATATGTTCCGAGCTTTCAATGGCATAGGCGCGATCGAAGCTGGCGTCGGGCAGGTCGTTGTGGAGCCAGTCCCGGCGCAGGCAGGTGAAGCGCGGCGAGGGGCGGGCATTGGCGATTTTTTCCTGCGCGGCGGAAAGGGTAAGGCCAATGATGCCGACATCATGCCGCGCCGCAATCCGTGCAGCGGTCGCGCCATAGCCGCAGCCTATGTCGCACAGCGTCTGTCCCGGTTCCAGCGCCAGCCGCGCTTCGACTTCCGCGACAAGGGCATCGGCCGCCTCCGCCGGGCTTTCCCGGCCGGTCCGCCAATAGCCATGATGCACATGCTCGCCCCATATCCGCCGATAGGCAAGGTCCAGTTCGTCATAATGAACCGCAACGTCCGCCGCGGTCGGGGGAAGCTTCGGCACGATCATGCGGCTTTATCGGTCGATTGGCCTTCGGTGGCAAACGGTTTTGGTGATACCTGCTCCGGCTTGCGCAGGAGTATCGGCTCTCAACCCGCTGCCGCCAGCAACCTCGCGCTGAGCGTGGGCCACTCCGTCATGTCCCAGCCTTCGGGGGTTTCGCGGGTCATGATCTGGTCCGCGCCGAAGCAGTTGGAAAGGTCGATATCCTCGCCCTTTTCGAAGGCGCGGTCGGCCAGCGAATAAAAGGGGCGGACCACGGGCAGGGTCAGATCGTCCCTGTTCTGCTCGACCACGATCGCCAGCCGATGCGAGCGCAGTCGCACCAGCGATCCGATCGGATAGATGCCCACGGCCCGCTGGAACGCCTGGAAAATCTCCGGGTCGTAGAGCGTCTGCGCCTCGTCCAGCATCAGCAGGGCGCGGGACGGGTCTTCGCCATGGCGGTGGATGCGGTTGGAAGTCATTGCGTCATAAGTGTCGCAGATCGCCGCCATGCGCGCGAACAGCCCGATCTCCTCGCCCTTCAGCCCATGGGGATAGCCGCTGCCGTCCAGCCGCTCATGATGATGCAGGCAGACGTCCAGCACCGCCTCGGGCATTTCGCCGCCCAGCGCCAGAAATTCATGCGCCAGCGTGGTGTGGCTTTTCACCACCTCCCATTCTTCGGGGGTGAGCGGGCTGTCCTTGTCCCAGGTTTCCTGCGGCACATGGCCCATGCCGACGTCCATCAGCAACCCGGCGAGCCCGGCCTGCTGCACCTCCTCCGGGGAGAGGCGGAGCTGCTGGGCCAGGCTGATCATCAGCGCGCAAACCGACAGGGCGTGGAGATAGAGATATTCATTCGTATTCTTGAGCCGCGTCACCGCCATGAAAGCATGGGGATTGCGCTGGATGGAGCTGGAAATCTCCTCGATCATCGGTTCTAGCTTCTTGAGCTTGATCGCGTTGCCCAGGCGGGAATCGTCGAAGATCTTCTGCATCGCGCGCACGGATTTGCGGGCCAGGCGGTTCGCATGGACCATCTCGGCCTTGGCTGGCAGCCTGTCTTTCGACAGCGGGTCGAACGGACGGCTGACGGGGGCGGGCGCCGCGCGCCGGGCGATCGTGGCTCCGGCCCGGCCGAACGGACGATCACGCGGGTCCGGAGCGCGGGAAGGAGCAGGCTCTTCCTTCGGCTTCAGATCGACGCCGCGGGACGTGTCGATCTGGACCCATTCGACCTTGCTGGCCTTCAGCGTTTCCAACTGATCGGCATCCTCCAGCAACATCTTGCTTTTCCAGAAGGGATGGGAAAACCACGACCCTTCCATCTTGTGCAGGAACATGCCCAACTCGACGTCCTGGGTACGGATTCTTTTCAACATTTTGCGGCCCCGAATAGAGGCTGCATCTCGCCCCCAAAGCCTTGCAAAAAGGTTAAAACGGGATCGTCGCGGCCCTTATCGCCAGCCCAGGCCAAGCGCCTTTTGCAAGGCGATATAGTCCGCCGTCATGGCCGCCGTCCCCTGCGAGAGCGTCTGTGCCGCCGACAGGCTCTGCCGTTCCGCGTCGAGAAGCTGGATGCGGGTGGCGGCGCCCGCCTCGAAGCGCTGGCGCATCAGCGCGGCGGTGCGGTCGGCCGAAGCCTTGGACCGGGCCGCGCTGGCGACGCTCAGCCGCCGGGCGCCGAAGCGGGACAGGGCGTCCTCGCTGTCGCGCAGGGCGGTGAGGACGGCCTGGCGATATTGGGCTGCAGCTTCGTCCTGCGCGCCCTTCGCCTGCTCGACGCGGGCGGCGTTACGGCCGAAATCGAGGAAGCTCCAGCTCAGGCGGGGCATGGCGATGGCTGCCAGTTGGTCGAGATCGACCAGATCGCCGGGGTTGGTGCCGCCGATACCGATCAGGCCCATGAAGCTGAGGCTGGGGAAGCGCGCCGCCTCCGCCACGCCGATTTTGGCGGTGGCGGCGGCGAACTGGCGCTCCGCCGCGCGGACATCGGGGCGGCGTTTGAGCAGCGCGGCGGGATCACCCACCGCGACCTCCGCCGGCGGCAGCGGCACGGCAGCGGGCGCCGTCAGCATCGCGTCGAGCGCGCCGGGCGCTTCCCCGGCGAGCGTCGCCAGCGCGTTCAGATAGGCGTCGCGCTCGGCGCTAAGCGGCAGCAGGGCGGCTTCGCCCTGCTCCACTTGGTTGCGCTGCTGCTCCAGCTCCAGTGCGGAGGCGGTGCCCTGGGCGTGGCGCTGTTCGGTCAGGCGCAGCATCTCGCGCTGGCGGGTGAGCGCCTCCTGCTCCAAGACGATGCGCTGCTGGCGGTCGCGCAGATTGACATAGGCCTGCGCGATTTCGGCCGTCAGGCTGACCTGCGCGTCCGCGACATTGGCTTGCGCCGCGTCAAACTGGGCGCGTGCCGCCTCGACCCCCCGCCGTTTGCCGCCCCACAGGTCGACCTCCCAACTGGCGTCGAAGCCCAGATTGTAGAAGTTGAGCGACTGGCTGCCGCCGCCGGACTGGTCGCTCTCATCGGAATTGCCAAGGTCGACACCGGGCAGAGTCGCGTGGACAAAAAGGGCGGAGGCATTGGCGCTGGGAAGGGCATTGGCGCGTTCCGAACGCAGCGAGGCGCGAGCCTGCCGGACCCGTGCTTCGGCCACCGCCACGCCCGGATTGGCCGCGAGCGCGCGGGTCTCCAGCGCATCCAGCACCGGATCGCCCAAGGCCGTCCACCATGCGGCTGCGGCTGGCGCTTGGGCGCGGGTGTCGTCGGGTGCCCGCGCGAATTGCGCGCCGGGGCTGACCGGCTTGGACGTTTCCGGTCCGCGATAATCCGGCCCGGCGGTGCAGGCGGCCAGGCTAAGCAGGGGGAAGGCAATCAAGGGGAAACGCATGGAAACCGGCCTCAATGCATCGCGACGGCTTGCCCATGGGGCAAGGGACGCAGGAACAGGACCAGCGGCAGCACGGCAATGATGCCGACCGCCAGCATCGTGAAAATATCGTTATAGGTCATCACCAGCGCCTCTTTCTGGATCGTGCCCGCCAACGACCGAAGGGCGGCTTCATGACCGCCCAGCGAATGACTGAGCCCGCCGATATAGTCCTGCACCTGGCCGCTATTGGCGCTCAGGCTTTCTTCCATGCGCCGGCTATGGAACCAGGTTCGCTGGTCCTGAATGGTGGCGATGCCCGCCAGCGCCAGCGATCCGCCCAGATTGCGGACCGCGTTGAACAGTCCGGCGGCGTCGCCCGCATCCTCACGCGGGACGGAAGCGATGGCGGCCTGATTGAGGAAGAGGAAGCCGAACACGCTGCCGACCCCGCGCAGCAATTGCGATTCGATGAAATCATGGCCGACCGCCTGGTTGGTCAGCACCGTGTCGATCCAGCAGCTCGTCGCCATGACGAGCAGCCCGGCGCCGACCGCGATGCGGATGTCCAGATGCCGGATCAGCAGCGGCGTCAGCGGCATCAGCATCAGGCTGGGAATGCCCGACAGCAGGACGATCCGGCCCGATTGCAGCGCGTCATAACCGGCGATCGCGGCCAGGAACTGCGGAATGACGAAGGCGGTGCCATAGAGCATCATGCCGATCACCAGCCCCATCATCGCGACCGCGCCGAACTGGCGGTCGAGCAGAAGCTTCAGCCGGATGACCGGCCTTTTCGCGAAATATTGGCCGGCGAACAACAGGATGAAGCCGATGCCCGAGACGATCGACATCAGGACGATTTCCCGGCTCTGGAACCATTGTTCGCGCTGCCCTTCCTCCAGCACGATGGTGAGGCCGCCCAGCCCCAGCGCCATGCCTGCAATGCCCAGCCAGTCGGCCTGCCAGAATTCGCTCAGCAGCGGCTTTTGATGCGGCATCGTCACCAGCAGCAGGGTGATCAGGATGATGCCCACCGGAAGGTTCAGGAAGAAGGCATAGTGCCAGCTTATATTCTCCGTCAGCCACCCGCCGACCAGCGGGCCCAGGACCGGACCAAGGATCGCGGTGACGCCGAACAGCGCATTGCCGATCGGCTGCTGCGAACGGGGCAGGCGCGTGGCGATGATCGTCATCGCCGTCGGGATCAGCGCGCCGCCGGTAAAGCCCTGGCCGACGCGGCCGATGATCATGGTGGTCAGATTGTCGGCCACGCCGCACAGCATCGAAAAGCCGGTGAACAGAAAAGCCGCGGCCAGCAGCAGGGTACGCAGCCCCAGCAGCCGTTCCAGCCACGCCGCCAGCGGGATGATGATGATTTCCGCGACCAGATAGGATGTCGCGATCCAGGTTCCCTCCGTGCCGCTGGCACCGATTTCGCCCTGGATCGTGGGCAGGGCCGAATTGACGATGGAAATATCAAGCGTCGCCATCATCGCGCCCAGGCTGCCCGCCGCGACCGCCAGCCAGGCGGCGGTGTCGGCGCGTTCCGGCATGGATGCCGGGGCCGAAGAGGCGGTAGCGGTCATTGGCCGATCCGCGCGTTATGCCGCTCCTGCTCCCGGCGGATTTGCGCCGCGGCGTCCTTGGCCGAACGGGTGTCGACGGACACTTCGACCGACATGCCGGGGACCAGCAGCTTGCGGGTTTCAGGGCCGGCGCTGACGGCGATGCGAACGGGGATGCGTTGGACGATCTTGGTGAAATTCCCCGTGGCGTTTTGGGGCGGCAGGACGGAGAATTGCGCGCCGGTGCCGGGCGCGATGCTCGCCACCCGGCCGGGCAGATCGACGCCGGGCAGCGCGTCCACCTCGATCCTCACGGGCTGGCCGACGCGCATCAGGCCTAACTGCGTTTCCTTGAAATTCGCCTCGACATAGAGGCTGGCCTTGGGAACCAGCGTCATCAGGCGGGCCGCCGCCTGCACGAACTGACCCTGCCGCACGCTCCTGTCACCGATCCGCCCATCGACGGCGGCGCGTAATATGGTGGCCTCCACGTCGGTATTGGCGGCGGATAGTTGGGCGCGCGCGGCCTCTCCCTGCGCCTGCGCTTGCCTGACCTGCGCTTCCAATGTGGCGACCCGCTTCTGCGCGCTGGCCAGCGTCGCCTGGGCGGCGGCAGCCCTGGCTCTCGCCTGCACCGCTAGATTTTGAAGCTCCGACAAGCGCTCGCGGGTTTCGGCGCCGCTGGCCGCCAGCGGGCGATAGCGCTCCACTTCGCTCGCGGCGAAGGCGGCGTTGGCCTTGGCGGCGCTCAACTCTGCGTCCGCCTGGTCGATGGCGGCGCGCTGCTCAGCGATCTGGGCTGTCACCCCGGCGACATTGGCCTTGGCCACGTCGATCTGCGCCACGGACTGGGCCGCCTGCGCCCGATAATCACGCGGGTCGATCTGCACCAGCGGCTGCCCGGCCTTCACATCCTGATTCTCATCGACGAAAACGCGGTCGACATAGCCCGAAACCTTCGGCGCGACGGTGATCGAATCGGTCTGGATATAGGCGTCGTTGGTCGATTCCTGAAATTTGCCGAAGCTTTCGAAGCGGATGAACCACAGCACGCCGCCAACGATCAGCGCCAACGCCCCCAGCAACAGGATCAGGCGGACGCGCGGGTTTTTGAGCGGGGAGGAACGGCGCTGGCCCGAGTCGTCGGCATATGCGGAGGAAGAGGCCATATCGTCTGAACTCATGAAAAAACCGCTGATCTCAATCCTGCTTCCTATGCTCGCTCTTGCACTATGGCGCAATACCATTTATTGAGGAACCTCATGGATATCTCCGACGAGCAGCTACTGACGGACCTGTTTCGCGTCATCACGCTGATGCGCCGTTTCTTCGACCGGGCGATGACGGAGCAGGGCGCTTCGCTGGCGCAGACAAAGGTTCTGATGTGCATAAAGGAGCTGCCGGGAACGGCGCGGGCGGCGGATATTGCCGAAATAATGGGGATTGCGCCGCGAACGGTGACGGAGGCGCTGGACGGGCTGGAGCGCGATGGGCTGATTCAACGGATGCCGGATAGGGAAGATCGGCGGGTCAAGCGGCTGACCATCACCCCCGCAGGGGAGGCCGCGGTGGCCGTGACTGAACCCCTGCGCCGTCAGCTCGGGGCACAGGCATTGGGCGCCTTGAACGCGTCCGAGCGGGAGCATTTTCATGCTGCGCTGCAAAAATTGCTGAAGAGGATGGCGAACGGCTGACCTTTTGATTCGCGCCATTTTCTCTGTTATTATCGCCCGGTCGACCGGCATAAGCCCGGCGGCAGGGGAGTGTGTGATGGAGCGTATGCATTACAGCATGTGTCAATGCAGCATCGGGCTGCTGACCTTGTGCAGCGCGTCGGCCTTGGCGTTGACCGGCACGCTTTACCTCCTGCTCAACTGATTCGCTCTTGCCACGAGCGTCCGAATGGGCGCGCCGCATCCGTTGAACGCGGCACGCCCTGTAAGAATCAATCCTTTTCGATCTGGCTCACATCGCGCACCGCACCGCGCGCGGCATTGGTCGTGAGCGCCGCATAGGCGCGCAGCGCGGGGGAGACGTTGCGCTTGCGGCCGAGCGGCTTCCAGGCCTTGACGCCGCGTGCTTCCATCTCCGCCTTGCGCGTCGCGATGACCGCGTCGTCCAGGTCCAGCTTGATGACGCGGTTGGGGATGTCGATGACGATCGGGTCGCCTGTCGCAACCAGCGCGATCAGTCCGCCTTCCGCCGCTTCGGGCGAGACATGGCCGATGGAAAGGCCCGACGTGCCGCCCGAAAAGCGCCCGTCGGTGATCAGCGCGCAGGCTTTGCCCAGCCCCTTCGACTTGAGATAACTGGTAGGGTAGAGCATTTCCTGCATGCCGGGGCCGCCCTTCGGCCCTTCATAGCGGATGACGACGACGTCGCCCGCCTTGACCTCATTGCCCAATATGCCCGCGACCGCCGCGTCCTGGCTTTCATAGACGCGGGCCGTGCCGTGGAAGGTCAGGATCGATTCGTCCACGCCAGCCGTCTTCACGATGCAGCCTTCGGGCGCGATATTGCCGTACAGAACCGCGAGGCCGCCATCCTTGGAGAAGGGGTGCTCCGCGCTGCGGATGACGCCGTTTTCGCGGTCGGTGTCCAGTTCCTCCCAACGGGCATTCTGGCTGAACGCCTGGGTGGTGCGGACGCCGCCGGGGGCCGCGCGGAAGAAATTGCGGACCTCTTCGCTATTGGTGCGGCCAATGTCCCAGCGGTTGAGCGCGTCGCCCAGCGTTGGCGCATGAACGGTCGGCAGGCTGGCGTCGATCAGGTCGGCGCGCTCCAGCTCGCCCAGGATCGACATGATACCGCCGGCGCGGTGGACATCCTCCATATGGACGTCCTGCTTGGCGGGCGCGACCTTGCAGAGGCAGGGGACGCGGCGCGACAGCCGGTCGATGTCCGCCATGGTGAAGTCCACCCCGCCTTCATAGGCGGCGGCCAACAGGTGCAGCACTGTGTTGGTCGAACCGCCCATGGCGATATCGAGGCTCATGGCGTTTTCGAACGCGGCAAAGCTGGCGATGTTGCGGGGAAGGGCGGAGGCGTCTTCCTGTTCATACCAGCGCTTAGCGAGGTCGACGATGGTGCGGCCCGCCTCCAGGAACAGCTTTTCGCGGTCGGCATGGGTGGCCAGCGTCGAGCCATTGCCCGGCAGCGACAGGCCCAAAGCTTCGGTCAGGCAGTTCATCGAGTTGGCGGTGAACATGCCCGAGCAGCTGCCGCAGGTCGGGCAGGCGGCCTGCTCGATCGTCTTCACTTCCTCGTCGGTGTAATTTTCGTCCGCCGCGACGACCATGGCGTCGACCAGATCGAGCGCGACCGTCTTGCCGCGCAGCACGGTCTTGCCCGCTTCCATCGGCCCGCCGGACACGAAGATGGTCGGGATGTTGAGCCGCATGGAGGCCATCAACATGCCGGGCGTGATCTTGTCGCAGTTGGAAATGCACAGCAGCGCGTCGGCGCAATGGGCATTGACCATATATTCGACGCTGTCCGCGATCAGATCGCGGCTGGGCAGCGAATAGAGCATGCCGTCATGGCCCATGGCGATGCCGTCGTCGACCGCGATGGTGTTGAATTCCTTGGCGACGCCGCCTGCCGCCTCGATCTCGCGAGCGACGAGCTGGCCGAGATCTTTCAGATGCACATGCCCCGGCACGAATTGGGTGAAGCTGTTGGCGATGGCGATGATCGGCTTGCCGAAATCCTCGTCCTTCATGCCGGTGGCGCGCCACAGGCCGCGCGCGCCCGCCATGTTGCGGCCATGGGTGCTGGTGCGTGAACGATAATGGGGCATGATATTTCCTCAATTCCTCTCGGAAGCTCTCTACGCTTTTGCACGCAGGTTGTGAAATATATTGAAAGCGTTCAATAAGGTCGTATTACGAATAAGTGATGGACCTGCGGCAACTCAATCACTTCCTTGCCGTCGCGGAGGAATTGCATTTCGGTCGGGCTGCGGAACGGCTGGGCATGACGCAGCCGCCGCTCAGCCAGTCGATCATGGCGCTGGAACGCGAACTGGGGGCGCCGCTCTTTACGCGGACCAAGCGCCATGTCGCGCTCACCTCTTTTGGCGAGCAATGGCTGGCGCATGTCCGCCCGGCGGTGGGTGCGATCGCGGACCTCGCCCCCATGGCGCGGCGCCTGCGGGAAGGGACGGCGGGACGGCTGGCGCTGTCCTTCGTCAGTTCCGCCGATTACAGCATCCTGCCGTCGCTGGTCCGGCGCTATTCCATCGCCTTTCCCGATGTCGAGATGACATTGGCCGAGGC
>Ga0255338_1004185_pt1 | contig 15498 bp, 15 predicted proteins | sample MeOH1_35cm_T4_19_FD_203715 | JGI IMG/M metagenome (GOLD analysis project Ga0255338, IMG submission 203715) | Sandy soil microbial communities from University of British Columbia, Vancouver, Canada - MeOH1_35cm_T4_195 | ecosystem: Engineered > Artificial ecosystem > Sand microcosm > Unclassified ...
GCGTCCACCAGGGCGAACCCGCTCCGGCGGCACAGAGGCGGCTCGCGCCCCTGCTGGAGCGCCTGGGATTGCCCGCAGGCGCGGATTTCCTCCGTCGCTTCCCCCATCAGGTCAGCGGCGGCCAGCGCCAGCGGATCTGTCTGGCCATGGCCCTCTCGTGTGATCCCGAACTGCTGGTGCTGGATGAGCCCACCACCGCCCTGGATCCCATGGCCCAGAAGGCCTTCCTGGACTTGGTACTCGAACTCCAGCGGGAACGGGGCCTGGGCTTCCTGTGGATCACCCACGACCTGGGCCTGGCCTCCCTCGCCTGCGAGCGGCTCCTGGTCCTCTACGGCGGCGAGGCCGTGGAGGCCGGACCCGCCGCCCGCCTGCTCTCAGCCCCCAGGCACCCCTACACGGCCCGCCTCCTGACGGCCGCCCGACGGCGGCCCTCAGTCGAATCGGGCTTCCTCCCCGCCCCCCAGGACCGCCCCGGGGGCTGCCCATTCCAGCCGCGCTGCCCGAGCCGCCAGGGAAGCTGCGTGGACTGGTCGCCCTGGCAGGGAGCCCCCGACCACGGGCTTCGTTGCGATCGCCCGCTGCAACCGGCAGAGTAGACCCTGCATGCATCCCCTGCTCCAGACCCTCGACCTGACGGCCGGCGCCGGGACGGAGTCCTCGGTCCACGACCTCCATCCCATCGGCCAGTCCATCTCAGGCCAGTCACGCGCCCTGCCGGTCCTCCTGAGCCTGGGCCTGACGCCGCTTCTGATCTGCGGCCTCGCCCTCAGCCTCCAGACCCCGATCACGGCCATCTCCAGGGGCGTCATCGACGGATCCCATTCCGTGACCCTGCTGCTGGAGCATCCCGAGGCGGATCTTCATCTGCCCGCCCCCACCCCGAACCTCCTGGGCCCGGAAGGTCCTGGCGGCGCGGGCCACCGCGAAGGCAGCTCGACCTTGGACCCGAGGCTGGCTGCCGCCACGACCACGGCCCTGAGCCTGCCCAGTGACGCCATCGATCCCGATGAACTGGGCCGATCTCCCGACGCCGAGCGGCTCTTCCTCTCGCTGAACCCGGCCCTTCCGCTGGAAGCGGGTGGGAATGGCCTTGCCCGGGGCACCGGGCGGGATGCGGCCCGAGGGAAAGGTGGCCTCAGCCGGCCCCCGCAGCCCGCGGATATCCCGGATTTCCGGCTGGTACCCACGCGGCAGGTGCCCCTCCATCACCGCCTGAGTCATGGGGAGTCCGACCGCAAGGAGGCGACCCGGGTCCGGATCCTGATCGGCGAAGATGGCGTCCCCATCCAGGCGACCGTGGTCTCCGGGCCAGCCTACCTTCACGAGGAGGCCCGGAAGGCGGCCCTCGAATGGCGTTTCGAGCCCCTGGGGGCCCATGGCCTCAAAGCGCCCCTGCCCCTCACCCTGACGTTCCATCCCATCATCCAGAACCCTCGCTGAGCACCGGCGCTGGAACCCACGCCCCGGGCGTGAGACCATGGGATGCAAGGTCCCGCAGGTTGCGGGTCCGGAAAAAGGCTCCCCATGCTGACCTTGCCCCTGATGCGCGCCCTGACCTTCGACGACGTCCTGCTCGTCCCCGGCTACTCAGAGATCCACCCGAACCAGGTGGACCTGGGCACCCGGCTTACAAAGGACATCGGTCTGCGCATCCCCCTCCTGTCCGCCGCCATGGATACGGTGACGGAGAGCCGCATGGCCATCGCCCTGGCCCAGCTGGGCGGCATCGGCGTCATCCACAAGAACCTCAGCCCCGAGCGCCAGGCCGAGGAGGTGGACAAGGTGAAGCGGTCGGAATCGGGCATGATCACCGACCCCATCACCATCGGCCCCGACGCGCCCATCCGTGACGCCGAGGCCCTCATGGCCAAGTTCCGCATCAGCGGCGTGCCAGTGGTGGAGGGCCACCGCCTGGTGGGCATCCTCACCAACCGCGACCTGCGCTTCGAAACCCGCTGGGACATCCCCGTGCGGGAGGCCATGACCAAAGAAAACCTGGTGACGGTGCCCGTGGGCACCACCCTCCAGGAGGCCAAGGGCATCCTGCAGAAGCACCGCATCGAGAAGCTGCTGGTGGTGGACGGCAAGGGCCAGTTGAAGGGCCTCATCACCGTCAAGGACATCGAGAAGTCCATCGAGTACCCCATCGCCTGCAAGGATGCCCATGGCCGTCTGCGGGTGGGCGCCGCTGTGGGCGTGGGCAAGGAACTGCTGGATCGCGCCGCCGCCCTGGTGGAGGCGAAGGTGGACGTACTCTGCCTGGACAGTTCCCATGGCCACAGCAAGGGCGTGCTCGACGCCGTGAAGGCCCTCAAGCAAGCGTTCCCCGCCATCTCCCTCATCGCCGGCAACGTGGCGACCTACCAGGGCGCCAAGGACCTCGCGAAGGCCGGCGCCGACGCCGTGAAGGTGGGCATCGGGCCCGGCTCCATCTGCACCACGCGGATCGTCACAGGCGCGGGCATGCCCCAGATCACCGCCGTGGCCGAAGCCAGCCGGGCCTGTCGCGAGGCCGGCATCACCTGCATCGCCGATGGCGGCATCAAGTTCAGCGGCGACGTGGCCAAGGCCATCGCCGCGGGGGCCGATGCCGTGATGATCGGCAGCCTCTTCGCCGGCACCGATGAGGCCCCGGGCGAAACCATCTTCTATGCGGGCCGCACCTTCAAGTCCTACCGCGGCATGGGCAGCCTGGGCGCCATGAAGCAGGGCAGCAAGGACCGCTACTTCCAGGAAGGCAAGGACGACACCAAGCTGGTGCCCGAGGGCATCGAGGGCCAGGTTCCCTACAAGGGCCGCATGGCGGACCTTGTCACTCAGCTCATGGGCGGCCTCCGCGCCGGCATGGGCCTCAGCGGGGGCGCTTCCATCGCCGACTTTCAGCAGAAGGCCACCCTCGTCGAGATCAGCGGCGCCGGCCTCCGCGAAAGCCACGCCCACGACGTGATGATCACCAAGGAAGCGCCGAACTATCGGATGGAGTAGAAGGCCAGTCTGGAGTCCGGAGGGCTCGCAGGCCGTCGGCCTGCGAGTAGAGAAAAGCTGCGGCGCCATGCGCTGCCTCAGGAATCGGTACCTCCAGACTCCAGACTCCAGACTTTCGCTAGACTCAAAGGCATCCCCGGAGCCCCCATGTCCCTCCTCGTGAAGAACGTCCGCCTTGTGGATCCTGCGCAGAACCTGGACGGGCCGGGATCGCTGCTGGTGATGGAGGGGGCCGTGGTGGCCATCGGAGCGGACCTGGAGCGCGATCCGTTGGCGGTGGGGGCCCAGGTCCTGGACGGCGGGGGCGCGGTGCTGGCGCCGGGCTTCGTGGATCTCCACGTGCATTTCCGCGAACCAGGGCAGACCCGCAAGGAGAGCATCGAGAGCGGCAGCCGCGCGGCGGTGGCGGGGGGCTTCACCTCCGTATGCGCCATGGCCAACACCAAACCCGTGAACGACAGCGTGGCCATCACCGAGATGATGCTGGCCCGCGCAGCCAAGGCGAACCTCTGCCGCTACTTCCCCATCGGCACCGTCAGTCGCGAGATGAAGGGCGAGGAACTGGCGGACATGGGCACCCTGAAGGCCGCCGGTTGCGTGGCCTTCTCGGACGACGGCCTGCCCATCTCCAACGCCTCGCTCATGCGCCGCGCCCTGGAATACACCCGCTGGCTGGAGGTCCCCGTGGTGGCCCACGAGGAGGACCGGGAGCTCGCCGGCAAGGGCTACATGCACGAAGGCGCCGTGAGCGCATCGCTCGGCTGCCTGGGCATCCCCTCGGCGGCGGAAGAGGCCATGGTGGCCCGGGACATCGTCCTGGCCGAGCACACGGGCGGCCACCTGCACCTGGCCCACCTCAGCACCAAGGGCTCGCTGCGGATGGTGCGCGAGGCCAAGGCGCGCGGCCTTGCCGTCACCTGCGAAGTCACGCCCCACCACTTCGCCCTGTCGGACAAGGAGCTGATGAAGTTCGACAGCGACTACAAGATGAACCCGCCCCTGCGCACCGAGGCCGATATCCAGGCCGTGCTGGAGGCCATCGCCGACGGCACCGTGGACGCCATCGCCACGGATCACGCCCCCCACGGCTGGGATGACAAGGAGGTGGAACTGCCCATCGCCGCTTTCGGCGTCATCGGCCTGGAGACGGCCCTGCCCCTCACCCTCGAGCTGCTGGTGAACCGCAAGGTCATCAGCCTGGCCAAGGCCATCAGCCTGCTGGCCTGGGAGCCCGCCAAGGTGTTCCACCTCGACCGCCAGGGCCTGGGCAGCCTCAAACCCGGCACCCCCGCGGATTTCGTGCTCTTCGATCCAAACGCCCAGGTCCAGGTGGACCGCGCCTTCATCCAGTCCAAGTCCTACAACACGCCCTTCAAGGGCTGGAGCCTGCCGGGGAAGATCCTGGGTACCTGGGTGGGTGGCGAAAAAGTATGGGGTTGAGACCCTCCTCGGGCACCCCTCCGCACGCCTGACCCGCCCCACATCACGCGGGCGGATCCTTCTGACGCGTCGCCTTGACGCCAGTGAGTATTCCAAAACCAAGCAAGATGATGGCGCCGACAGCGATCCATTGCGCAGGCACATGGATCAGATAAGCCCCGTACATGAGCCCGACAATGACAATGGCGAATCCCGCCGCGTACAGCCCGAATGACATGGCAGTTCCCCTCGATTTCTTCTTGTGGCCCTGGAACGGGAAGGACCCGGCACAAGGCCCGTCCGCTGGGTCTAGACCCGGCCCAGGAGAAGCAGGACGACGAGAACCACGACCACGAGGCCCACACCGCTGCTCGGGTAATAGCCCCAGTTTTTGCTGTGGGGCCACGTGGGAAGGGTGCCGAGTGACAGCAAGAGCAGGATGACGATCAAGAGAATAAGCATGTCCGATCTCCTCCGGCCCCTTGAGCGGATGCAACCCGGCCCAGGGATCCATTCAGCCAGTCACGAAAGGGCGCGAACCAGACCGGCCCGTGGTGCCCGTGGCTACACCTGCCAGATCAAGGATCGTGCCTGCGGGGACCCTGGCCTCCTCTCGCGGCTCCAACCCCACGTGAATCAGCCATTGGATGCGTCAGCAACCTGGAGATGAGAAAGGAGAGATGGAGCTGGACCGACCTTCAGATCGTTCAAAACGATGGGGATCCACCTTCAAAACGATCGCAGAGGCATGATGGCCGGCCGGGACAGAAGGTGCCAGTCGGCACCCGCCGGTTCTGGAATCAGCGCGCGACCACGGGCCGGGGCTCCTGAGCGGCTTGGTCGGTCAGGTAGGCGGCGATGGACCGATGGGCATCATGCAGATCCTCGGCGGCGACGAGCAGCACCTTGTCTCCGCGGCTACGGCCCTGCGCATCCACCAGGCTCAGTGTGATGCGGTAGCCCTGAGCCTCCCGGGCCAGGGTCCAGGTGAGGGTCAGGGCACCTGGAGGCAGCGGCTCGCGTCCCGTGGCTCCGGCAGCGACTGGCCGCACTCTCAACCTGGGGGCCGTGGCCAGATCATGGGTCACCTGCCAGGACAGGGCAGAGGCGTAGTAGTCCACGGCCGGATCGCCGGTCACATTCAGCAGGGGTGCGATCGCGAGGGACACCGGCTTCGGCCTCAGGGCCCCCCACAGCATGACGCCGGCGCCCAGGAGGCCCAGTCCGAGGGCCGCCGCAAACCAGAGTTTCCGCGGGCGACCGAGCCAGCCGGCCTGGATGGGGTGGTAGATGCTGGAGTTCGAAGGCGGCCGGAAGACGGGCATGGGGAAGGAGCCGGAAAGGGGGGGCGTCTTCCCTGGCAGGGGAATCACCTTTCCCACGAAGCGATAGCCCTTGCGAGGCACCGTCTCGATGAAGAGGGGCCGCTCGGCGGAATCCCCCAGCACCTGCCGCAGGCGCCAGGCGGCGGCATTGAGGCCATCCTCGAAGCCCACGTGGATGTCCCCGGCCCAGACCCGCTTCTGGAGTTCCTCGCGCCCCACCAACTGCCCGGGCCGCTCCAGCAGGCAGAGCAGCAGCTTGAGGGGCTGCTCCTGGATGCGCACACAGTCCTTCCCCTTCCAGAGTTCTCCGGTGGTGGGATCCAGTTCGAAATCGCCAAAAGCCAATCGGGTCATTCGACACCGCGGGAAGCGTGGCAAGTATGGGACCGGTCGGGTCCCCTCCGCACCCCGATCTCACGGGGATCTAACGGCGCCCTCGCGCCGGGAGGCCGGAGCTTGGGGTGGGCCGGAAGGAGCTTCGCAAGTGACCAGAAAACGCCATTTGTACCGTCAGTCAGCGGTCATGGCCCGGTGAGGGGCTCTGGCCGAGGCTTCCCTTGCCGCAGCCTCCGGCTCGGCACCACCCGGGCCCGGTCGGGTCCCTTCCCTGGAGGTGTCCCATGTTCCGCCCCACCACTCTGCTCGCCCTGGCAGCCCTCACCACCTCGCTCGTCGCCGAGGATTTCGGTCCCGTGGTGAAGGCGGCCGGCATCATCTACCAGGGGATGAACCACTTCGGCGTCGTCTGCGACTATGGCCGCAGCCAGAGCCAGGTGGCCGATCTCCAACGGGCCCTGCCTGATGGTGCCACTCTCACGGTGGTCGATGCGCGCCATCCCATGCAGGTAGGAGCCGCAGGCTCTGTGATTCGCCGACGCGGGGTCCAACTGCTGGCCCTGCTGCCCAACGATCCACTGATCCATGATGGCTCGGCTTACGCTACCGGACTCGTGGGACAGTTCCATGGCGCCATTCCCGCCTTCGGCACCACGCCGGCAGCGCTGAAGAACGGCTGCGTCATGGCCATGGGCAAGGCGACCAACTGGGAGCTGTTGTTCAACCCCAAGCTGCTGGATCTCGACCTGCAGCGGGGCGTCATCGAAGACGTCACCATCACCCCCTGGCAGAACGGCACCAAGGGTGGCCCCGCCACCCTGGACCTGGTGTTCCAGTACAAGTAGGCGCCGATCCTGACTGAGAAGCGCCCCGCCCCGGCGGGGCGCTGCTCATGGACCCAACCGCGAGGCCTCCGCGATGTACCCGTGCAGTTCCTCCAGCGGCTTCTGCAGGTATTCCGGCAACTCTCCCCGGGCCTTGGCCTGATCCAACTGCCGCGCCACCATGGCCGCGCCGTCCCGGGAGGCCCGCAGGATCCGTGCGAAGCGTGGATCGCGGCGCAACTGCTGCATTTCCGGGTTGGCCAGGAGCCAATCCAGGCAGGGGGGATTCCCCATGTCCACACTCCGCTGAAGCAGCCGGAAGGCATCGTCGGCCAGGCCCGCCCGCACCAGGTAGGGGGTGTTGAACACCACCGCGTTCCCGATGTCGATGGCCCGCTCCTTGGGGCCGAGCCAGTGGGCCAGGAGGGGGCCCGCGAGGGTCCGGGCCTCGGCCGCCTGTCCGCGGTCCACCGCGCACCAGAACCGAAGGATGGGGCGGAGGGGCCGGCCTAGGCGCGCGAAGTGGGCCTCCACCTCATCCAGGCGTCCCAGACGTGCCAGGGCATAGGGCCGAACCGTGTTGTTGAGAAGGACATGTCCTGGTTCCCTCAGGAGAGCCCGGTCCGCGATGGCCAGCGCCTCCTCTGCCCGGCCCATCCAGGCCAGGCCCAGCGCCACGAAGGCCGGCCCCGTGAGATCCATGGGGTCCAGTTCCATGGACCGCCGGCCCCCCGCGATGAAAAACCCCTCCGAGCCGGGCCCGGACAGGATGGTGGCCATGGTGATGTGGACCTGGGCCTGGTTCGGGGCGAGGCAGACCCCCTTCACCGCGTATTCCACCGCCAGATCAGGATTCTCCCGCCGGCCCTGCACCTCCACCGCCCCCAGGAGGCTCCAGGCGAGGCCGCAGCGGGGATCGATACTCAGGGCCTGGCGTGCCCAGGTGGCCTCCAGTTGCCGCTCAGCCTCACCGGCCTGGGCCGTGCCCGCCTCGTAGGACCGCCACCCGTGGAGGCAGGCCAGCTGCGCCGCTGCCTCGCCATGCCGCGGATCCAGCCGGAAGACCTTCTCGAAGGCCGCCACTGCCTGGTCGTAGTCCTCGCTCCGTCCCAGGGCCCGGTAGCGGTACTGGAAGTGCCGCCCTTCACCGAAGGCCAGCTCGGCTTCGGAGCCTGTCGCGGGCCGGGCTACGACCGGGGCCAGCCCCTCCTCGCGGGTCAAGGTGCGGGCCACGGCCTCGGCCGCGTCGCGCACCAGATCGTTGTAGTCCGCCTGCGCCCCTTCGTACTGGTGGCCCCACCGCACCTTCCAGGTCCGGGTGTCCACCAGCTGCACGCTGAGGACCAGGCGTTTCGCCTGCTTGGTGATGGTGGTGATCACCAGGTGGTCCGCCCGGTAGGCCTCCTTGACCTGGGCCAGATCGCCCTTCCATTTCTCCATCTGGAAGCTGGAGGGTGGTGCCTTCGTGTCCAGGCCCTCCACCTTCGAGAGCAGCGTGGACAGCGTGTTCGGCACGGCATCCGTCAAGTAGGCGGCGTCATCAGCCCCGAACACCCGCGCAGGCAGGGCCAGTACGCTGGGCAGCGCCGGCGCGATGGCTGCCGGTGTCACGGGAGCCCGATGGCCCCGCCGCCAGGCATAGACGCCAACCCCCGAGCCCAGAAATACCAGGGCCATCCCTGCCCCCAGAATCTGCGAGCGGCGCGCCGCCCAGGAATGGCGCGACGCCTCCCAGATGGGGCGGGGGCCCAGATCCGTCCGCGCGGCAAAACGCAGGGCCTCGGCCAATTCCCGGGCGGTCCGGAAGCGCTGCGCAGGATCCCGCGCTAGGCAGACCCTGAGGATGCGGCCCAGGGGCGAGGGCAGGCGTTCCGCATCCCCAGGGGTCTCCGGCCGACCCGTCAGGATGGCCCGCATGGTTTCCGCGGGCGTGGCGCGACGGAAGGGGTGGTTCCCCGTGGCCATCTCCCACAGGATCACACCCAGGCTGAAGAGATCACTCCGGGCATCCACTTTCCCGCCCCGGGCCTGTTCGGGGCTCATGTAGTCGGCGGTTCCCATCACCAGGCCAACCTCCGTGATCCCGCTGAGCGGTGGGCGCACCCCCGCGCCGGATCCGGCCCCCGGTGGCAGGGATTGATCCTTGCGCAACTTGGCCAGCCCGAAATCGAGGATCTTCACATGGCCGTGGACCGTCAGCATCAGGTTCTCAGGCTTGAGATCCCGGTGGACGATGCCCTTGGCATGGGCGGCGGCGAGCCCCTCCGCCACAGCCGCGGCCAGCTCCGCTGCCTGGCGCCAGGGCAAGGGTCCGGCGGCCATCCGCCGCCGCAGCGTCTGCCCCTCCACCAGCTCCATCACCAGGTAGGGGAGGCCCTGGTGTTCACCGGCATCGAAGACCTGCACCACGTTGGGATGGGACAGGGCGGCCAGGGTGTGTGCCTCCTGCTGGAAGCGCTTCAACTTCGCCGGATCGCTGGCGAAGGATTCCGGCAGGACCTTGACCGCCACCTCGCGGCCCAGCTTAGGGTCCCGGGCCCGGAACACTTCGCCCATGCCGCCCACACCAAGGGTACCCACGATTTCGTAGGCACCGATGAGCTCGCCAATCAGAAGAGGACACACGGGGCCTCCACACACGTGGTGGGAGGGAAACCCCAAGAGCGTATACCTCTCAAATCGTTTTATTCAACCGTTTTTTTCCTGCCTACGATCCCGTTTGACGGGGTTCTTGTCACAACGTCTTCATGTCCAGCACGAAGCGGTAGCGCACGTCGTTCTTCATCATCCGTTCATAGGCCTCGTTCACCTGCTGCACTGGGATGAGCTCGATCTCCGAGACGATGTTGTGCTCGGCGCAGAAGTCGAGCATTTCCTGGGTCTCCTGGATGCCACCGATGAGCGAGCCGCTGAGGGTGCGGCGGCCGAAGATCAGCGATCCGGCGGCCACGGGGGTGGGCTCGGGGGGCACGCCCAGGAGCACCATGGCGCCTTCGATCCGGAGCAGGCCCAGGTACTTGTTGTAGTCGTGGGGCGCGGAGATGGTGTCGATGATGAGGTCGAACTGGCCGGCCAGCCGCTTGAACGTGGCGTCCTCCGACGTGAGCCCGAAGTGATGGGCGCCCAGCTTGCGGGCATCGGCTTCCTTCGACTTCGAGGTGCTGAGCATGGTCACTTCGGCGCCCATGGCCGCGGCGAGTTTGACGGCCATGTGGCCCAGGCCGCCCAGGCCCACCACGCCCACCTTGTCGCCCTGCTTCGTCTTCCAGTGGCGTAGGGGCGAGTAGGTGGTGATGCCCGCGCAGAGCAGGGGCGCGACGGCGGCGAGGTCGAGCTTGGGGGACACCTTCAGCGTGAAGGCCTCGTCCACCACGACGCTGGACGAATAGCCGCCGTAGGTGGGCGTCTTCCGGTCCATTTCGGTGCTGTTGTAGGAGAACGCGGCGCCCTTCTCGCAGAACTGCTCGAGCTTCCGCTGGCAACTGGGGCACGTGCGGCAGCTGTCCACCATGCAGCCCACGCCCGCCAGGTCGCCCACCTGGAAACCCTTCACGTGGGCGCCGATGGCGGTGATGCGGCCCACGATCTCGTGGCCGGGCACCATGGGGTACTTCGCACCGCCCCATTCGTCCCGCACCTGGTGGATGTCCGAATGGCAGATGCCGCAGTAGGCGATCTCGATCTGGACATCGTGGGGCCCCACAGCCCGACGCTCGATCTGGAACGGCGCGAGGGCGGCGGTGGCTGAGGTCGCGGCGTAAGCTTTGGCGGTGGCCATGGGGACTCCTTGAATCAGGACATCCACTCTAGACCATGGAGCCCCTGGGCATAGGGGGCACCTCGGGGTGCGTTGCGCCCGGCCGCCCAGGTCGACGATCCTGGAGCCATGACACCCCTGTTGACCCACCGCCTGCTCATCCGGCCTTTCACGCTGGATGACGCCCCCTTCATCCTGCGCCTGCTGAACGAACCTTCCTTCATCGCGAACATCGCGGACAAGGGGGTGCGCACCGAGGAGCAGGCCCAGGGCTACCTGCAGCAGGGCCCCATGTCGAGCTACACCACCCACGGCCATGGGCTCTGGATGGTGGAGCACCGTGGTACGGGCGCGCCCATGGGCATGTGCGGCCTCATCCGGCGCGAGGCGCTTCCCGAGGTGGATCTGGGCTATGCCTTCCTGCCGGAGTTCTGGGGCCAGGGCTATGCCCGAGAGGCCGCCGCGACCTGTCTGGCCTGGGGGCGTCAAACGCTGGGTGTGGCCGGCATTCTGGCTATCGTTTCCCCCGGCAACGCCCCCTCCATCCGTCTTCTGGAAGCCTTGTCCTTCCGCGCGACGGGCCGGATGGAGCTGGCCCCGGGCGACGAGGTGGCGGTGTATCGCCTCGAACTCGGATGACGGAACGGCGCCCGGCCTGGGAACATCAAAAGTCCCACGGAGGTCCCATGCCCCGCCCTGCCATGCTCCCTCTCATCGACTGGAAGGCCGTCTTCGAGTCCGGCCTGGACTACGCCGCCTGGCTGGCCGCCGCGGAATCCGCCGAGCAGCGGGACATGCTGGAAGCCCAGCGGACGGCCCTGGCGCTGGACCCGCAGGTGGCCGGCTTCATGGCCGCCCTGCCCCGACCCGTGCATGTGGTCGCCATTGCCGAGGACTGGTGCGGCGACGTGGTGCGCCACGCGCCCGTGCTCCAGCGCATGGCCGAGGCCGGAGCGAACCTGAAGGTCCGCTACATCAGCCGGGAGCAGCACCCGGATGTGTTCGCCCGCTTCCTCACCAACGGTGGCGAGGCCATCCCCAAGTTCATCTTCCTGAGTGACCGCTTCGTGGAGTGCGGCAACTGGGGCCCCATGCCCGAAAGCTGCAGGGAACTCATCGCCCGGGGCAAGGCCTGCGGCGACGTGGCCGCGGCCCGGAAGAAGGTCTCCGCCCGCTACGACCAGGACACGACCCGTCGGGAGGTCGTGGCCGAGTTGCTGCACCTGGTGGACATCGCGGCCAGCCGAGAGCCCTAGCTTCTCGGTGCTTCCACCATCCGGAACATGAGGATGGCCCCGGCGGCGGCCACGTTGAGGCTGTCCATTCCGGAAGCCATGGGGATGGCCACGGCGCGGTCGCAGTGCGCCAGCTGGGTCGCATCCAGGCCCGTGTCCTCGGGACCCATCACCAGGGCGCAGCGGGCGGCGGGCTGCCAGGCACGGGCGTCCTCCGCCACATCGGTGAGGGCCGCAGCGACGATTTCCGAGCCGGCTTCCGCCGCCTTCCAGTCCGCCAGGAGCGCCCAGGGATCCTCCACCCGCCACACGGGAATGCGCCACACGGCGCCCATGGAGACCCGCACCGTGCGGCGGCTCCAGAGGCCCGGCCCAGGCCCCGCCAGCACGCCATCCAGCCCCAGGGCCGCGGCGCTGCGCAGCAGCAGGCCCAGGTTTTCGCCGTCGTAGAGCCGCGGCAGCACCAGCAAACGCCTGGCCGCCCGCAAGGTCGCCAGGGAGGGCGCCGGAGGCACCTGGGCGCAGGCCATGAGGCCCCGGTGAAACGAGAACCCCGCCAGCTCCGACAGGGCCGCGGGTTCGGCCACCAGCAGTACCGTCCCCTCCGGGAGCAGGGCCCGTGCGGCCTCGGCCGCGGTCGTGGTGGCGGCTACGGATGCCACGCGCAGGCGCCCGGCCCGGCCTGCGGCCAGCAGATCCTCCACCAGGATCCGCCCTTCGGCGATGAAGCAGGAGCCATACTCCGGATGCTCGCGCGTGCCGGCGAAGCGCAGGTCGCGGTAGGGGTCCCAGGGATCGAAATCAGCCATGGGATCAGGGTAGCCCGCGACAGCGCGAACCCATGAGTGGGGAGTTCTCTACCAATTGTTCACCATTTAAAGTTTAATGAATCCCGAGGCCGCCATGCTCCCAGTCCCATCACCCACCCGGCGCGCCATCGACCGGCTCCCGACCCACCTCCAGCGCTACGTGGCGGATCAGGATTACGGGGCCTACACCCCCCGGGACCACGCGGTCTGGCGGCACATCCTGCATCGACTCACAGACCGGCTGAAGGATACGGCCCACGGCAGCTATCTGTCCGGACTGGCGGCCACGGGCATCAGCCTCGAGCGCATCCCCAGCCTGGACGAGATGAACCTCAAGCTGGAGGGATTGGGCTGGTCCGCCGTGGGCGTGCGGGGCTTCATCCCCCCCGCAGTGTTCACGGAGCTCCAATCCCTGGGCGTGCTGGCCATCGCCGCGGACATCCGCAGCCACGAGCACATCGAATACACGCCGGCCCCGGACATCGTCCACGAAAGCGCTGGCCATGCGCCCATCCTGGCGGATCGCCGCTACGCGGACTACCTGAAGCGCTGCGGCGAAGCGGGCTTCCGCGCCATCGCCTCCGTGGAGGATCAGGCGGTCTACGAGGCCATCCGCAACCTCAGCGTGGTGAAGGAGGATCCCGAGGCCACCGAGGCCGAGATCCACCTGGCCGAGGAGCGCCTGCGGGCCGCTTCCAACAGCCGCCGCTACGTGAGTGAAAGCACCAAGGCCAGCCGCCTCTACTGGTGGACCTCCGAGTACGGTCTGGTGGGTGACCTCGCAGATCCGAAACTTTATGGTGCCGGGCTCCTCAGCAGCCTTGGCGAGGCGGCCCACTGCCTCACGTCTGCCGTGGCGAAGGTGCCTCTCAGCCTCACCTGCGCCGCCACTGAGTACGACATCACCCGCATGCAGCCCCAGCTCTTCGTGGCTCGGGACTTCGATCACCTGTTCGAGGTGCTGGATGCCTTCGAGGCCACCCTCAGCTGGCGGCGGGGCGGCGATCACGGCCTGGAGGAGGCCCTGCGGGCCAGGACGGTGAACCACCTGGGGCTGGAGGGCGGGATCGAGCTCACGGGCAAGGTGGTGGCGCGGATTCCCGCCCGCAGCGAGCTGGCTCCGGGCCTGTCCACCGCCCTGGTGCGGGTGGAGGGGCCGGTATTGCTGTCCCGTGGCGGCACCGCGGAAGCTCCCCCCTGGCCCGGCACTGCCCTCGTGGCTTTCGGGCTCGGTGCCCTCCCGCCCCGTGGGCCTTTCAGCCTGGACCTGCCTTCGGGGCTCTTCCTCACAGGCTTCCGGGTGGGCGAGCACGAAGTGATCAACCTCCGGGGCCACCAGGACGGCCGGCCCCTGGATCTGCCGAGTTGGGCCCTGCTCTTCCTCAGTCCTGGTCTGCCCTCGGTGGCCGGGGGGCCGGCCGATCCGGGCGCCTGGGACCGCTGGTACGGTGGCCTGGGGGCCTTCGCCGAAGGTGAGGCCGAGGCCCAGGCCCGGGCCCGCAAAGCCTCATCCCTGCCCCCGGAATTGGCGGACCTCTACCGGGAGGCCCGGGCCCTGAGGGAGGGCCGGGACGGGCAGAAGCTCCGGGCCCTGACCGCCCGGGCCCGTACCTATCCGGGCGAATGGCTGCTCCATGCAGAGTTGGCGGAACTGGAGGCCACCCTGGCCGAGGAGGTGAAGCCATGACCTGGATCGAACAGGACGGATGCCTGGTCCGGGAGTTCAAGACCCGGGATTTCATCACAGCTTTCCGGATTGTGACCGCCGTGGTGGAACCTTCCGAGACCATGAATCACCACCCAGATATCATCTTTGGTTGGGGGTATGTCCGGATCGCCCTCACCACCCACGATGCGGGAGGTATCACGGAGAAAGATCAACAATTAGCCAAGCTCATTGATGAAGCTGTCCGGCCTTTCGAACGGTAAGCCATGCCCAATGTCACGTGTCTTCGCACTGGAAGGTCCGGTATTCTGATCTGTCCTAGAGGAACCCCTTGTTGAAAACATCGATGCTTCCCCACCATTCCACGTCCTTCGTCGCGAAGGCCTCCCTCCTGGCCGGTGCTGGAATTCTGGCCCTGGCCGTCGGGTGCGGCCGCGACCAGGTGAGCCACTTCCGGGTACCCAAAGAAGCCGTGGCGGATCATCCCGACCACCCGGGGCACGAGGACCATGCCGCGCCTGCCCCAGGGATGCCCCCGGCCGGCGGGGATATGCCTGCGCCCCCCAGGCCCTCCGGCCAGGGCTCCCTGAAGTGGTCCCTGCCCAAGGGCTGGAGCGAAGTCCCCGGGGAGGGGATGCGCTTCGCCACCTTCAAGTCCCCCGTGCCCGGCAAGAACGAAGCCACCGTGGTGGTGCTGCCCGGCGCCGCCGGCGGCGAACTGGCCAACGTGAACCGCTGGCGTGGCCAGATCGGCCTGGGTCCCATCGACGAGGCGGCCCTGGCTGCTGCGCGGGTGGTGGTCAAGTCCAAGGCCGGCGCCCTGAACGTCTACGACTTCACCAGCGAGGGTCAGACCAAGAGCCGCATGGTGACTGGTCTGATCTCCACGCCGGACGGGAACACCTGGTTCCTCAAGCTGACGGGGGACGCTGCCCCCGTGGCCAAGGCCAAGCCTGACTTCATGCGCATCCTGGAGAGCCTCCGCCTTGATTAAGACACTCGCCTCCCGCATCTGGAAGTTCTTCAAGTCCTTCCAACTCACCATCGTCCTGCTCGCCTGCCTGATGGCGCTCGTGGTGCTCTGCACCCTGGCCCAGGTGGAGATGGGCACTCAGGGCGCCGTGAACGCCTACATGCGC
>Ga0255338_1004186_pt1 | contig 15497 bp, 13 predicted proteins | sample MeOH1_35cm_T4_19_FD_203715 | JGI IMG/M metagenome (GOLD analysis project Ga0255338, IMG submission 203715) | Sandy soil microbial communities from University of British Columbia, Vancouver, Canada - MeOH1_35cm_T4_195 | ecosystem: Engineered > Artificial ecosystem > Sand microcosm > Unclassified ...
CCTTCGACGGCGAGATCGGGCGTCAGCGACAGGTTCCACGGGGGCGCGTCACGGTTCGACCGGCGGACCGCGTCGACGGCCTCGGCCGCCGTCACCGACAGGTCGACCCGTTCGCGACGCCGGTCGATGCGACCCTGCTCGCTCCGGGCCAGGAGCAGCAGGTCGTTGGTCAGCGCCGACAGCCGTTCCGATGCCCCGACGACGATCTGCAGCGCCTGTTCATGATCGCGTCCGTCGCCGCCCCGCGCGAGGCTCGATTCGGCCGTCGACCGGATGATCGAGAGCGGCGTCCTCATCTCGTGGGAGGCGTCGGCGACGAAGCGCCGCTGTCGTTCGTGCGCCTCGCGGATCGGTCGCAACGTCCGTCCGGCCAGGTGGTCCGCGATGGCCCCGACGACGGCGAGGACGACACCGTCGGCCACGACGAGGGCCACGGCGACCCGCTGGAGAGTCTGGACATAGGCCTGGCGGGAGGCCACGTCGTTCGGGGCTTCGGGGACGATGTCGAACGCCGGCTGGAGGACGACGACGAGCACGCCGAAGAGCACCAGGCTGAAGACGATCAGGATGACGCCGATGAGGGCGACGTAGCGCAGGGCGAGGCGACGCCGCGCTCGCTCGAACATCAGGCGTCCGGCGCGCCGGCGGGTCGGAGCCGATACCCGGCGCCGCGCACGGTTTCGATGAGCCCGTCCCGGCGTCCGTCATCGATCTTGCGCCGCAGGCTCCGGATGTAGACCTCGACGATGTTCGATGCCGCCTCGAACTCCGCGTCCCACAGCGCGTCGATGAGCCGAGCCTGGGCGAAGATGCGCCCGGGATGCCGGGCAAGCATCTCGAGCAGGGCGAACTCACGGGCGGTGAGGCGAATCGGCCGATCGCCGCGCCGGACCTCGTGGGTCGCCGGATCGATCGTCAGGTCGCCGACGTGGAGGATCGGATCGCGGTCCGGCGCCTGCCGCCGGCGGAGCGCGCGGACGCGGGCGAGCAGCTCGGCGGCCGCAAAGGGCTTTGCCAGGTAGTCGTCGGCTCCGGCGTCGAGGCCTGCGACCCGGTCCTCGACCTCGTCCCGCGCGGTGAGCATGAGGATCGGCATCGCCGCGCCGGCCGAGCGCAGGCGGGAGCAGACGGCGAGCCCGTCGAGGCCGGGCAGGATCAGATCGAGGACGATGAGGTCGTACGGATACGTCTGGGCCCACGTCAGCGCGTCGGGGCCGGTCCCGGTCACGTCGACGGCGTGATCGGCGCTCGTGAGGATGTCGCGGACGGCCCGCGCGATCGCCGGCTCGTCCTCGACCACGAGGATACGCACGCGTCCAGTATCGTCCGCGGCTACCCGCGCGGGAACAGCGGGGTAGAGCCGTCGCACGGTTGCTCGGCGAACGCCGGGTACGCGATCAATCCGGCGCGTGATCTCGGACCGCGGCTGTCGCAGCTCAGCCGGCGTCGCGCTTCTCGGTCTCGGCGAGCCGCTTCCGGGCCTCGGTGTGGGCCTTCATCGCGTCGCTCATCCCGGCCATCGGCTTGCCACCGGGCTGCGCGACTCGCTTCGGTCGGCCGGCCTCCCGCCGCCCCCGTCGCTCTTCCATGAACTCGCCGATCCGCCGCTCGGTGCCCTGGTCGGAGGGGAAGTAGTAGCGCCGGCCCTGCTCGTGGAGGAGATCGGGCAGGTACTGCTGGCTGACGTCGGCGTCCTCGAAATCGTGCGGGTAGAGGTAGCCCGATCCGTCACCCGTGTCGTGGCGCTGGCGGCCGGTCGCCGACCGGAGGTGCTTCGGGACCGGTTGCGAGCCGTGCCGCATGACGTCCTCGACGGCGCCGGCGTAGGCGCTGCCGATCCGGTTCGACTTCGGGGCGACGGCGACGAACACCGTCGCCTGGGCGAGCGCGTATTGGGCCTCGGGCAGGCCGACCCAGTCGAGGGCCTGGGCTGCCGCGATGGCCAGCTGGAGCGCGCGGGGGTCGGCGTTTCCGACGTCCTCGGACGCCGAGATGATCAGCCGGCGGGCGATGAACCGCGGGTCCTCACCGGCGGCAATCATGGCCGCGAGCCAGTACAGCGCGGCGTCGGGGTCGTTGCCGCGGAGGCTCTTGATGAATGCCGACACGGTGTCGTAGTGGCCGTCGCCTGCGCGGTCATAGGCAAGCACACGCTGCTGGGCCGCAGTCTCAATGTCCTGCAGGCGCGGCTCGACCCGTCCCTCCGGGTCGCGGACTCCCTCGGCCTCCGCGATCGCGACCGCGCCTTCGAGGACGTTGAGCGCCGATCGGGCGTCGCCACCGGCGAGGTTGACGAGATGGTCGAATGCCTCGGGCGGCAGGGCGACGCCGCCGTCCGGCCCGAGCGCGCCCGCCAGTCCCCGCTCCGCGTCTTCGAGCGCCCTTCGGACGACCGTCCCGACGTCGGCGTCGGTCAGCGGCTCGAGCCGCCACACGCGCATCCGGGACAGGAGCGCCGAGTTGACCTCGAAGTACGGGTTCTCGGTCGTTGCCCCGATGAGCGTCACCGTCCCGTCCTCGACGTGCGGCAGCAGCGCGTCCTGCTGGGCCTTGTTGAACCGGTGGATCTCGTCGATGAACAGGACGCTGCGGGTGCCGTGGAGGGCGAGCCGCTCCTGCGCCGCGGCGATCGTCGACCGAACCTCGGCGACGCCGGACATCACCGCGCTCAGCGTGTCGAAATGGGCGCCGACCGCGACCGCAAGGAGACGCGCGAGGCTCGTCTTGCCGGTCCCCGGCGGACCCCACAGCAGGAGCGATGCGAGGTGGCCGCGGGCAATGCTTCGACGGAGCGGTCCGCGGTCCCCGACGAGGTGCTCCTGGCCGACGAACTCCTCGAGGGTTCGGGGACGCATCCGCGCGGCGAGCGGCTGTCGTTCGGGGGGCGGCTTGAACAGCGCCTCGGGTCGGGCGCCGGTCGGACGTGCGGGGGAGCGGCGCGCGGGCACGTCGCGATGGTAGCGCGGCCGGTCGGGACCTCGCGGCGTCAGCGCCGCGGGTCGGTCGTCGTCAGAGCTTGATGACGTGCGCGACGTTGATGAGGACGAACAGGATCGCGAGGGTTGCGAGCAACGCCCCGGCGGTCCGGGCGATTCGCCAGACGTCACGCCGGACGTAGGCGTACTCCGTGGCGGCGCGGACGGAGAGCGGTGCGAGGTCACGGCCGCGGGCGACGGGCGCTTCGGCGGTGGCGCCCGCGCGGGCGCGATCGCGGCTCCGCTTCATCGCCTGCTCGGCGGCGCGCTCCTCGGCGAGGATCTGGGCCTCGAGCTCGCCGGCGCGCGCCTCCTCGTCGGCCGTGAGGGAGGAGGCCGGGCGGACGGGTGTTGGCGAACCCGCGGGGGCGGGGCGGGCAGCAGCGCGCTGCGTCGGCAGACGCTGGCCGGGTCGGCTCGAGCCGCGAGAGCGCTTCGCCATTGGGATGCGTGGCCTCCAGTGGGGGGCGGACCAGACGGGTGCGACGTAGCGCCCGGTACCGACGCGAGAGGATAGCACCGCGCCCGGGCGTACCCGGGACGCCCGGTGGTGCGTGAGCGATAAGACCCGACTGCTAGACTCGGGCGACCGCCGTTCGGAGGACGTTCCATCGAGCTCAATGCCCTCATCGGGCCGTATGTCGCGCCGATCGTCGTCGCCCTCGCGGCGGCCTCGGTCGTGCTGCTCCTCCTCGTCCTCGTCCAGGCGCTCCGCCTGCGCCGGCTGGGTCGGCGACTCGACGCGCTGACGCGCGGCTCGGCGGGGTCGAGCCTCGAGGCAGTCATCGGCTCCGGGCTCGGTCGGGTCGACCACGTTGCCCACGAGATGGACAACCTGTCTGCCCGGTCCGCCGTCCTCGAGGGGACGTTCCGCCAGTCGCTCCAGCTCGTCGGGCTCGTCCGGTTCAACCCGTTCGAGGACACGGGCGGCAACCAGAGCTTCGCCCTCGCACTGCTGGATGGCCGCGGCGACGGCGTCGTCGTGACGAGCCTCCACGCCCGAAGCGGCACGCGGGTGTACGCGAAGACGCTCCGCGGTGGCCGGAGCGATGGCGCCCTCTCGACCGAGGAGGCACAGGCCGTCGAGCAGGCGCTCGGGCGCGCGGTAGCGCCGCATGCGAGCTCGGGACTCGTTGCCGAGCGGGCCCGGTCGGCGTCCTGACAGGCTAGGTGTCACAGGTCCCGGCGATGCTCGCGTCGTGCTCCTCGACACCGACCTCCAAACCGACGACATGAACCGGCTACGGACGCGCCGCGAGCCGGCGCCCTTGGACCAGCTCCCGGTCTGGGAGGGCTTCGACCTCGGCCCGTCGATCGGGGAGCTCCTCGACCCGCCGACCGGCCTCGACGCGCTCCTTCGCGGTCTGAACCCCGACCAGCTCCGTGCGGTGACGCACGGGGAGGGGCCGATGCTCGTCGTCGCGGGAGCCGGGACGGGCAAGACTCAGGTCATCACGCGGCGGATCGCCTGGCTCGTCGCGACCCGCCGGGCGAAGCCGTCCGAGGTGCTCGCGCTCACGTTCACGGACAAGGCAGCGGACGAGATGCAGGTCCGGGTCGACCAGCTCGTCCCGTACGGCTATGCCGATACGGCGATCGGGACGTTCCACGCGTTCGGCGACCGGCTGATCCGCGAGTTCGCCCTCGAGCTCGGGCTCGCGCAGGACCTCCGCGTGCTGTCGCGGCCCGAGGTCGTGATCTTCCTGCGCGAGCATCTCTTCGAGTTCGAGCTCGACGAGTACCGCCCGCTCGGCGATCCGACTCGCTTCCTGGCCGCGCTTGCGACGCTCTTCAGCCGCTGCAAGGACGAGGACGTCACGCCCGATGCGTACCTCGCGCATGCCGGCCGGGTCTCGGCGGAGGCGACCGCGGTGGCCGAGGCCGTCGGGCTGCGCAACGGCGAGGCGACCGACGCGGACCGCGATGCCGCAGACGCGGCGGTCGAGAGCGCTCGCCGTCAGCTCGAGCTTGCCCGGGCCTACGCGCGCTACCAGGAGCTCATGGCGGCGAACGGGTTCATCGACTTCGGCGACCAGGTCTCGCTCGCCCTGCGCCTCGTCCGCGAGTCGCCAGCCGTCCGCGCCGAGCTGCAGCGGCGCTTCCGATACATCCTCGTCGACGAGTTCCAGGACACGAACCGCGCCCAGTCGGAGCTCGTCGCGCTGCTCGCTGAACCGCACCGCAACGTGACCGTCGTCGGCGACGACGACCAGTCGATCTACAAGTTCCGCGGCGCGGCGATCAGCAACATCCTGGAGTTCCAGGAGCGCTTCCGCGGTGCGCGCGTCGTCGTCCTCCGGCGGAACTACCGCTCGCTTGCCCCGGTCCTCGATGCGGCCTACCGGCTCATCCGGTTCAACGACCCGGACCGGCTCGAGGTCCGAAGCGGGCTGTCGAAGCGGCTGCGAGCCGAGCGGGTCGCCGACGCGCCGGCGCCCGTCCGCCTCGAGGCGTTCGCCAGCGGTGCGGAGGAAGCCGACTGGATCGCGGCCGAGATCCGCCGTCGGATCGATGGTGGCGCCCGGGCGCGGGACCATGCCATCCTCGTCCGGGCGAACGCCGCCGCCGACCCGATCCTGCGGAGCTTGAACGTTGCCGGCGTCCCGTGGCGGTTCTCCGGGACGTCCGGGCTGTACGCTCGACCCGAGGTCCGGCTGCTCCTCGCGTTCCTCCGGTCGGTCGCCGACCCGACCTCGAGCGTCGACGTCTACGCGCTCGGCGCCTCGGAGGTCTATGCCCTTGGCGGCCCGGACCTGACCGCGATCGTCAACACCGCCCGACGTCGCAACCGGTCGCTCTGGGAGGTGCTCGAGGAGCTCGACCGCCAGCCCGGAATCCTGCGGGTCAGCCCCGAGACGCGGGCGACCGTCACGAAGCTCGTCGCCGACCTCCACGGTTACGTCGAGCTCGGCCACGAGCGGCCCGCAGGCGAGGTCCTCTATGCGTTCCTCCGCGGCAGCGGGCTCCTCGGCCGGCTGGCCGCAGCGACCACCGTCGCGGCCGAGGAAGCCTTGCAGAACATTGCCCGGTTCTTCGAGATCGTCGGCGCCCAGTCGGCGCTCCTGGCGGATGACCGGGCGATCTTCGTCGCCCGGCACCTCCAGACCTTGATCGAGGCGGGCGACGACCCCGCGACCGCGGATGTCGAGCCGGACGCCGACGCCGTCGCGGTCCTCACCGTCCACAAGGCGAAGGGCCTCGAGTTTCCCGTGGTCTTCCTGCCCGGGCTCGTCACCGACCGGTTCCCGGCACGGTCCCGGCCGGACACGCTCGCCCTTCCGCTCGAGCTGGTGAAGGAGTCGCTCCCTGAGGGCGACTTCCAGCTGCAGGAGGAGCGCCGGCTCTTCTACGTCGCGATGACGCGCGCGCGGGACGAGCTCATCCTTTCGCACGCTGCCGACTACGGCGGGGCGCGGGCCCGTCGGGTCTCACCGTTCGTCCTCGAGGCGCTCGATCTCCCAGTCGCCGCCGGGACGCCGGGCACCGGGGCGAAGGCGTCCACGCCGCTGGAGCGGCTCGCGGCGTTCGAGACGACGGCGCCGCCGCCGGCCGGGATCCGCCAGCCGTCGGACGAGCCGCTGCTCCTGAGCTTCTACGCGATCGACGACTACCTGACGTGCCCGCTCAAGTACAAGTACGCGCACGTCCTGCGGGTCCCGCTCGCCCCGCATCACGCGATCATCTACGGCGCCGCCCTCCACAAAGCGGTCCAGGAATTCCATCGCCGCCATGCCCGCGGTGACGTGATGTCCGAAGCCGAGCTGTACGAGTCGTTCGAGCGCGCATGGTCGAACGAGGGGTTCCTGTCGCGGGAGCACGAGGAGGCAAGGCTCGGATCCGGTCGCGAGGCGCTCCGGCGGTTCCGCGACGAGCAGCTCAAGCCAGGGGCGGTGATCCCGGCGTGGGTCGAGCGGGAGTTCGCGTTCACGCTCGACGGCGACCGGGTCCGGGGGCGGTGGGACCGGGTCGACATCGAGCCGGCGGGGAAAGCAGCTCCGTCGCCAACGCCGAATGGTGAGCGGGCGCCGCACGCCGACGTCGTCACCCCAACGCTGCCGCTCCTCGAACGTGAGCGGGTGACGATCACCGACTACAAGTCGAGCGACGTCCGCGACCCGGCCCGCGCCCGGCAGCGCGCCCGCGACTCGCTCCAGCTCCAGATCTATGCGATGGGTTACGAGGCGATGACGGGGCGGCTGCCGGACGCCATCCAGCTCCATTTCCTCGAGTCCGGGCTCGTGGGGCGGGCCGAGGTGGACCCGAAGCGGCTGGAGAAGGCGCGCACCCAGATCGCGAAGGCGGCCGCCGGGATGCGGGCGCGCGACTTCACGCCGCGGCCGGACTTCCTGTCGTGCTCGTACTGCGCGTTCCGGGACATCTGCCCCGCCAGCGCGGCCAAATCGTGAGCAGTGGTCCGGATGGCGAGCAACCTCCCCGGGCTGCCGGCAATCGCTCTCCGAGGCCCGAGGCGGAGCTCCGCGACGCCATCGGGCCGAGGATAACCGCAATCACGTTCGACTTCGGGAACACGCTCGTGCCGGTCGATCGCGCCGGGTTGCACCGGGTCGTCGAGCGGACGGCAGAGCAGGTGGCCGCTCGGCTCGGGCCGTTTCCGGTCGATCGGTTCCTGGCCGTCTGGGCGGATGAGCGCGACCGCCAGTTCCGCGAGGAGGTGCCGCGGTTTCGCGAAGTCGACCTCGGCGACCGCTTCGTCCGTGTCCTCGCCCGGCTCCGCGGGATGGCGCCGCCTGACGCGGCGGATCGATGGCACCAGGACGAGGCCGCCGGCCATTCGGCCGCCGACGAGATCGCGTGGGCGGTCGAGGTGTACAGCGCGGCGTTCGTCGATGGGCTCCCGCCCCCGCCGCACGTCGAGCCGTTCCTCAAGCGCCTCTCCGCCCACCACGTGCTCGGGATCCTGTCGAACTGGCCGCTGGCCGCGACGGTCGACCGCTACGCCGAGGCCGCCGGATGGGCGCCGCACCTCCGGGCGATCGTCGTCTCGCAGCGGATCGGCACGATCAAGCCGCACGCGGCGATCTTCGAGGCCGCCCGGCAAGCGCTCGGCGACCCGCCACCGGAACGGCTGCTCCACGTCGGTGATGACTGGGCGGCGGACGTCGTGGGCGCGAAGCGGGCGGGTTGGAGGGCGGCGTTCCTCGACGGCAGGCCGCACGACTCGCCCCTTCCGGACAGCGCCCGCGACGACAGCGTGACGGCCGACTTCGAGCTGACCAAGCTTGCCGACCTCGAGGCGGCCCTCGATCGCGCGTCCACACCCTAGACTCCGCGGGGCATGGAATCCCGCGACCGACTGACCAACCTCGCGTTCTTCGCCGCCGCAACCGTCGTCTGGGTCCTCGTCGGCCTCGTCGTGATGACCCGCGACCCGCTCGTCGATCCGGCCGCCGGGTTCATCGGTGCGGGCCTCATCGGCCTCGCCGTCGGGTTGACCTCGATCCCGCTGCTCTGGCTGTCGGTGTTCGGCCGGCACCGCCGGATTGCCTACCGCGGCGACTGGCTCCGGGCGATCCGGCGCGGCGCGTGGGTGACGATCGTCGTCGCGATCCTCGTCGTCCTTCGGCTGCAGCGTCTGTTCGAGCCGGGGATCGCGTTGTTTATCCTGACCATGGTCTTCATCGCCGAGGCGACGCTGTCCGTCGAGCGCTAAGCAATGGCGCCCGCCTGACCGAACCGCCCTCGCCCCGGAACCCCGCCACCTGGAGGTCGCGTTGGCCCTCTCCCTCGCCGACACTCGCCCCGCCGAACCGCACGCCGACGTCAAGCGCCGGCTGGCCGAGGCCGTGGAGACGAACCGCGCCGAGATCCTCGAACTCAGTCACCGGATCCATGCAAACCCGGAGCCGGCGTTCGAGGAGCTCCAGGCGTCGGCCTGGATCGCCGAGGTCCTCGAGCGTCACGGGTACGCGGTCGAGCGGCCGGCCGGCAGCCTCCCGACGGCGATCCGTGCCGTCCGGCGCGGCGCCCGCGGCGGCAGCGGGCCCAGGGTCGGGATTCTCGCCGAGTACGACGCGCTGCCCGGTCTCGGTCATGGCTGCGGCCACAACACGATGGCGGCCCAGGGCGTCGGCTCGGCGATCGCCCTCGCCGCGATTGCGGACGAGCTGCCGGGCGAGATCGTCTTCCTCGGGACACCGGCCGAGGAGCGGGGCAGCGGCAAGCAGGTGATGATCGATGACGGGCTGTTCGAGGGGATCGACGCCGCCCTGCTCTACCACCCCTGCGACCGGAACCACGTCCTGAGCGAGCCGCTGGCGTCCGAGGACGTATACGTCACATTTCACGGCGTCCAGGCTCACGCCGCGGCCGATCCGTGGAAGGGCAAGAACGCGCTCGACGCGCTCGTCCTGCTGTTCGGCTCGGTCGGGCTGTGGCGGCAGCAGCTCCGCCCGGAGGCTCGCGTCCACGGGATCGTCACCGAGGGCGGCACGGCCGCGAACATCATCCCGGACCGGGCTGCGGCCTGGTTCATGATCCGCAGCCTCGACCAGGCCTACTACGCCGAGATCCGGGAGCGGTTCCAGGCGCTCGCCGACGCGGCCGCGCTCGCGACCGGGACGACCGTCGACGTCGTCTTCGAAGGCGCCTCCCGGACGATGAAGCGCAATACGACGCTCGAGGAGCGCTGGGTCGCGAACGCCGCAGCCTACGGGATCGAGGACCAGGGCCCCGACTCCTCGTCGGGGAGCACGGACATGGGCAACGTCAGCTGGGTCTGCCCGACGATCCACCCCGAGCTGTCGATCGCGCCGGAGGGGACGCCGGGTCATTCGATCGACTTTCGCGACGCCGCCGCGCTGCCGCAGGCGGACGAGACGACGCTCCTCGCCGCGACGCTCATCGCCCAGACCGCGTACGAGCTGTTTGCCGATCCGGCGCTCGTCGACGCCGCGTGGCGAGACTTTCGCGGGGACGCCTGACCAGAAGCCCGACCAGAGCGCTGACCGGACCCCCGACGTGTCCTGACCGCGCGCCGCCGATGCTACGATCGGCCCGGCGCGCCCCGCTGGACGATCGGATTCGAACCGGCGGCGCCCCCAGCGAGACGGCAGGGATTCCCGGGCGTTTGAGCCTGCGGAGATCCGACCCAGGCCGCCGTCGGGCGGGCCGTCTCCCGGAGGTCCCTGTGGCCGAGCGCCGCCCAGATCGGTCCCGCCCGACGTCGTTTGCCTCGCACAACGGCTGGGACGGGGACTTCGAGGTCTTCAGCGACTTCGACCTGCCCGTCTACGTCGGGCCGAGCACGTTCCAGAAGCTGCCGTGGGTCACGGATCCGGCTGAGCTCCGCAGCCGCGGCGTCGACGTCGCGATCGTCGGCGCCCCGTTCGATGATGCGGTCTCGCACCGCCCCGGCGCCCGGTTCGGGCCGCGCGCGATCCGTGAGGCCAACTACGCGACCGGCTCGCTCCATTCGCTCCAGCAGCCCGGCTACCTCGAGCCGTTCGAGGTCCTGAACGTCGTGGACGCGGGCGACGCCAACATCGTCCCGGCGATGCTCGAGCGCGGCCACGCGATGGTCTACCGGAAGGTCCACGAGGTCGCGGCGACGGGCGCGATCCCGATCATCCTCGGCGGCGACCACTCGATCACCTGGCCGTCGGCGACGGCGATCGCCGAGGTCCGCCGGCCCGGCAGCATCGGGATCGTCCATTTCGACGCCCACGCCGACACCGCCCCCGAGGACTGGGGGCAGCTCGCCGGGCACGGCACGCCGATGCGGCGGCTGATCGAGTCCGGAGCCGTGAAGGGGCGCAACTTCGTCCAGGTCGGCCTCCGCGGCTACTGGCCGCCGGTCAACGTCTTCGAGTGGATGCAGGAACAGGGGATGCGCTGGCACTTCATGCGCGAGATCGAGGAGCGCGGTGCCGAGGCCGTGGTCGCCGACGCGATCGGCGAGGCGCTCGACGGGCCCGACGCGGTCTACCTGAGCCTCGACATCGACGTCATCGACCCCGGCATGGCGCCGGGGACGGGCACGCCCGAGCCGGGCGGGATGCTCACCCGCGAGGTGCTCCGGGCGATCCGCCAGATCGTCGGAGCGGTGGAGCTCGCCGGCATGGACGTGGTCGAGGTCAGCCCGCCGTACGACCACGCCGAGACGACGGCGATGGCCGCGAACCGCGCGGTCCTCGAGGCGATCGGGGCGCTCGCGGCCAAGAAGGCGGCCGGCCGGACGGTCCGCTTCGAGCGGGTCGCTGCGGCACGATGAGCGCCGCGCCGGACCGCGACCGCGCCGAGGCCGACGCCCTCGCCCGCCTCTACGACCTCGACCTGACCGAGGATCCGGGCGACCTCGACCTCTATCTCGCGGTCGCCGGCCGGACCGCGGGCCCGATCCTCGAGCTCGCGGTCGGGAGCGGGCGGCTCGCCGTTCCGCTTGCCGAGGCCGGCTATGAGGTGACCGGCGTCGACCTCGATCCGGCGATGCTCGACCGCGCGCGGGTGGCGCTCGCCTCGGCGGGATCGGACGTCGCGAAGCGGCTCGAGCTCGTCGAGGGCGACATGACCGAGGTCCGCCTGCCGTCCGCCGGCCGCTTTCGGCTCGCGTTCCTCGCCTTGAACTCGCTCCTCGTCCTCGGGGCGCGCGAGGCACAACGAGCGGCCCTTCGGACGCTCGCCGCGCACCTCGCCCCCGGCGGCTTGGCCGTCGTCGACCTGTGGCAGCCCGACGCGGAGGACCTCGCGCGGTTCGACGGCCGGCTCATCCTCGAGTACGGCCGCGTCGATCCGGAGACGGGAAACCTCGTGACGAAGATCGGCTCCGCCCAGCACGACGCGGCCACTCAGACCGTGACACTGACGACGATCTACGAGGAGGGTGGTCGCGGCGCGCCCGCGAACCGGTGGCACCGGGTCGATCGGCTGCGGCTTGTGTCCGCGGACGAGCTGCGCGGGATGGCCGAGGACGCGGGCCTCGAGGTCGAGATGCTCGGCGGCGACTACGACCTCGGACCGCTCGGGCCGCGGAGCGAGCGCGCGATCCTCGTCGCGGCTCGTCCATGAGCGCCGGAGCGACACCTCGCGTCGTCCCGACTCGCTCGACCCGCTTGGTATAGTCGGCGCCGATGCCTCCCAGTGACCAGACCCGTCTCCTCCTCGTCGAGGATGTGCCGCAGGTGGCGCAGTACATCCGCGGCCTGCTCGCGACCCAGGCGTCGATCAAGCTCGTCGACGTCCTGACCGACGGATCGAAGGTCCTGCCGCAGGTCGCCCAGACGCGGCCGGACGTCGTGGTCGTCGACGCCCTCCTCCAGGGTCGGGTGAAGGGCCTCCAGCTCGTCGAGCAGATCCGGACGTCCGCTCTCGGGATCCCGGTGATCGTCCTGACGGTCCCGCAGAACCCAGTGGAGGTGTCGGCGGAGAAGGGGATCCACGGCGTCCTGTCGATGCCGTTCTCCGGCTACGACCTCGTCACCCGGGTCGGCCAGGTCCGCAAGGATCACCTCGCCTCGTCGGCCGTCAGCGGCTCGAAGGTCCTGTCGGTCTTCGCCCCGAAGGGCGGCGTCGGCAAGACAACCATCGCCTTCAACCTCGCGGTCGCGATCGGCCAGCTCGAGCAGCGGACCGTCCTCATCGACGGCAGCCTCCAGTTCGGCGATCTCCGCGCACTCCTCAAGGTCCCGGTCGACGCGCCGTCGATCCTCGACCTCCCGACCGACCGGATCGCCGAGTCCGACCTCCACGACGTCCTCTGGCGTGACCCGTCGGGGATCGACATCCTCCTCGCCCCGCCGCGGGTCGAGATGGCCGAGATGGTGACCAACCGCGACGTCGAGAAGATCGTGTCCCTCCTCCGGCGGGTCTACCAGGCGATCGTCATCGACATGAGCGCCGTGATCAACGACATCAATCTCGCCTTCCTCGACGAGAGCGACACGATCGTTGAGATCGTCACGTACGACTCGACCACGATTCACAACACGATCGCGGTCGCGGACGCCTTCCGGGCGATCGGCTACCCGGCGACGAAGGTGCGCTACCTCGTGAACCGGTCCGACTCGGCCGGCGGGCTCAACCCGGACGACCTTGCCCGGGCGCTCGGTCGGGTCCCCGAGCACGCCGTCGTGTCCGACGGGAAGCTCGTCGTCCAGAGCAACAACGAGGGCCTCCCGTTCGTGCTCGCGAACCCGGACGCGGCAATCAGCCGGGACATCATGCGACTCGCGACCGAGCTGACCGGCGCCCGCGCCGCCGTCGGGGCCCGTTCCTAGGGTCTTGCCGGGCGTGTCGGATCCACGGCCGATCGGCGTCTTCGACTCGGGGGTCGGCGGCCTCACGGTGCTGCGCGAGATCCTCCGGCGCTCGCCGAGCGAGTCGACGATCTACGTCGGCGACAACGCCCGCGCACCGTACGGCACCCGGACCGACGACGAGGTGATCGACTTCTCGGCGCAGTGCGTCGACGCGCTCGTCGAGCGCGACGTCAAGGCGGTCGTCATCGCCTGCAACACCTCGACCGCGGTCGCCCTCCGCGAGCTCCGGCGGCGCCACGACCTGCCGATCCTCGGCGTGATCCGGCCCGGCGCATCGGCCGCGGCCCTTGCCAGCCGCAACCGGCGCGTCGGTGTCATCGCGACGCCTGCCACCGTCCGTTCGCGGGCGTACTTCTGGGCGATCAAGGAGGAGAACCCGGCGATCGAGGTGTACGAGCACGCGACGCCGGCCCTCGTCCCGATGGTCGAAGCGGGCGAGCTTGGCGGTCCGGGGGTCGAGGCGACGGTCGCGCAGTCGCTCGCCCCGCTGTTCGGGGAGCGCGACGGCGTCGGCGAGTTCATCTTTCCGCTCCAGCCGTCGGCCCGGATCGACACCCTGCTCCTCGGGTGCACCCACTATCCGCTCCTCCGCCCGGTCATCGCCGCGATCGCCGGGGAGCGGGTGGCGATCGTCGATTCCGCGACCGCGACCGCGTCCGCCCTGGCGGAGCTGCTGAGCATCAACGGGCTCGAGGCGCCAGGAACCACCCGCGGGACGGCCGCGGATCCGGGGCGCAACGGCCACGACCAGCCCGACGAGCCGGCGGCGGCTGCGGCCAGGCACATCCAGCTGACGACGGGGGACGTCGAGATCTTCCGCGGGCTCGCCACCCGATTGTTCGGCGATGCGTTCCCGGATGTGACGGGGATCGAGCTCGAGGAGGGGGTGCGATGACGAGCGTACGCGGCGTCCGGCGCAGTCGGCGCGACGATCGGGTCTGGCAGGCGGGGTTCCTCATCGGGTCGGCGCTCGGCGCCGCGGCGACGATCCTCGGGCGACACGCGGAGCGCTCGGCGCGGCGCGGGCTCGTCGACTGGCCGGCTGCCGAGCGGATCGCCGCGGACCGGCTCCGCCGCGCGCCGGGGTCGCTCACCGCGGACGAGCTGCACGCCGTCGAGCCGGCCTACGCCGAGGCGATGGCCCGGATCGTCCCGCGCCTGTCCGAGGCGCTCGGCGCCGAGCTGTCCGACGTCGTCGATCGGGCGGCGGTCGTCGACCGGGCCGGCTGGGTGCAGGCCAACGTGACGACGTTCGCCTCGCTCCTCGGAAAGATCGAGGGCGACCTGCTCGACCAGGTCATGCCGGTCGGCGGTGGGCTCGGCAAGGCGACGATGGCGATCGCCAACCGGTTCGTGACGACTCGCCAGCTGGGGTTTCTGCTCGGGTTCATGGGCCAGAAGGTCCTCGGCCAGTACGACCTCGCCCTCCTCTCCGCCGAGGCGCGCGACGGCCGGCTCCTCTTCGTCGAGGAGAACATCCGGGCGACGGCACACGCCCTGAATCTCCCGCTTGGGCCGTTCCGGACGTGGATCGCTCTCCACGAGACGACCCACGCGTTCGAGTTCGAGGCCCACCCGTGGCTGCGGCCGTACCTCGCCGAGCGGCTCGAGCGGCAGCTGTCGCTGTTCAGCCGCGACGCGTCGACGCTCGGGCGGGACGCGATGCGGGCGCTCGGTCGGGCGCTCCGTGGCGACGCGGGCGGCGAGCACTGGATGGAGCGGTTGATGGGCGACGAGCAGCGCCGCCTGTTCCGCGAAACGCAGGCCGTGATGAGCCTCCTCGAGGGCTTCTCCGACTACGTGATGGACGAGGTGGGACGCGATCTCGTCCCCGACGTCGAGCGGATCAGCGCCCGGTTCCACGAGCGGCGCGAGCGGCGGACGCCGTTCGAGCGGGCGATCCTCCGGCTGACGGGGATGGACCTCAAGCTCGAGCAGTACAAGAAGGGCGAGCGCTTCGTGCGGGCGATCGCCGATGCCGTGGGCCCGGAGGCGCTGCGGGTCCTCTGGCAGGGGCCGGAGACACTGCCCCAGCCGGGCGAGATCGACCAGCCCGACCGCTGGCTCACCCGGGTCCTCGGAACCGGGCCGGGCCTGGAGCGGCGCACTCGAGGCGGGATCGCGTGAGGGCCGTCACGGCGGTGCCGGGCGGGCGGCGATGACGGCGGGCGAGCCCGCGCTCCGCCGCGCGCCGGGACCCGGCCGGGGCGCGGGCGGGGCGCCACTGGCGATCGCCCTGAGCCCGATC
>Ga0255338_1004187_pt1 | contig 15493 bp, 14 predicted proteins | sample MeOH1_35cm_T4_19_FD_203715 | JGI IMG/M metagenome (GOLD analysis project Ga0255338, IMG submission 203715) | Sandy soil microbial communities from University of British Columbia, Vancouver, Canada - MeOH1_35cm_T4_195 | ecosystem: Engineered > Artificial ecosystem > Sand microcosm > Unclassified ...
CCGGATGCGTCCGGACATGATCAGCGGCGACTACCGCGACAAGAAGGGGGCGACCCAGCATTTCCGGACCTTGCCCCTGCCCGACCCGAAGCTCGTGGAAGACCTCGAGGCGCACAAGGTCTCGATCTTCCAGGGTGAGCGCGACCGCAGCGGCATGTACGCCTTCGCGCTGAACCTCGGCGGCATCCTGCTCTTCTTCTTCCTCTGGTGGTTCTTCGTGATCCGCCAGGTCCAGGTCGGAGGCAAGCAGGCGATGTCCTTCGGCCGCTCGAAGGCCAAGATGGTCGACGAGAAGAAGAAGAAGACGACCTTCGCCGACGTCGCCGGCTGCGAGGAGTCGAAGGAGGAGCTCCGCGAGGTCGTGGACTTCCTGAAGACCCCCGACAAATACCAGAAGCTGGGCGGCAAGATGCCGCGCGGCGTCCTGCTCTTCGGGCCCCCCGGCACGGGCAAGACCTTGCTCGCGCGCGCGGTCGCCGGCGAGGCCGGCGTGCCGTTCTTCTCCGCCTCCGCCTCCGAGTTCGTCGAGATGTTCGTCGGCGTCGGCGCCTCGCGCGTGCGCGACCTGTTCGACCAGGCCAAGAAGGCCGCTCCCGCCGTCATCTTCATCGACGAGCTCGACGCGGTCGGCCGGGCCCGCTTCGCCGGCATCGGCGGCGGCCACGACGAGCGCGAGCAGACGCTCAATCAGCTCCTCATCGAGCTCGACGGCTTCGAGCAGAACCAGGGCATCATCCTCATCGCCGCGACGAACCGCCCCGACGTGATCGACACCGCGCTCCTGCGGCCCGGCCGCTTCGACCGGCAGATCAACGTGCCCGTGCCCGACTGCAAGGGCCGCGAGGCGATCCTCAAGGTGCACTCCCAGGTCGTGAAGATGGCGCCGGACGCCGACCTCGCGGTCGTCGCCCGCCGCACCCCCGGCTTCGCCGGCGCGGACCTGGCCAACGTGATCAACGAGGGCGCCCTGCTCGCCGCGCGCAAGAACAAGGAGGTCGTCGAGCTCGCCGACCTCGAGGAGGCCATCGAGCGCGTCATGGCCGGCCCCCAGAAGCGGTCCAACATCATGTCCGACCGCGAGAAGAAGATCGTGTCCTATCACGAGTGCGGCCACACCATCGTCGCCAAGATGCTCCCCGGCACCGACCCGGTCCACAAGGTCTCGATCCTGTCCCGGGGCTTCGCGCTCGGCTACACCCTGCAGCTGCCTCTCGAGGACAAGTACCTGACGTCGCGGGTCGACATCACGAACCGCCTCGCGATCCTGCTCGGCGGCCGCGCCGCCGAGGAGCTCGCCTTCAACGAGATCACCACCGGCGCCGCGGACGACCTGTCCAAGGCCACGGCCTACGCGACGCGCATGGTGACCGAGTTCGGCATGAGCGAGATCGTGGGCCCGCTGTCGCTGAAGAAGCCCGACCAGGAGATGTTCATGGGCCGCGACCTGAACAAGGGCGGGGCCTTCTCCGAGCGCACGATGCAGCTCGTCGACGAGGAGGTCAAGCGCATCGTGACCGAGGCGCAGGCGAAGGCGCGTTCCATCCTCGCCGCCAACAAGAAGGCGCTCGACACCTTGGCTCAGTCGCTGTTCGACCGAGAGGTCCTCAGCGGCGACGACATCGACGCCGTCCTGGCCTCGGCCCGAGCCTGATGCCGTGACCCCGACCATGAGCGCCCCAGATCCCGTCGCCGGAATCGCGAAGCGGTTCCAGCGGCCGTCGATCATGGGCGTGGTCAACTGCACCCCGGATTCCTTCCACGCGGGAAGCCGCGCGACCACGAGCGGCTCCGCGGTCGAGCGCGCGCTGAAGCTGGTGGAAGAGGGGGCGGACATCCTGGACATCGGCGGGGAATCGACCCGTCCGGGTTCGGACTCGGTGCCGTTGGAAGTCGAGCGGGTCAGGGTCATCCCCGTCATCAAGGCTTTGGCCAAGCAGGTCAAGGTGAAGATCTCGATCGACACGACGAAGGCCGCGATAGCGGCCGAGGCGTTGGATTGCGGCGCCACGATCATCAACGATGTCACAGCCTTGCGCGGCGATAAGGCCATGGCTCAGGCCGCGCTCAAGGCGGACCGGGTGATCTTGATGCACATGCTGGGCGACTCGCCCAAGACCATGCAGGCCGACCCGACCTACAAGGATTGTTTCGACGAGGTCTCCCGGTTCCTGCAAGGCCGCCTCCAGTCGTTCGTCGCGGCCGGAGGCCGCGCCGACCGCGTCATCGTGGACCCCGGCATCGGTTTCGGAAAGACTTTGGATCACAACCTCACGCTCATCCGCCGCGCCGGCGAGCTGTCCTCCATCGCCCCCGTCCTGCTGGGCGTCTCGCGCAAGTCGATGTTCGGCAAGATCCTGAACGACAACGGATCGGAGGACCGTCTCGCCGGATCCTTATCGGTCGCCGCGTACGCGTGCCTGTCCGGCATATCGATGTTGCGCGTGCACGACGTCCTCGAGACCCGCCGCGTCGTCGAGACCCTGCGCGCCCTTTCGGAGGCCGCGTGAGCGCCCCGTCCCTGTTCGGCACCGACGGCGTGCGCGGCATCCCCGGCGAGGGGCCCCTCGCCCCCGGGTCCGTGCGCGCGCTCGCCTATCACGCCGCGAAGGTGCTGCTCGAGCGCCAGGGCGTGAAGATCAACGGCCACGCTCCGCTCATCGCGGTCGGCCGGGACACGCGCGGCTCCGGCCCGGCCCTTCTGCGCTCGATGCTCTCCGGCTTCTCCGCCGCCGGCGTCCGCGTCCTCGACCTGGGCGTCATCCCGACGCCCGCCGTCTCCTACCTGGCGCCGCGGCTGGGTTGCTTCGCCGGCGCCGTGATCTCGGCGAGCCATAATCCCGCGGAATACAACGGGATCAAGTTCTTCGACGGCGCGGGCTTCAAGATGGCGCCCGCGCTCGAGTACGAGGTCGAGGGGCGCATGAAGCGCCCCGCGCCGCCCGCGATCGCGCGCCCGCCCTTCGCCGCTTCGGACCGGGCCGGCATCTACCTGGATTTCCTCAAGAGCGCGTTCCCGTCGACGCTCGACCTCGACGGCGCCCGCATCGTCGTCGACTGCGCGCACGGCGCGGCCGCGGCCTTCGCGCCGAAGCTGCTCGCGGGCCTCGGAGCCGAGGTGTTCCCGATCGGCGTCAAGCCGAACGGCCGGAACATCAACGACGGCTGCGGCGCCACCGCGACCGAGGCGATGCGCCGCGAGGTCAAGCGCCGCCGCGCGCACGCGGGCCTCGCCCTCGACGGCGACGCCGACCGCGCCCTGATCTGCGACGAGCACGGCAGCCTGCTCGACGGCGACGCGCTGATCGCGGCCGCGGCCGCGCGCCTGCTCCGGCGCGGCGCGCTCAAGGGCGGCAAGGTCGCCGTGACCGTGATGTCGAACTTCGGCCTGCTGTCCTACCTGAGCGGCCTCGGCGTCGACGCGGTCACGACCCCGGTGGGCGACCGCTACGTGACGGAGGCCATCGAGCGCGAGGGGCTGAGCCTGGGCGGCGAGAACTCCGGCCACATCGTGTTCCGCGACTTCGCCCCGACGGGCGACGGCATGCTGACCGGCCTGCAGACCTTGGCCGCCTGGCGGGAGTCGGGCAAGCCGATGAGCGCCCTCGGGCGGCTGTACAAGGCGACGCCGCAGGTCTTGCGCGCCGTCCGCGTGAAGGAGAAGCCGGCGATCGCCGCGCTCGGCCGCACCTCGGCCGCGATCGCCGCGGCGACGAAGACGCTCGCGGGCCGCGGCCGCGTGTTCGTCCGCTACTCGGGGACCGAGCCGGTGCTGCGCGTGCTCGTCGAGGGCCCCAAGGCCGGGGAGAACCGCCGGCTCGCCGACGACATCGCCAAGATCTATCTGACGGAGACGGGCGCAAGAGAGGAGAAACACGGATGAAGACCGAGCAGAAGCTGAAGTTGGGCGTGAACATCGATCATGTCGCGACGCTGCGCCAGGCGCGCCTCGACATCGACCCCGATCCCGTGCAGGCCGCGCAGGTCGCCCGCCAGTCCGGCGCCGACATCATCGTCTGCCACCTCCGCCGCGACCGCCGCCACATGCAGGACGCGGACATCGTCAAGCTCTGCCGCCTCAAGGGCGAGACGCACGTCGAGCTCTCCGACGACCCCAAGATCATCGCCGCCGTGCTCAAGGCCCGTCCCACCTCGGTGTGCCTCGTGCCCGAGCGGCCCGGCGAGGTCTCGACCGAGGGCGGCCTGGACCTCGTCCGCAACGGCAAGAGCCTCGCCAAGACGATCGCCAAGCTCAAGAAGGCCGGCGTCGAGGTCAGCCTCTTCGTCGCGCCCGAGGCCCCGGCCGTGCGCGCCGCGCGCAACATCGGCGCCGACATCGTCGAGCTCGACACGAGCGACTACGCCAAGACCCACAGCAAGCCGAAGCAGAAGCTCGAGCTCGAGCGCCTCGAGCTCGCCGCGTACATGGCCTGGGAGATGGGCATCGTCGTCCACGCCGGCCACGGCCTCGACTACCACAACGTGGCTCCCGTCGCCCGCATCCCCCACATGTCCGCGCTCAACATCGGCTTCTCGATCGTCGCCCGCTCCGTGTTCGTGGGCCTGAAGACCGCCGTGTCCGAGATGCGGCGGGCGATCGACTAAGGCCCCGTCATGTGCGGCATCGTCGGCTACGTCGGGCCTAAGCAAGCCGTTCCCCTGCTCATGGAGGGCCTCAAGCGCCTCGAGTACCGGGGGTACGACTCCTCGGGCCTGGCGTCCATCGTGGACGGCGTCATCGAGCGCCGTCGCGCGCAGGGCAAGCTGACGAACCTGGAGAAGGTGCTGGCGGCGAGCCCGCTCGCGGGCTCGGTCGCGCTCGGCCACACCCGCTGGGCGACGCACGGCAAGCCGAGCGAGGTGAACTCGCACCCGCACACCGACCCGACGGGGACCGTCGCGGTGATCCACAACGGGATCATCGAGAACTATCTCGAGATCAAGGACCGCCTGACCGCCGCCGGAGCGAAGTTCGAGAGCGAGACCGACACGGAGGTGCTCGCGCACCTCGTCGCCGAGAAGCTCGCGCTGCTCCAGCCCCCGGGCACCTCCCCGAAGCCCGACCTCAACGAGCCCCTCCTCTTCGAAGCCGTGCGCCGCGCGCTCGGCGACGTCCGCGGCGCCTACGCGGTCGCCGTGCTCTGGTCGAAGGCCCCCGGCGTGATCGTCGCCGCGAAGACCGCCTCCCCGCTCATCATCGGCCTCGGCGACGGGGAGACCTTCCTCGGCTCCGACGTGCCCGCCTTCCTCGCCTACACGCGCAAGGCCGTGTTCCTCGAGGACGGCGAGATGGCCGTCCTTAAGAAGGACGGCGCGACATTCTTCAACCTTTCGGGCAAGAAGATCGTCAAGACGCCGATCAACATCACCTGGGACCGCACGATGGCGGAGAAGTCGGGCTACCGCCACTTCATGCTCAAGGAGATCCACGACCAGCCGATGTCGTGCGAGGACACGATGCGCGGCCGCCTGTTCCCGCTCAAGGGCGTCCTCGAGCGCGACTGCGGGATGAACGCCGACATCCTGAAGAACGTCCGGTCCGTCCAGATGATCGCCTGCGGCACCGCCTACCATTCCTGCCTCGTGGGCCAGTACTGGTTCGAGACCTTGATCGGCGTCCCGACGCGCGTCGAGACCGCCTCCGAGTTCCGCTACCGCGAGACCACCGTCGGCCCCGACGACCTCGTCATCGCCGTCTCCCAATCGGGAGAGACCGCCGACACCTTGGCCGCCGTTAAAATAGCCAAAGAAAAGGGCGCGAAGGTCCTCGCCGTCTGCAACACCGTCGGCTCCGCGCTCACCCGCGCCGCCGACTGGACTTTGTACACGCACTGCGGCCCCGAGCTCGGCGTCGCGTCCACCAAGGCCTTCATCGGCCAGCTCACCTCCCTGGCCGTCATCACGCTCCACGCCGCCATCGGCCGCGGGGCGATGACCGAGGCGCAGGGCCGCGCCTTCGTCGACGACCTGGTCAAGGTCCCCGGCTGGATCCGCGCCGCGATCAAGCTCGACAAGGAGATCCTGGCCGTGGCGAAGAAGTTCGCCAAGTCGGAGCACTTCCTGTTCATCGGGCGGTACGTGAACTACCCGATCGCGCTCGAAGCGGCGCTGAAGCTCAAAGAGATCTCGTACATCCACGCCGAGGGCTATCCCGCCGGGGAGCTCAAGCACGGGCCGATCGCCCTGATCGACACCGAGATGCCCGTCGTCGTGATCGCCACGCAGTCGCGCGTGCTCGAGAAGACGCTGTCGTCGCTCGAGGAGGTGAAGGCCCGCGGAGCTCGGGTCATCGTCGTCGCCACCGAGGGCGTCGGCGACTTCAAGGACTGCGAGGCCGTCCTGCGCCTGCCGCCGGTCCCCGAGGTCCTGTCGCCGATCGTGAACATCATCCCGCTCCAGCTCCTCGCCTACCACGTGGCGGACCTCCGCGGCTGCGACGTCGACCAGCCCCGCAACCTGGCGAAGAGCGTCACGGTCGAGTAGGATGGAGCTCGGGGTCGACCTCGTCGAGATCGGGCGGATCAGGTCGCTGGCCCGGCGCAACCCCAAGTTCCTGCCGCGCGTGTTCTCCGAGCAGGAGATCGCCTACTGCAGGAGCAAGAAGAACCCGTGGCCGCACTTCGCCGTGCGCTTCGCCGCGAAGGAGGCCGTGTACAAGGCCCTCGGCAAGGCCGAGGTGCCGCTGACCGCGATCTCGGTCAAGCGCGGCGCGGACGGACGCCCGTCGGTGAAGATCCACGGCAAGCCGGTGCGCGGCCTCAAGCTCTCGCTCTCCCACGGCCGCGACCACGCCGTCGCCTTCGCCGTGCTCTCGCGTTGATCGGGTCGCACCGCTTCTTCAGCCGCGGCCCGGGACCGCGCGTCCTCCTGCTCGGAGGCGTGCACGGCGAGGAGAAGCCGGGGGTGATCGCGCTCGAGCGTCTCGCCGCGGAGTTCGAGTCCGGCGGCCTGTCCCTCGCGCGGGGCCAGTTGACCATCGTCCCCCGGGCGAACGACGAGGCCGTCGCGCGCGGCCTCCACTTCGTCGACGAGAACCTCAACCGCATCGTGCGGCCGCATGAGGCGCCCGCGAACAGGGAGCAGGGGCTCGCCTCCGAGCTGGCCGCGCTGATCGCCGCGCACGACGCGGTCCTCGACCTGCACGGCGCGCCGGCGCCGACGGTCCCGTTCGTCTTCCTCGACGACGAGTCCGTGCCGGTGCGCGGCTGGGCCGAGGCGCTCGGCGCCGAGTTCCTGGTCATGGGCTGGCCCGCGCTGTACGCCGGCGCGGAGGCGCTCACGACGACCGGCTACGCCCAGAGCCTGGGCAAGCGCGCCCTGACGGTCGAGGCGGGCCGCAACGACGACCCCGCGGCGGCGGAGTTCGCCTTCGACGCCGCGCGACGGGCGATCGCGCACTTCGGCCTGATCATCGGCGCGCCGCGGCGCCCCCGGCCCAAGGCCGTGCGCCTGACCGCGATGGTCCGGCGCGAGCGGGAGGGGGCCTTCGCGCGCCCCTGGAGCAACTTCGATCCCGTGACGAAGGGGGAGGTCCTCGCGCGCTACGCCGACGGCGTCGAGCTCCGCGCCCCGGAGGATTCGGTCGTCGTCATGCCCTACGAGGCCGCGGCCGTCGGCGAGGAGTGGTACTACCTCGCGGCCCCGGCCGCGCTCCCGGATAGCTGGTAGCTGTTTCCGGAAACAGTCAGGGCCAGGGATGCCGGGGATACCGGCGCTGCAGCTCCTTCTTCACCGTCGGATAGGTGTTCGCCCAGAAGGACGAGAGGTCCTTCGTCTTCTGCACGGTGCGGTGGTTGGGCGCGAGGATGTCGAAGGTCACGGGAAGGCGGCCCTCGCACAGGGCGAGCGTTCCCGTCATCTTGACGAAGTCGCCCAGGCGCGCGGAGAGCTCCGGCGGGTGCGTCTCGTGGTAGGTGAAGCGGCCCGTCTTGCCCGACGGAAGCTTCTTCGACGCGGGCAGGGCCCGGTCGAGGAAATCGGCGAGGCCGCGTCCCAGGTAGCCCTCGATGTGCGGCAGGAGGCTCACGCGCTCGATGTCCTTGAGCGAGTTCTTGCCCGCGCAGACCTCGCCGTAGATCAGGCGCCAGTCGTCGGCGCTCATCTCCGGGTAGCCCATGTCGGGATACAGGCGGCGCGCGAGCGCGACGCGGACGACGAGCTGGCTCGCGCGGTCGTCGAGGCCCGGGTGCCTCAGCTCGCCGGATGCGAACTTCTCCGCCCAGAGGTCGGCGGCGATCTTCTTGTCTTCTTTCCGAGCGGAGACCTCGCGGCGGGAGATGACGAGATTTCGAAAGAGGAGCCGGTCTTCTTTGATGACACGGCTTTTGCGCTCGTCGAATTCGGACGACGGCGTCCAGGCGCATTCTCCCGGGAAGGCGCGTTCGATCGTCTCCGGAGTGAACGGCAAAAATAAATTTATCGCCACCTGGCGGGCCTGGCCTCCTCCGGCGCGCTCGCGGACGTCGAGGGCGATCAGAAGGGGGGGCGGATCCTTCGCGTCGGGAAGCAGGGCCCCGCGCCCGTCCCCCAAGCGGTAGAACGAGCCCTCGCCCTCGCGCGCGGCGAGACGGTCCGAGAAGGCGTCGAGCCAAGCAAGCGGCAGCGCGTCGAGCGCCGGCGCGCCGGCGCTGCCGCCGTCCCCATATAGACGCTTGAATTGGCGGAACACCTCGGCCGCCTCCCGCGACACCTCCTCGCGCGCGCCGGCGAGAAGGTCGGCGGCGAGGGCCGTCAGGTCCGCCGTCCGGCCCGGGCGCAGGTCGCTCGCGGTCTCGAAGACGGCCGCCATCGCGCAGGCGCGCTCGTACGCCTCCGGCCCGAGCGCGCGCGCCGCCTCCAGGACGCTCGCCACCCGCGGCGGCGCGGGGTAGCGCAGCAGAGCGCGCCCCTTCGCGGTGACCCGGCCCTCGTCGTCGACGGCCCCGAGCGCGGACAGCGCCTTTCCCGCTCCGGCCCAGGCGTCGGCCTTGGGGGCGGTGACCCAGTCCACCGGCTCGGGGAGCGACGCGGCCTGAAGGCGCAGCGAGCTCAGCTCGAGCCTCAGGATCTCGGGGACGAGGCTCGGGGCCATGCCCGTCTCCTCGGAGCGCGACCACAGGCGCACGCAGCGTCCGGGCGCGGTGCGTCCGGCGCGGCCCGCGCGCTGGGAGGCGTTGCCGCGGCTGATGCGCGCCAGGTACAGGGTGTTGATGCCGCGCGCCGCGTCGTAGCCCGCGACGCGATGGAGGCCGCTGTCGACGACCATGGTGACCTGGGGGATGGTCAGGCCGGTCTCCGCCACGTTGGTCGCTACGATGACCCGGCGGCGCGGGGACTCCTCCAGGACGCTCTGCTGCTCGGCGAGGTCCATGCTCCCGTGCAGCGCGTGGAGCTCGAGGTCCATGTCCCGGCAGTAGGGCGTCAGCACCGTCATCGCGCGCCTTATCTCGCGCAGGCCGGGCATGAAGATCAGCACCGAGCCGTCGAGGCCTTCGCGCGCGAGCTCCTTGAGCGCCGCGAGCGCGCCTTCCGCCGGACCGCCGCGGGAGTCGAGCGGATGGTAGCGGACGTCGACGGGGAACAGCCGCCCGGGAACGTCGACCTTGGCCGCCTCGGGCAGATACCGGGACAGCGCGTCCGCCTCGAGGGTCGCCGACATGACCGCGATCTTGAGGTCCGGGCGCTTGCCCTTGCGCAGGGCCTTGAGCCAGGCGAGGGCCAGGTCGCAGTCGAGGCTCCGCTCGTGGAACTCGTCGAGGAGGACGCAACCCACGCCCTTCAGCTCGGGATCCTTGAGCATCTGGGCGATGAACACGCCGTAGGTCTGGAACACGACCTTCGTGTCGGCGCCGCAGCGGCTGTCGAATCGGACTTGGTAGCCGATCTTGGTTCCAAGACTGGAACTCGTTTCGACGGCCACACGGCCCGCGAGACTGCGCGCCGACAGGCGTCGAGGCTCTAGAACGAGGATCTTCCCGGGGACCTTCCCCAGAAGATACTGAGGGGCTTGCGTCGATTTCCCGCTGCCGGTCGGGGCCGTGAGGATGAGGCTTCCCGCGCGGGTCAACTCCGACACTATCTTGTCGCGGAACGCCGCGATCGGCAGGGCCTGGCTCATCAGGAGTTCAGCCCCAGGCCGCGCTCGTAGCGCGCGTTCATGCGCCGGTGCGAGGCCCCGAGCAGGTACGAGAGCTTCAGGCGCTGGTTGAGCAGGGCCTGACGCCACGGGCCGTTGGCGCGGAAGCGCACCGCCGAGGTGGTCGCGACGAAGGGCGCGAGCGCCGGAGGGCCGCTCTCCCGCAGGATCAAGGAGAGCTCGGTGTCCTCGAAGATCTCGACCGGCGGGAGGGGGCGGGTCAGGAGCTTCTTCTCGAAGAACACGCAGTGGTCGAGGTAGACGATGCCCCGGCGCGCGGCGCGCACCCGGTTCGAGTACCAGCTCGTGAAGCGCAGCAGGGGATGGTCCCAGTCGAAGGCGTGGGTGAACCCGCCCCAGCCCGCCCGGCCCGCGCGCGACGCGAGCCAGCGCAGGCCCTCGGCGGGGACGAGGGAGCGAGGGTGATGGAGAAGGAGGGTCGGGTGCGACGCGGCGTCGATGCCGGCGCGCAGGCGCGCGCCGCGCGAGGGGGCGTCCACGCGCACGAAGCGCGCGCCGCAACCTTCCGGCGGCGGGGCGTCTCCCGCGCAGATGACCTCGAGCCCGGGCACCTCGGCCAGGCGCGCGAGTATGCGCGGCAGCCAGTCGGCGCCGCCCGCGTGGACCGGGACGACGACGGAGACGCTCATGGCGAGCAGGACCCGCCGCCGAGCACGCAGAACGACGCGCAGTGCGGGTGCTGGAGGGCGACCGGCCGCCACGACTCGGCCAAGGTCCGGCCGAGCTCGAAGCGGGGGTCGTACGGGATCAAGGTGCAGGCCACGACCGCGGGACGCTCCTCTCCTCTGCGCTTGACCACCATGCGCGAGGAGGCGCACATCACCGACTCCGGCGACTTGCCGAGGATGCTCCAGCACTCGGTGGTGATCTCCGGAAGGCCGTCCGGCGCGCCCATCTCGGGGAACACCGTCAGTCCGGCCTCGCGGCCGATCGCGCGGCGGTAGCCCTCGCGCGCGGCGGCCTCGTCCTCGTCGACGAAGGACCGCCCCGCCACGGAGGCGTCGAAGCCGGCGTCGAGCAGCCAGCGCAGGCCGGCCATGGTCTTGTCGAAGGCTCCCGCGCCGCGCTCGGCGTCGTGCGCGGCGGGGGTGTGATGGTCGAGCGAGACGCGCAGTCGCAGCCCCCGTCCGGGGCGCACGAGAAGCTCGAGCAGCTCCTTTCTCCGGCTCATCATCGGCGCCATCGCGTTGGTCAGGATCAGGACCTCGAAGCCGCGGTCGAGGCATTCCCCGGCCATGGCGAGCAGGTCCGGGTTCATGAACGGCTCCCCGCCGGTGAAGCCGACCTCGCGCGCCCCGGCGTCGCGCGCCTCGTCGAGGAAGGGGCGCATCTCCGCGAGGCGGAGGTACTGCAGCCGGTCGTTGCGGGGGGAGGACTCGATGTAGCAATGCGCGCACTCGATGTTGCAGAGCGTGCCGGTGTTGAACCAGACCGTCGTCAGGGAGGCGGGCTCGACCTTCGCCCGGGCCTTGCCCTGGGCGGTCGTCTCCGCCGCGGCCCATTTAGCAGCAGGCACCGTCGTTCCTCGCCTCCGCCGCGAACGGCAGGCTCGTCCCGCAGCCGGGGAAGATGCCGAAATGCGTCGTCCTGTCGCCGAGGAAGTCGAAGTGCCGCGCGAAGCGGCTCTTCTCGAGCATCAGGGAGGTGTTGCCGCACACCGTCATGATCCGTCCGGCCTCGAAGCGGTGGTGGCCGTCGAGGAGGAACGCCTTGGGCGCGTCCGCGATGGTCCCCTTGTACCGCACGGCCTGGCCGTAGTCCTCGCACGACGGCTCGAGGCCCTCGAGCTTGAACAGGCGGTAGGTCGCCGAGTAGAAGCCGATGTGACCGGCGCGCTCGCGGACCGGACCCGCGTCGAGCGCCAGCGGCCGCGACTCGACGAGCCGCGGGTCGGCGAAGCCCGCGCGCCTGGCCAAGGTCAGGAAATCGTTCCAGTACAGCGCGCCGCCCAGGCACTCCCCGTACAGCACGGGGTCGTTCCGCAGCTCCTCGGGCACGCGCCGGTCGGCGTAGACGTCGGAGAAATACAGTTCGCCGCCTTCCTTCAGCACGCGGCGGGCCTGGCGCAGGACGGACTCCTTGTCCCGGGCGAGGTTGATCACGCAGTTCGAGACGATCAGGTCGTACGACGCGTCCGCGAGGCCGAGCGCGTCGAGGCGCGAGATGTCGCCCTTGAGGAACTCGACGTTGCCGTAGCCGAAGGCGTTCGCGTGGTGGGCGCGGTGGCGCTCGGCGACCGCGAGCTGCTCGTCGGTCATGTCCACTCCGGTCACGCGCCCCTTCGCGCCGACGAGCTGGGACAGGATGTAGCAGTCGCGGCCCGAGCCCGAGCCCAGGTCGAGGACGCTCAGCCCGGCCAGCTCTCCCGGGATGGTCAGGCCGCAGCCGTAGTAGCGGGCCGTGACCTCCTCGTGGACCTTCGCCAGGGCCTCGCGCACCGGCCGCGGCAGGGCGGACGGCGAGCAGCAGGCGTCGGTCTTCAGGTCGGCCCCGCTCTTCAGCGTCTTTCCGTAATAGTCGCGGACTCCGGCTTCGATGTCGACGGGCATGGGGTGAGCCTCCGTGGGAACTCCTCAGATTGTACTGAAAGTGAGTGCGCGCTCCGCCGGGGGCGTTACAGGCCGAAGCGTTGCGACCCTCTTCTGCACGGCTCGCCCCGGGGAGGTTTCGTATGACGACTCACAACGAATGCCAGAGCTGCGGCATGCCGCTCGATCGGGATCCCAAGGGCGGCGGCACCTATTCCGACGGGAGCAGGAGCCGCACCTACTGCAGCCATTGCTACTCGTACGGGCGTTTCACCCATCCGGACCTGACGGTCGACGAGATGAAGGAGCTTTGCGTCGCCCGGCTCCGCGGGAAGGGCTATCCGAGGTTCATCGCGCGCCTGATGGTCCGCAACCTGCACAAGCTCGAGCGCTGGAACATGGGCGCCTCGCGGCCCCTCGCCTCAGGCGCGCGGTCGGAATAGGCGGGCCTTCGCGACGGAGAAGAGCGTCCCGCACGCGCCGAGGAGGCACAGGCCCGCGCCCGGGATCGCGATGAACGACAGGTACTCCTTCGCCGCGCCCGTGCTTCCCATGCCCGGGGCCATGAATCCGGCGATCATCCAGAAGCCCGAATAGAGCAGGGCGCCCGCGCCGAAGGCCAGGGCGCTGGCCTGCGCGACCGCGCCCAGGGGGCACAGCAGGATCATGGCCGCGATTGACGCCAGCGACGCCGTGCCGATCGCCCCGGCGTGCAGATGGGCCCGGATCAGGTACTGCCAGGATTTCTTCACGACGGCGTCCTTCGCCGCGGCGTCTCCCTTATAGACAGTCTCCAGGGCGGCCGCGCCGGAGCTTTCCAGGCGCTTCTTGATCGCGCCCTCCGCGGCGCCGAAGGCGCCGCCGATGACGAAGCCGAAGATGATCGCCATCAGGGACAGGCACGCTCCCGCGGCGACGGTCCTGGGTATGATCCGGATCTGGTCGTTCATGTCACGGATTGTACAGAGAAACAAAGGACTTCGCCATACGGGCGTTGATTTCCCCTGATTGGCCTGTTAATCTATTGGGACATGGGCCGCACACTCGTCCTGAACAGGAGCTTCCGGGCCGTCGCCGTCGCCGATTGGCGGCGGGCGATCACGCTCGTCTACATGGGCCTGGCGGAGGCGCTCGACGAGGACCTGACCCCCTACGATTTCGAGGCCTGGGTCGCCGCCTCGTCCAACTGGGTGGAGATCCCGTCCGGCTTCGTGAGCTCGACGAACCTGCGCTTCGCCGTGCCCGAGGTGATCCGGCTCGTCCGCTACGACCGCATCCCGCACCGCGAGGTGGCCTTCACCCGCCACAACGTCTTCGCCCGCGACCGCTACAAGTGCGCCTACTGCGGCAAGCGCAAGTCGAGCGAGGAGCTCGACCTCGACCACGTGATCCCGCGCTCGCGCGACGGCTCCAACGAGTGGACGAACATCGTCACCTCCTGCCGCCCCTGCAACCTGAAGAAGGCCGACCGCCTTCCGGACGAGGCCGGCATGCCGCTCAAGCGCAAGCCGGAGCGGCCGCGCTGGACCTTGATGGGGAGCCTGGTGCCTCACCCGCGCGCGCACATCCCCGAGAGCTGGAAGAAGCTCCTGTCCCAAGAGAACGCGTGAGCGTCAAAGCGCTCGGGAAGGCGGAGCTGAGGGAGGGCCTCGTCGCGCGCGAGCCCGGGGACCACAAGGGGGTCTTCGGCCACGTCCTCGTCGTCGCGGGCTCCCGCGGCATGGCCGGCGCGGCGATCCTGGCGGCGCGCGGCGCCCTGCGCTCCGGCGCCGGCCTCGTGACGGTCGCGGTCCCGTCGGGCGTCGCCGGGACGGTCGCGGGCGCGGTGCCCTCGGCGATGACCCTGGCCCTCCCCGAGAACTCGGCCGGCGCGTTCCGCCCGGAAGGCGTGGACCGCCTCAAGGAATACGCGAGAGAGCGCCGCGCGACGACGATGGCCATCGGCCCCGGCATCACGACGCACGCCGACGCGGCGCGCTTCGTGCTGCTGGCGCTGTCGGGCGTGCCGGCCGCGGCCGTCGTGGACGCCGACGCTCTGAACACCTTGGCCCAGCAGGACCGCGGCGGCGTCGAGCAGATGCTCCGGGAGCGCAAGCAGCCGTGCGTCTACACGCCGCACCCGGCCGAGGCCGCGCGCCTGCTCGGGATGAAGAAGAGCGAGGTCGAGGCCCAGCGCCAGAAGTGCGCCGAGAAGCTCGCCCGCGGCCTCGGCGGCGTCGTCCTGCTCAAGGGGCACAAGACCTTGGTCTCGTCGGGAGCGCGCACGGCGGCCAACGCCACCGGCGGGCCCGGGCTCGGCAAAGGCGGCACGGGGGACGTGCTGACCGGACTCGTCGCCGGCCTGTGGGCGCAGATGATCGCCTCCGGGCGCGTCACGGGAGACCTTCCCTTCAAGGCCGCCGCGCTCGGCGCCTGGCTCCACGGCGCGGCGGGCGACGCCGCCGAGAAGGAGCTCACGCCGTGGGCCGTGACCTCGGCCGACCTCGTGGATTACCTGCCGCACGCGTTCAAAGCCCTGTGCGCCTGAGATTAGGCTCGGAGGAGGAGACGATCGCGCTCGGCGAGCGCATCGGCCGCAAGCTCAAGCCCGGGGCGCTCGTCCTGCTGCGCGGCGAGCTCGGCGCGGGGAAGACCACGCTCGCGCGCGGCCTCGCCCGCGGCGCGGGGTATAAAGGACGCGTGTCGAGCCCGACCTTCGCGCTGGCCCACGTCTATCGCGGCAAGCGCCTGACCGTGCATCACCTCGACCTCTACCGCGTGGCGCGCGGCGAGGACTCCGAGCTCGGCCTCGACGAGCTGCTGGCCGACCCGCGCGGGGCGGTGATCGTGGAGT
>Ga0255338_1004188_pt1 | contig 15489 bp, 12 predicted proteins | sample MeOH1_35cm_T4_19_FD_203715 | JGI IMG/M metagenome (GOLD analysis project Ga0255338, IMG submission 203715) | Sandy soil microbial communities from University of British Columbia, Vancouver, Canada - MeOH1_35cm_T4_195 | ecosystem: Engineered > Artificial ecosystem > Sand microcosm > Unclassified ...
TGTTCGGTGGGGGTGGGCTGCACCGAGACGACGAGAGGCAGTGAAAGGCGCACCTGCGTTCCGCCCGGCCCGGATGCGAGATCGAGCCGACCTCCCACATCCTCCATGCGACGCCTGAGGTTTCGAAGGCCGTAACCTTGAGTCTCTCCCGTCAAAGCCTCTTCCGGCATCCCGCGTCCGTTATCGGCGATGACCATTTCGAGCCATCCGGCCTCGATCGTCAGGCCAACCCTCACCATCGAGGCATGGGCATGGCGTATTACATTGCTCACCGCCTCGCGGAGGGCCGAGGTGATCGCCTTTTGCTGCCGGTAGTCGATGGAGAAATCACCTTCGCCGGGCTCCGCCAGCGGCCAGTCGAGCGCAATGCCGGCCGCCTCCAGCCGCCGCGCGGTTTCGTGGCGGACGTCGCTGAGCAGGCGTTCGAGCGAGACCTGCTCGCCCGTCATGCCGCTGACGATGGCGCGGATATCGGACATCGCCGCCTGCAGGGTTGGGCGAAGCTGCTGATCCGCCATGTGCATCCCGGTCAGAAGCCGCGCGCCCACATCGTCATGGAGATCCCGCGCGATGCGCAACCGCTCGGTCTTCACACCTTCGTCATAGGCGCGGCGGGCGCGGATCATTTCTTCGACCAGTCGAAAAAGCGCGTCGGCCATGTTGATGTCGTTGCTGTCGAACAGCCTGCTGCCCTGGCCCGCAAAGGAAAGAGCGAGCGCTTCGCCGTCCAGCGGCGAGGGAATGGCCAGCACGCGGCCATCTTCCCGTATCTCAATCTTTTGCGCCGTCGTGGAGACCACTTCCAGCGGATCGAATTGCGCCCTCAGTACCCTTCTCCACAGCGCCGACTGATCCTCGGGACGCATGGCGAAGGCGACCTCGCTCGCCCCCCGGATGAGCCGCATGGTGTCGCTGTCCCGGCGCCGGTCTGCCAGTCGCATCAGGCGCGAACGCACGGGCAGCCAAAGGACGGCCACCAGCAGCGCGCCAACGGACAGCGTCCACTTCTCCCCTGCCCAGTAAACCAGCATCATGTCGGCGATCAGCACCAGCAGAACCACGACCACCGCCCGGATGACGTGAAGGGTCCAGTTACCCAGATCGAACATGCGATAGCGCGTGATGGCCACGGCCAGAGCAAAGTAGAACAACAGGAAGCCCGACATGGCGACCGAGTCGCCCACGTAGAGGGGCGACCCCATTAGCTGCGGCAAGAAATTGACTGCCGTGAATATCCCGGTGCTTAGAAGCAGCGCGGTGCCGACCCAGGCAACCGAACCTCGCCGTACCGGATCTTTGCGCGATATCCAGGCTTGAACAAAAACCAGCGCGAACATCATGCCGACCGACGCCACCAGAACGACGAGCCCCGCGCCATAAACATCAGTCCACAGATCGAATATCATTGTCACGCCCAACGCCAGCAGGGAGAGCGAAAACAGGACCGGAAAGATCGTGGGCATGAGCGGTCGGGGATATCTGCAGAAGATTGCCACCAGCGCCCCACCGAAGAGCATTCCGGAGATATGGTTGGCCTGTAACTGGTTGTGCATCACCCAGCCGGGGGTGGTCAGTCCGCCCGTATTGATCATGATGATTGTGAGCGATGCCATCCACAACGAGGCGCCGCTGAGTGCAAACATCTGGGCCACGAATTCGCGCGGCCGCAGAACAAGCACCCACAACCCCGTCAGCAGAGCCACAAAGCCCACACCGAGGGCGCCCCAGGCATCGCCCGAAAGATGAAAGCTGCGCAGATGGATCGCATAGGCCGCGAGATCGCGGCCGTCCGGCAGTTGCAGCGTGCCGCCCTGAGCGAAAAGACCGGCGACCCGATCCAGCCCCTCATAATGCTCCCTGTTTTCAGCAGGCGTGCCGCGCGGCTCCAATCCGCTGACCAACTCGCGAACCGGCAACTCAAACAAGGTCTGTCCGCTCCGCCCGATGAAGCGGGCCGTGGTTTCGCCCGGCAGGGCGCCGATGCCCTCAATGACGACGCTGTCCGCTGCCCCTTGCCGCACCTCGATGCTCGCCGCAGGCCGATAGCCCGCAACCAGCGCAAAGAAAGCGGTCACCAGCAAGCCCGCGACAGCCAGGAGGGAGAATATCGTCGTAGGGCGATGAAAGAGCACGGCACGCATAAAAACTCGCATCAAATAGCCTGTAAAAAAAGACGCGGCCCTGGAAAATAAACCACCGGCTAAGCGGAGGACGGACAACGCCAAAGCATCCCGTTCCCGCAGGGTGCCTTTCTCAATGTTAGTATACGGAGACTTGCGGTGCTATGCCGTCGGTTGCGACCATTCGTTTCCATGTAAACGAATGTTGCCCTGCTGCCTTATCAGGAAGGCCAGGCTGGAGATATCGTTCAACGCTGCGCCCAGAATTGATTGGCGTCGGCATGATGATCGTACATGTAAAGCGGGACGCTCAGCTCACCCGCAGAGCGCCAACCTACGCTAGCCCTCAATGGCCCCCGCCCTTCCGCTTTCGACGACGAACGTCTTTAACGTCGAGAGCTGAGCATCGGGGTCCGTGACGTCGGATATCGCCTGGAACTTCGTCGTCACATGCCGGGCATCGACCTCGATCAGGACATAGCCCCGCTTGCGGCTTTCAAAAAAGCGCACATGCGGATTGTCGGGCAAGGCCTTGGCGAAAAGCTCATAGACGGGCGGCCGGGAGCTGATCGACGTTCCGACGAATTCCGTTGCGACCGTCGGCGAGCGCTCATTGTCGAAATCGAGCTTCAGGTCGTTGGTCCAGAAGCAATGGCTGTCGCCACCGATCACCACCGCATTGGCCACATGCGCCTCGTGTATGTGCTTCATGAGGCGCGAACGATTGGCGGGATAACCGTTCCAGTCCTCCGTCCAGTATGCGATATGACCCGTTTCGTCCTTATGGCCGAACTGGGCCATCAGCACATCCTGAGCGACGATGTTCCATCGCGCCTTCGAATTCGCAAGCCCGTCGTAAAGCCACGCCTCCTGCGCTTCACCCAGCATCGAACGGGAAGTAGCGAGCCTTTCAGGACAGCTCGCATTGGTTTCGAGATGCCCGCCACCGTTCTTGGGCGGACCGTAGCAAGCCTCTCGTGAACGATACTGCCGACCGTCGATCAAGGAGATTTCCGCAAGATCGCCGAAGGCGTAGCGCTCATAAACCCGCATCGAGGCGCCATGCGGCTTCGACAGCAAGGGACGCACAGGCATGTGTTCATAAAATGCCTGATAGGCAGCCGCCCTGCGAGCAAGGAACTTCGCCGGGTCGTCAAAGGTCTTCGACCATTTGTCCGAATAGTCGTTTTGGACCTCGTGATCGTCCCAGGTGACAAGCGAGGGTGCGACGGCATGTACACGCTGCAGATTTTCGTCGAGCTTGTATTGCGTATAGCGATCCCGATACTGCGCGAGCGTCTTCGCCTCCACGCCATCCTTGTGCTTGCGGACCGTCGGATGTTTCGTGTCGACGCTTTCATAGATGTAGTCACCCAGGAAGATCACAAGATCTGGATGTTCCTCGGCGAGGTGATGATAGGCCGCGTAATAGCCCTGCTCGTAATTCGCGCAAGACGCATAGGCAAAGCGTAACCCGGCAAGCGGCGCGCCTGTTGCCGGCGCCGTCATGGCGCGGCCGATCCGGCTTACCGCCTCGCCCGAGATGAAGCGGTACCAATAGGGACGTCCGGGGGCGAGTCCCCTCACTTCCTCATGCACAGAATAGGCATAGTGCGGATCGGCGATGGCGACGCCCTTCCGGACGAGCCGGGTCATGGCCTCGTCCTCGGCAATTTCATAAACGACCGGCACAGGCCCACCTCTCATGCCGCCCGGCGTCGCGGGGTCGGCCGACAGAGGATCGGGCACGAGCCTCGTCCACAGGACGAAACCATCCGGAGTAGGCGCCCCTGAAGCAACACCGAGGCTGAAGGGGTTGCCCTTGCGCCAGCTTTGCATGCCGCCCGCCGCGCAGCCGACGAGCGCCGGAGCAACAACGCTCCCGAGCGCCGCCGCGCCGGCGAGGCTAAGGAAGCTGCGTCGCGACGGGGTCGGCACAGGTGCCGAGATGCGATGAGCGGTCATGGATTTTCCCCTGACAAAGAATACCGGATGCCTGTTTCGCAGACGTCTATTTCGCGGAAGCCTGAGTTCCGATCAGAGGGTCCATGCCGGCCGCGATGAGAACGAGCTTCAGATGATCGCTCAGTCGAAGTACGACTTCCTGAAACGTATTATTGAACAGAAGGCCGTAAAGCGCGGTGCCGATGCCCGCCGCCGTGGCAAAGAGCGCGGTGCCGATGCCGGCGCTGACGGCCGCCGGATCCGAGATGCCCGCCTGGGCCAAGGCAACGAACGTATCGATGATGCCAAAGATCGTGCCGAGAAGGCCGAGAAGCGGCGCCGCCGTGATAACCGTATCGAGCATCCACAAATGTTGTGTGAAGCGGGCGCGGCTGCGGATGAAAATGGTCTGCGCGACATCTTCCTGAGCCGACCGCTCGGAGGAGGCGTTACGCACGGCCAGCATGTCCGCAACGGCTGAACCAAAGACGCCGGAAAGTACGCCCGAAGACTTCGGAAAGCTTCCATTCGGCCCTGATTTGGCCAGCAATTTCTCGAGCTTGCGTGCCTGACGCAGATTGACGACATAGAAGATCGCCCGCTCGATCGAGACGAAGGTAACGAGCACGACTGCGACCCCGAGCAAGGCAAAGGTGATGACATGCAAGCTCTCGGTCAGGCTCGCGGGATGCAGGACGGCGTTTGCCGCATTGGTGAGTGTCTGGATGATGGCCATGGGAAAACTCCGGGGAGCGAGGGTCGGGGGAACGCGGAATGCGTTCCCCCTCTGGTTCGCGTATCAGAAATCGACGCTAAGGCTGACGGAGGCGAAGCGCGGACCGCCAACCTGATAGGTCGGCGAACCGGCGTTCGCGCCCGTTGCATTCGTCGTGTAGGAGATGAGCGTGCCGAGATAGCGTTCATCGAAAACGTTATCCACGGCGAAGACGAGCGTCACCTTCTGCAGACCGACCAGCGAAGACGGCAAGTCGTAGCCGGCGGTGAGGTCCACTGTCGTGTGCGGGGCAAGCGACTCATCGTTCATCAGGGTCGAGAAACGCGAGCCCGTGTACTTGCCGGCAACGGATGTGAACCACCCCTGGCCGTCGTAGCGGAGCACGAGCGAGCCGAGATATTTCGGCGTGTCGATCATGTTCTTGCCGGCCGTCGGCAAAATGGTTCCGTTGACCTCCGTGTTGTTCTGCAGCTTGCTGTCCGTATAGGAGGCGGACGCATAGGCAGAGAAGCCATCGAACTGCTTGGTCGCAAGCTCGAGTTCGACACCGCGCGTCTTCACGTCGCCGATCGTCTTCGCCACAGTGATACCGGTCACGAGATCCTTGGAGCTCTGCTGACGGTTCTTGTAGTCGATGTTGAAGGCAGTGATGCCCCCGCTGAGGAACGACCCTGCGTAGCGATAGCCGCCATCGACGATCACGGCCGTTTCTGGCTTCACGGCAGCGCCGGAACCGGGCTCGAACATGTTCGTGTTGTCCGGCGCACGGAACGACTGCGCCGCAGAGGCGAAGAGCTGGTGCTCAGGCGTGATCCGCCAATTGAGCCCGGCATTCGGCATCACCTTGCTGTTGCTCTGTGTGTTGTGAACAGGAACGATCACGCCGCCATTATAGGTGCGTTGCGCGAGTGGCAGGTTGTTCGTGCCATCGCGATCGACCATGGCGTATTGCAAACCGAACTCGGCCGTAACCTGATCGTTGAAGAGGTTGATCGAGTCCTGGATGAAAGGCCGCTTGATCGTGCTGACCGTTTCCGTGTCGCGCGTACGGGCCGGCAGGCCGTCGCTGACACGGAAGAGTTGCGCGTTCGTCGCCCAGACGTCCGAGGGATTGCCATTATCGTCGACATATTCGTACTGGCGGATTTCCCGAAGGCGCGCACGCTCATACTGGAAGCCAGTCGACAGAACGTTGTTTTCGAAGTTCCAGGTCAGACGGCTGACGAAGCCGGGGCGGAAGGCGCGCGCATTCGTCGGACGGTAGAACAGAACGGTGTCCTTGGCATCGCCGTCGCCATTGAGATCGACGCCGCTATTCGTGCCCATGATCGCACGCAGGCCGCTATAGCTGGAGCTTGTGTCACCTTCCTTCAGGTAGACGGCGCCACCGCCATTGCCACGTCCGAAAACAAAGTAGGGTTCAAAGTCGAAGCGAACATTGTCGGCAACCTGCAGATTGGCCTTGGCCGAGAGGATCAGGCTCTCCCAGGGATTCACGCGCAGCTTGTAATACTGATCGCGGCTGAATGGATTCCCGGAGCTGTTGTCGTCGCTCTGGGCAGTGCCGTTGACGGGCGTGGAGCGGGGCGCAAATGTGGTCGCATAGTCGAAATCCCAACCATATTGATCAATCTGGCCGAGCGTCGCCGAGCGAAAATTGTTGTTGACCGACTTGTTGTAATAGGCACCAAACGAAACCTGGCTCGAGCTCGCGATTTTCTTCACAATCTTCGTGTCGAAATGCTCGCGGTCGGCGTTGCCTTCTCCACGGAACTTATCGGCTTGCGATTTCGAGTAGGAAAAGAAGGCCTTCGTGCCGTCCAGGAACTCGCCTGTGTCGACGCGGGCAAAACTGCGCCAATAGCTGTCCGAACCGAAGCTCTGCTGGGCGTTCACATTGAACTTGTCCATCGGGTCGCGGATGAACATGTCGATATTGCCGCCGGTGGCGCTGAGGTTGGGCTTGTCCGTGTCGCCATAGCCCTGGGCGAGGAAGATCGAGCTGAGATTTTCCTTGTCGATATATTCGTGCGGATAAACGCCATAGGCGCCACTATCGTTGAGCGGGATACCGTCGAGCGTGAAGCCCATCTGGCTGCTCGTGAAACCGCGAACCGAAAGCGAGCCGCCATAGAGGCCCGTCGAATCGACTGACGTCGTATTGACGCCTGGAAGTTTTTCGATGAGCTGGAAGGGATTGTAGCTACCCGGCTGCTCCTCGATATATTTCTCGGTGACAGTCGAGCGCGCCTTAGGCGCCTGTTCTTCAGTGGAATACAGGCCGGTACCCTGATCGTCGGCCTCGCCATCGACCGTTACCGTGCCGATAGCCGTCGTATTCTCTGCAACTGCCGGATGGATGCCGAGCATGGCGCCCCCTGCAATGCCCGCCAGCAGCATCCACCGGAAATTGCTTCGTAACCTTTTCAACTTCTCACTCTTCATGACTGCCTCACTATTCATGCGGCAGGCCCCAGCGACCTGCCCCCCTGGTCAAAGCCGCGGCTCGGCCGCGGCTCAGTTCAATTGGTAGTCGAGCCTCACGGTGAACCGTCGCGTGCCCTCGCCCGGAAAAGCGTCATTCGGAAATGGCGGATAGGTGCCGCCGCGCACTGTCGCGAGCGCGGCGCGATCAAGGATCGGCGAACTGGCGCCTTGTTCGATGCCCGCATCGACAAGCGCGCCACTTCGATCAAGAACGAACCAGAGCTCCGCCGTACCCTGCGGATGAAGCATTCGCGCTTCCTTGGTGTTCGGATAGCGGCGTATCGACTGCAGATAGGCCCGCAGCGCGGCTGCATATTGGCTCTGGACATCCGCCAACGGATTGGAGGGCGCCGCGGCCTTTACCTGAACAGGCGCGTGAACGGGCGACGGCGCGGCGACAGGCATGGGCTTCGCGACGCGAACAGGCGTCGGCGGTCGCGGCTTTTGCGGCCGTGGTGGCTTTGGCTTTTCGAAAGCAGGCTCGGTCGTTTTGACCGGTGGCGGAGTCGCCTCCTGCGGGGCGGGCGGCGCCGCTGGTGCCGGCGGGACAGGCTCCGGCAGCGTCTCCAGCATCAATTCGACCGGTTTTGCGTCGGCGACAAGCTCGACATGCCAGTTCGAGGCAACGATGAGCACGCCAAGGATCGTTGCCGTCGCGAAGCCCGCGACGGATTGCCGTCTCTCATACAAGAAGTCCATTTTCTATCCGGACTTCTTTTTGGTCGCGATCGAGAAACTGTCGTAGCCGCCTGCCTTCAACACATCGACGACTTCTATGACGCGCTGAAGCTCCACCGCACCGTCGCCATTGATCAGCACGGCCGTTTTCACTGAACCGTCCGGCTTGCTCGGAGGTGCGCTCGCGGCAAGGGCCGAAGCCAGCCCTGCAAGCGGTACGGATTTTCCATCGACCTGCAGGATGCCGTCCGTTCCAAGTGTCACGACGATCTTGCGCATCTTGTCGAGCTGCTGTGCCGCAGAAGACTGCGGCAGCTTGGTCTTGATGCCGAGCGCCGGAATGACGTTGACGCTGATCAGAACGAAAAACGCGAGCAGAAACATCATTACGTCGATCATCGGAATAATTTCGATCCGCGATCGATGAGGCTGCTCGTCGGGCCAGTGACGCATTGGAAAACCCGGAACTGAGGAACGCTACTTTCAAGCGCGTCAGATAGGCGCCTATTGTGAAACCGCGGTTACTCCTTTGATAATTAATAACGACAGTTTAACGACCCGAACATGCGTCTACTTTCGCGCGGATGACGAACGCCGATATATTCTTTATGCTGATTATTTAGTGATCTGCCGGCGCCATCATAGCGGATGATCATCGGGACGGACGCAGCAATGGCTGATTGTCTCGCGCGATGGCGACGGGGAAAACGATGTGACCGCCCTGCGCCGACCATTCCACCGGAATAGAAATGGATCGCGCATATGGATGCGGCGCTTTGCGCCAAGCCTCGGATAATGTCGGGAGGTTTCAGAGTGCCCGTCGGTCTCTCGCGAGCGCTCGGGACTTAATGGTGGAGCCAGGCGGAATCGAACCGCCGACCTCTTGCATGCCATGCAAGCGCTCTCCCAACTGAGCTATGGCCCCGCCGTATGGTGCGGGAGAGATTGGGCTCCCCCGCAGCGGTGGCGGAACTTAGGGCGCGTTCTCGTCGGGATCAAGCATAAAGATTGACCCAAAGCGATGACGCCCCAGCGCCGCCTTATTTTTTATTCGTCGTCCTCGCCGACGCCACGGATGATGCCCGAAACGTCGTCTTCCTCGTCCTCATCGTCAGGCAGGAAGGCGTCGTCTTCGGCAGCGTCCTCGATCTCCTCGCCGATATCCTCAAGGATATCGTCGCCCAGATCCTCGGCGGCCAGCTCCTCGTCGCGCATCGCATCCAGCGAGACGTTATCGTCGTCATCCGCGACGACAACAGGGCGCGGCGCCTTTTCCTTCGGCTTTTCGACCGGTTTCACGCGCTTCGCCTTCGCGCCCGAATCCGGCACGAATTCATGTTTGCACTTGGGGCAAACAGCGGGGCTCTTATTCAGATCGTAAAACTTCGCGCCGCAGCTCGGGCAATCGCGCTTCGTTCCCAACTCCGGTTTCGACAAGTTTTAATCTCCTCGCGGCATCGGCGCCTTGCGGCCCGCTTCGCCAAGTCCTCCCCCACCTTTTCGGTGGAGGTCCGCCCAACGGATTTTCCCATTGCCACGTTAAACCGCTCCTGTCAAAACCTATTCGCGTACGCCACGCTGCGTTCGCCTGGTTCCCGCGTCGCGCCGGAACGTCCTTTCCGGAAGACCCCAAGGGATATGACCGTGGCCCATCCGTCCCAAAGCTCCACATCAAGCCTCTCCGCAGAGCCATCGCACGCGCTCACGGGCCATTTGCGCGTGCCCGGCGACAAGTCGATTTCCCACCGCGCGCTCATTTTCGGCGCCCTGACAGTCGGGGAAACGAAGATCACCGGCCTTCTGGAAGGCGAGGACGTGCTGGCGACCGCCGAGACCATGCGCCGCCTCGGCGCCGAGGTGACGCGGACCGGAGAAGGTGCCTGGACCGTCCGTGGCGTGGGCGTCGGAGCCTTGCGCGAACCCGCCCAGCCGCTCGATTTCGGCAATTCGGGCACCGGCGCGCGACTCATCATGGGCCTCGTGGCCGGCCATCCGATCACGGCGACCTTCATCGGCGATGCCTCGCTCTCGCGCCGGCCCATGGGCCGCGTCATCACGCCGCTGAGCCAGATGGGCGCCGTTTTCCATGCCCGCGAGGGCGGAAGACTGCCTCTGACGCTTACAGGAGCGCGCGAAGCCCTTCCCATCACCTATCGCTCGCCCGTCGCCTCGGCGCAGGTCAAGTCGGCCGTGCTACTGGCCGGCCTCAATGCGCGGGGCGTCACCACGGTGATCGAGCCCGTCCCGACCCGCGACCACACGGAGCGGATGCTCAGGGCCTTCGGCGCCCATGTCGAGACCGAGACGCTGCCCGACGGCGCGCTCGCCATCCACCTGACCGGCCAGCCCGAGCTTCACCCCTGCCCGATCGTCGTGCCGGGCGATCCCTCATCGGCCGCCTTCCCGGTCGTTGCGGCGCTCATCGTGCCGGGCTCGGAGATCGTGGTCGAAGGCATTACGCTCAATCCGCATCGCGCCGGGCTCTACACGACGCTCATCGAGATGGACGGCGACATCGAGGTCATGAACCAGCGCGAGGAAGGCGGCGAGCCCGTCGCCGATCTGCGCGTCAGGGCGAGCCAGCTCCACGGCATCGAAGTGCCGCCGGAACGTGCCGCCTCCATGATCGACGAATATCCGGTGCTTGCCATTGCGGCATCTTTCGCATCGGGCCAGACCGTGATGCGCGGCATCCACGAACTGCGCGTCAAGGAAAGCGACCGCATCGCCGCGACTGCGGCGGGCTTGCGGCTCAACGGCGTCAAGGTCCATGAGACCGAGGATTCGATGACGGTCGAGGGGCGCGATTCCCATGTCGATGGCGGCGGCCACGTCGTGACCCATATGGACCACAGGATTGCCATGTCCTTCCTGGTCATGGGGCTCGCCGCGCATAAGCCTGTCATGGTCGACGACGCCTCGATGATCGCAACGAGCTTCCCGAACTTCATCCCGCTGATGCGCGAACTCGGCGCGAGCTTCGTGGGCCACAGCCAATGAGCGGGGCCCAGTGAGCTTCGTCGTCGCGATCGACGGTCCCGCAGCCTCCGGCAAGGGGACGCTGGCGCGAAGGCTCGCCCGGCATTACGGCTTCGCCTATCTCGATACCGGATCGCTCTATCGGGCGGTGGGACAGGCGGTGCGGGACGCAGGCGGCGACCCGGCCGACGAGAAGGTGGCGCTCGCCGCCGCGCAGGCGCTCGACATTTCCCGGATCGACGAAAAGGCAATCCGGACGCGGGAAGCGGGCGAAGCGGCCTCGCTTGTTGCCGTCATGGCCTCCGTTCGGGCCGCCATTCTCGATTTCCAGCGCGATTTCGCCGAAAATCCGCCCGGCGGCGAGAATGGCGCCGTCCTGGACGGCCGGGACATCGGCACTGTCGTGTGTCCCGACGCCAACGTGAAACTGTTCGTGACCGCCAGCCCCGAGGTGCGGGCCCATAGGCGCTGGCTTGAACTCAAGGACTCGGGGGCGACGGTCTCCGAGGCACAAGTCCTTGAAGATACGAAGGAAAGAGACGCGCGCGATGCCGGCCGGGCCGCGAGCCCCATGCGTCAGGCCCCTGACGCGCACTTGCTCGACACCACCAATTTGAGTATAGAAGCGGCGTTCGGCGAAGCCGTCCGGATCATCGACAAGTCAATGAGTTAAGCGCGCTATCCGCATTTGCGGGGCGGGCTTGCACATTGGCTATTCGGCGTTTCCGCGGCGGCTGCCGGCGAAACTATTTTTGCAACCTCTAACCCCTGCCCACATCCACATGCTCCCGGGCGCTCACGACCCAGGGGGAAGACCGCCGGATACAACCGTCGGCCGGATAAAGCACCGATCAGGAGACTGAACACATTGGCTAATACCGCACTCAATCCGACGCGCGATGATTTCGCCGCCCTCCTCGAAGAGTCGTACAGCTTCAACGACATGCAGGAAGGCGCGGTCATCAAGGGCCGCATCGTCGGAATCGAAAACGATCTCGCCATCATCGACGTGGGCCTCAAGACCGAAGGCCGCGTTGCCCTTAAGGAATTTGCGACCCCCGGCCGCGCCGCGACCGTTCAGGTCGGCGACACCGTGGAAGTCTATCTCGAGCGCATCGAGAACTCCGCCGGCGAAGCCGTGCTGTCGCGTGAAAAGGCGAAGCGCGAAGAGAGCTGGATCCGCCTCGAAGTCGCCTTCGAGAAGCAGGAACGCGTCGAAGGCCAGATCTTCGGCCGCGTGAAGGGCGGCTTCACCGTCGACCTCGACGGCGCCGTTGCCTTCCTCCCCGGCAGCCAGGTCGATATCCGCCCCGTGCGCGACGTCACCCCGCTGATGAACATTCCGCAGCCCTTCCAGATCCTCAAGATGGACAAGCGCCGCGGCAACATCGTCGTCTCGCGCCGCGCCGTCCTCGAAGAGACCCGCGCCGAGCAGCGTCAGGAACTCGTCGAGAACCTCAAGGAAGGTCAGGTGCTGGAAGGCGTCGTCAAGAACATCACCGATTACGGTGCGTTCGTTGACCTCGGCGGCGTCGACGGCCTGCTCCATGTGACCGATATCGCATGGCGCCGCGTCAACCACCCGACGGAAGTTCTCTCGATCGGCCAGACCGTGAAGGTCCAGGTGATCAAGGTGAACCAGGAAACCCAGCGTATCTCGCTCGGCATGAAGCAGCTCGAGGCCGATCCGTGGGAAGGCGTTTCCGCGAAGTATCCGATCGGCGCGAAGCTCAAGGGCCGTGTCACGAACATCACCGATTACGGCGCGTTCGTTGAACTCGAGCCGGGCGTCGAAGGCCTGGTCCACGTCTCCGAGATGAGCTGGACGAAGAAGAACGTGCACCCCGGCAAGATCGTTTCGACCTCGCAGGAAGTCGAAGTGATGGTGCTGGAAGTCGATCCGGTGAAGCGTCGTATCTCGCTTGGTCTCAAGCAGTGCCTCGACAATCCGTGGATGAGCTTCGCCGAGAAGTTCCCGGTCGGCACGATCGTCGAAGGCGAGATCAAGAACATCACCGAGTTCGGTCTGTTCATCGGTCTCGACACGGACGTCGACGGCATGGTCCACATGTCCGACCTCGACTGGAACAAGTCGGGCGAGGAAGCCATGCAGGCCTATCAGAAGGGCCAGATCGTCAAGGCCGTCGTCCTCGACGTCGACACCGAGAAAGAGCGTATCTCGCTCGGCATCAAGCAGCTCAGCGGCGATCCGATGGAGAGCCTCGGCGATGCGATCCGCAAGGGCGCGGTTGTCACCTGCACGGTGACGGGCGTGACCGAGAACGGTCTCGAAGTCACGGTCGGCGCGGAGGCGATGCCCGCCTTCATCCGTCGCGCCGAACTCTCGCGCGATCGTTCGGAACAGCGCCCTGAGCGTTTCGCCGTCGGCGACAAGATCGACGCCCGCGTGACGCAGTTCGACCGCGCCGCGCGCAAGATGACCCTCTCGGTCAAGGCGCTCGAGATCGCGGAAGAGAAGGAAGCCGTCGCTCAGTACGGCTCGTCCGACTCGGGCGCGTCGCTCGGCGACATTCTTGGTGCCGCCCTCCGTGGCGCCCAGGACGACAAGAAGTAAGCGTACCCGTCTGGGCCGGCTCCGGCCGGCCCCGTTCGGCCCGCTCATGACGTGGAAGTCCATTTGGTCTAGTCTCTGGCAAACAGCTTGTCCGGAGAAAGCCCAGTGTCCTTCGACGCAGATGCAATCACGGACAGGCGGCGCCTCAAGCGCCGCCTGTTTTTTTGGCGCTTCGCCGCCGTCGTCGCGGCGGTCCTTGCAGTCCTCGCCGCCATCGGCACGACGCGCTTCCACCATGCGCAGATCGCGCGGGTGGAAATTACCGGCATCATCACCGACGACCGCGACCTGCAGAAGCTTCTGAAGGAACTCGGCGACGATCGCGCGGTGAAGGCCGTCATCCTCGCCATCGACAGCCCCGGCGGCACGACCACGGGCGCGGAAGCGCTCTACACCAGGGTCCGCGAGCTCGCCGCGAAGAAGCCCGTCGTCGCAACGCTCGGCACGGTCGCGGCATCGGGCGGCTATATCGCCGCACTCTCCGCCGACCACATCGTCGCGCGCGGCAACACGCTGACGGGCTCCATCGGCGTTCTCTTCGAATGGCCGCAATTCGCAGGGCTGATGGAAAAGCTCGGCATCGAAGTGCAGTCGGTGAAATCGGCGCCGCTCAAGGCAGAGCCCGCGCCCTATCACAAGCCCACTGCCGAGGCGCTGGCAGCGACACGCGATCTCGTGACCTCCTCCTATGACTGGTTCCTCGGCCTCGTGCAGGAGCGCCGCAAACTCGACGCGGCGACAGCGAAGAAGCTCGGCGATGGGCGTGTCTATACGGGCTGGCAGGCCGTCCAGAACAAGCTCGTCGACGAGATCGGCGGCGATGACGAAGCGATCAAGTGGCTGACCGCGGTGCGCAAGGTCCCGGCGGGCCTTCCGGTCGAGGATTGGGCGCCGGAGCGTGCCGATGCGGGTTATGGCTCCTTCACGGGCGAGGCCGCAGGCCAGGTGCTCGCGGCGGGAATCGAAGCGCTGGCCGGAAAAACGCTGCAAACAAAAAGACTTACCCTTGACGGGCTGACCAGCGTTTGGCACCCTGACGCGCGTTGAACGATGAGTTTCATGCTGCCTGGGGGCGGGCGAGGCGCGATGACACGGCGCTCCGGCCACCCCGTCAAAAATAAGGCCAGAGGCGGCTCCCAGCCCGGACGCGCATAGACATGATCAAATCCGAACTCGTCGCCCGCCTCGCACAGGCGAACCCGCATCTCTACCAGCGCGATGTGGAGCGGATCGTTTCCACGATTTTCGACGAGATCAGCGCAGCGCTGGCGCGTGGCGACCGGGTGGAACTTCGCGGCTTCGGCGCGTTTTCCGTGAAAAGCCGTCCGGCCCGCACGGGTCGCAACCCGCGTACCGGCGCGCCCGTTCACGTCGATGAGAAATTCGTGCCCTTCTTCAAGACGGGCAAGGAACTGCGCGAACGCCTCAACAACGCCGACATCCCGGAAGGCAAGCTACTTGCCGCCGAGGAAGGCGATGAGGACGACGAGGATTGATATCCTCGCCCCTCCCCCTCGCGGGAGTGGCTTTTAAAGGATTGAACCATTGAGCCTGCTCCGCTGGATCGTCCTGCCGCCGGTCGCGCTGATCGTGATCGCGCTCGCCATTGCCAACCGGCATATCGTGAGTTTCAGCCTCGACCCCTTCAATGCGCAGGCACCCGCCCTCAGCCTTGAAATGCCGCTGGCCGGCATCGTGCTGATCGCGCTCTTCATCGGCATCCTGATCGGCGGTTTTGCGGCCTGGAGCCAGGCGAAAATCAAGATCGCCCGCCGCAAGGCGCCGCCGCCGATGGTGTCGGCAAAAAGCTCGGGCCCTAACCTTCCAGCCGCGACGCTCTGAGCCCTTCGCGGCAGCGTTTCGCCATGGGTTCAGCGGTGCTATAAACCGCGCGAACCTGGCCAAAGCCCGACTCCGGCCAAAGGAGCCCCGATGAGCGTGACCCCGAACCCCATTTTCTGCGCCCTCGA
>Ga0255338_1004189_pt1 | contig 15488 bp, 12 predicted proteins | sample MeOH1_35cm_T4_19_FD_203715 | JGI IMG/M metagenome (GOLD analysis project Ga0255338, IMG submission 203715) | Sandy soil microbial communities from University of British Columbia, Vancouver, Canada - MeOH1_35cm_T4_195 | ecosystem: Engineered > Artificial ecosystem > Sand microcosm > Unclassified ...
GTTTTTATACGTGTTCTCCCTTAAGGGTTTGCACGCATTTACTTAAGGGATTGATCTTGATTAAATGTATTAAACGGTGACACGTTACTTATTGTTTTCACAAATGTTCAGTTTTATTTCTTTTTTTGTGTCCCCGGTTTTTTATTTTTTGGAGATACGCATGACACTCAAAAAAAATAAACTGCGCGCTGGTAAATCACAGCCAGAAAATTGTGAACCAGATGTTGAGGCCTGCCATGAAAATATTCATGAAGTCAGATATTCCCGAATTGCGGAGAATGCTTATTATAAAGCTGAGGCGCGCGGCTTTGAGCCAGGCCATGAGCTAGAAGACTGGTTAGCCGCGGAGAGTGAAATTAGATGGTATTAACTATCGTAGTAAGCAGAAGCCAATCGTAAATGAGCACGCTATCCAATTTAAAGCACTAATCAATTGCGGTAGGTAGGAATAGGTTTTTTATTGCCAATAACTTTAATGGAGATAATCATGTCTGATAAATCAAAAGGTAATGTTCCCGTCACTACAAGTCGTAAGGTTGATACTACAAAGCATTGGCCCAGTATTCATCCTATTACTGACATAGGTAAGGCCTTTGAGGACTTTCTAGGTCAAAAGTGGCCTTCGCTCTGGGATTGGAGACATATGCCGTCGGTAGACAACCTATTCGAATTCGAGGGTCAGCGTCTACCAAGTCTGGATGTGATTAATCGAGACTCTGAAGTAGTTATTAAAGCGGAAGTGCCTGGTTTTGATAAAAAAGATATCAATGTTTCAATTGCTGACGGCATTCTTACAATTAAGGGTCAAAGCAGCAAAGAAAGCAAGGAAGAAAAAGGCGATTACTATAGGCGTGAGATTTCCAGTTCATCGCTTGCGCGTTCAGTATCTTTGCCAGCTAATGTTGATGAGGCAAAAGTTGTTGCTAACTTAAAAAATGGCATTCTTGAGATAACAGTGCCGAAGTCCGAAACATCCAAGCCACGAAAAGTTGAAGTTCAGTGATTCGCTTTGTGGGTCGCCTTAAAGCCGGCTAATCAGGCTCCATATATACATTCACCCGGTAAAAGCAGCCGGGTGAATCATTTAATATGAAGCGTTAAGGATACCAACAAGCAGACAAGGATTTTATGATGCCTATAGCTGAAATATGCAATCGCGAAGTTGTAATTGTTGAGGTGAATGACACAGTGTTGAGTGCAGCAAAATTAATGCGCAAGCATCATGTCGGAGATGTGCTGGTCGTTAAAAAATCAAATGGCAGTAGCATACCCATTAGTATTGTGACTGATAGAGATCTGGTGGTTGAGGTCATGGCACCTGAAATTGATGCAAGCGTTCTTACTGTAAGTGACATCATGCCGCGCGATCTTGCTACAGTAAAAGAGGGAACCGGGGTATTTGAAACTATTCAACACATGCGTGCCAGAAGCGTCAGGCGGATGCCTGTCGTTGATGACGGTGGAAATCTAGTTGGTATTGTTACCTTAGATGATTTATTAGGATTGCTGGTTGAAGAGCTAAGCCTGCTAACCAAGCTGATTGGTCACGAGCAGCTTAAGGAAGCTTCAGCTAGACCATAATTACCGTTATCACGATCCTGATTGATATTAAAACGATACAGGGCAACTAAAACCAGGCCCTTAGCAATCAGCAGAGAATAAATCATGAAGCTGCATAGATATTTGGTATTGTCAGTATTGTTGGCTACTGTGTGTACTCAGGCGGCTGAAAGTCCTCTTGCCAATGACCTTGATATCTCTGTTCAGAAAGTTGAAGCAATCGCTAAAAAAGCAGCCGAGGACGCTAGAGAAGCAGTACAGAAAGCCGAAGAAGCCGCTAATCGAGCTTATGATAAAGCAGAGCAGGCTGTTAAAGAGTCTTCCAAAAAAGCTTCAGAAGATGCAAGGATGGCTGCACATGAAGCTGAAGTTGCTGCGACACTGGCTTTACAAAAAGCTACAGAAGCAACCAGAAAAGCGACAGTAAAAACCAAAAAAGCTGCGCAAGAGATTGAAGCGGAGGTCAAAAAATCAGAAACAGCGGCCAAATTGGCTACCAAAAGAGCTGAGGAAGCTGTTAAAAGAGCAACTGAGTCTGGCAAGAGTGCAGCACAAAAGGCTGCCTTGGCAACTAGAGATGCTGCTCTTAAAGCAGCCGGAGCTGCAAAGCATGCTGCTGACAAAGCTAAAGAGTCAATTAAAATTCCATTAAAAAAAGATGATTCATCTTAAGTGCTTGGAATTATTGTAATTTTAAGTCTAACATGGGGCGATTCTGACATTCGTCAGATATATTGTGAGCTGCATATGCGCGTGAAATAAGTGATTTACTAAATATGATTGCGAATCCAGTACTTCCTAAGCTCCTCTAAAAGTATCATGGCACCGGAAAATGGCAATATATATAGCCAGGTCTGCCAATCCAGTGGCGCAGTAGCGAATAAATAGTTTCCTGGCGATGAGTAATTAATGATAGCGAGAATGGCTATTTCAACGCCTATACCAATCATTAATAGTTTGTTGGAAAACGCGCTGGTTTTAAAGACACTATGCGTTGTGCTTCTGCATAAAAATACATTAACGATCTGCGCCACGATGATTGCCGATAGTGTTGCAGTAGTGGCTTGCATATACAAAACGTTATTGCCAGGCAGCACTTGGTTATAGTGCCAGCCTCCACGTTCCAGCACATAGAAAAAAGCTGACATGGCAATAATAGCTTCCATTATTCCCAAAAAGCAGAACGCGCGAAGTATTAACCCTGAATCAAGCAGGCGCTCTTTTCTTGACCGTGGCGCGCGCTTCATAATTTCAGCATCTGGTTTTTCAGCACCTAAGCCAAGCGCAGGGACAATGTCAGTACCTAAATCAACAAGCAATATTTGCGGTACTGTTAGCCCTAAAGGTATTTTGAATAAAGCAAAAGCTAAATAGGGGACCAGTTCCGGTACGTTTGATGTCAGGATGTAAGCAAGAAACTTGCGTATGTTGTCAAATACAGCTCGTCCTTCTTCTATAGCGGCGACAATGCTCGAAAAATTATCATCGAGCAATATCATGTCAGCGGCTGATTTTGCGGCATCGGTGCCTGATATGCCCATCGCAATGCCTATGTCAGCAGCTCTTAAGGCGGGAGTATCATTAACGCCATCGCCGGTAACTGCAACAATATGCCGTTTGCGTTTAAGTGCTTGAACAATGAGCATCTTCTGGTCCGCTCCAACGCGCGCGAAGATAATCTCCTTCGCATCCAATGCCATCTGTAGTTGAGTTCTCGACATTTTTTTGAGTTGATCACCTGTTATTACAAGGGCACTGGCACTGGTTACCAAGCCGATTTGGCGTGCTACTGCTAATGCAGTATGCGGGTGATCGCCAGTCACCATGATCACTTTTATGCCGGCTTCATGACATTTTTTTACGGCTTCCGGTACTTCTGGCCGTATTGGATCAGCTAAACCTACCAAACCAGCAAAAACCATTTCCTGCTCTAAGTCGCCGTTCTCTGAACTATCCAGGTTACGGCTGGCAAGTGCTAATACGCGCAGCCCTTTATCAGCCATAGACTGCTGCGCTGCAGCAATCTGTGATTGCCATTCGTCATTTAACGCAATGATGCCGGAAGCCGTTTCCAGGAATTTACAGCGAGGCAATAGAACCTCTGGCGCGCCTTTGCAGTAGAGCACCTTTTCGTAATCGATGGCGTGCAGCGTAGAAAGACGCTTTCTTTCCGTATCAAAAGGAATCTCTCCGATTTGCGTATAGGAGGGCAGCTTGCCTAAAAAAGACTCTGCTAATATCAGCAGGGCAATTTCCATTGGGTCACCATGCCACTTGCCGTTAATCAGCTTTAGGTTATGGCACAGCGCAGCCACCTCAAAAAACTTGCTGTAGTGATCTGCAATGCCGGACATATCATCAAGAGTGTGTGATTGCCCGCCCAGCCAGACCTGTTCAGCATGCATGCTGTTTTGCGTGAGTGTTCCGGTTTTATCGGTGCAAATAACAGTAGCGGCACCCAAAGCCTCAACTGAAGATAGATTGCGAATAAGCGCGTTGCGCTTTGCCATGCGCTGCGTTGCCATGGCTAAGGATAATGTAACGGTTGGTAGTAGTCCCTCTGGGACAGATGCCACAATAATGCCAATGCCAAATATCAGACTGGTCCAGAATGGCATGCCTAATGTTTCACCAATCAAGAAGAATGCCAATCCTAGTATCACCGCCATTAAGCCGATTATCCGGCTTAGTAAAATGATTTCCTTCTGTAAAGGTGATAACGGGTTTATCGTAGCCTGTGATAGATGCGCAATTTTTCCAAACTCTGTATTCATGCCGGTAGCAAATACAACAGCGCGTGCTTCTCCGGAAACCACAATGGTTCCGGCAAGTAAAATATTACTGCTATTTAAAATATCATCTGATATGCTGGGTTCAGCATCACACCCCCTGGGTAATGATTCACCGGTAATGGTCGCATAGTTAACGCGTAAAGCGCGTGCGTCTAATAAACGGCAATCGGCAGGGACGTTATCACCCTCTTGTAATTCCACCACATCGCCTGGAACCAGTAAGTCTGTGGTAATTGCAGTCAGGTTACCTGCTCTTACTGTTTTGACCTGTAACGGAAGGAGTTTCTGTAACGCTGATATTGCTTGTTTTGCCCGGTACTCCTGCCAGAACGAGAAAAGGCCATTTACTAATATCACCAGAACAATTGCAAATCCTAATGTAAACATGCCCTTATCAGGAGATCGATAATCTGCAAAAAAAGCCAGTCCGGCTGCCAACCATAGAATAATCGCAAAAAAATGAATAAATTGTTTGGCAAAGGCTAGAAGTACAGGCTCTTCTTGTGTTCTTTCAATAAGGTTATACCCATATTCATGCAACCTTTGTGATACCTGCTCTGCAGTCAATCCATCAGGACTGCTGTTCAGGCTTTTTAGGGTTTGTTCTGAGGTGAGATTTTGTATGCCCATCGTTTAAATCAGGCCTTGAAGATTGATACTTCAGACACATCATCTATGGAAATAATACACTTATTGATATTGTGTGTTGTAAATTAATGTTGCAGTCTTAAAATGGTCTTTTGGAATAATGTCAGTGCCAAGCAATTTCATCAGACAAACTTTGTACAACAAGTTGAATCGACAATTTCGCGTCACCGTGTTAACCCATCACTGCTCAAAATGGATCTTACCTAGAGTATGTTGCTAGGTGATACTGAGGGCACGATTGCTTGCATGAATCAATTCCAGAAGCTTGGTGTGGATTTCAAATGTTTTTGTATGGCAAATGTTACTTGATAACTCGTTATCATTTGATGCAAAATGGGAATCAAACATCGCCCTGGCTGCACATCATTCTCCGCAGGAATAATAAATGCAAATGCCTATCTTTCATCTGCGCCGAACTCGGCAACGTGAAACCTCTCTCAATCTTCGACCTGCTCTAGGCGAGCCCGTTTTTCGCGCGACCGATCTTACCAAAACTTACCGCATGGGAGAAGTCTCGGTAGAGGCGCTACGCGGCATTGATCTGGAGCTCAACGCAGGTGAACTGGTAGTATTGCTCGGGCCATCCGGCAGCGGTAAGTCCACCTTGCTCAACATCCTAGGTGGCTTGGATGCGCCGACCAGTGGCGAGGTCTGGTACCTCGACCACAAACTTACCAATGCCACAGAGGCTGACCTTACCCGTTTCCGTCGTGAGCATGTCGGCTTCGTGTTCCAGTTCTACAACCTCATCCCTAGTCTGACCGCCCGGGAAAATGTGGCGACGGTCACCGAGATCGCCGAATCCCCGATGTCTCCGGAAGATGCGCTCAGAATCGTAGGACTGGGCGAGCGCCTGGATCACTTCCCGGCACAGATGTCTGGCGGCGAGCAGCAGCGGGTCGCCATTGCCCGCGCCATCGCTAAAAATCCCGCTGTGCTCCTGTGCGACGAACCTACCGGCGCTCTGGATTCACAGACCGGCGTTGTGGTGCTGGAAGCCCTGGAGCGGGTCAACCACGAGCTGGGCACGCTCACCGTGCTCATTACTCATAACATCGGCATTGCCGACATGGCAGACCGCGTGATCCGCCTCTCTAACGGCCGCATCGCTGACGTCCGCAAGAATTCGACCAAGAAATCGGCGCGGGAACTCAGCTGGTAATGCGTGCCCTCAATCTCAAGCTGTTCCGAGATCTATGGCACATGCGCGGACAAGTACTGGCGATTGCGGCAGTAATTACGGGCGGGGTAGCTACACTGGTGATGTCGCTATCCACCTACGACTCGCTCTACGCCACGCGTGAGCGCTTCTACAGCGAATTCCGATTTGCACAGGTATTCGACAACTTGAAACGCGCACCTGAGCCTATAGCCGAAAAGCTACGCGAAATTTCCGGCGTAGAGCAGGTTGAAACCAGAGTGGTGGCCGGGGTAAAGCTGGAGCTGGCGGGTATCAGCGTCCCCATGACCGGCCTGCTGCTCTCGCTGCCGGATAATAGCGAACCGCTGCTCAACACCCTGCACCTGAAGCGCGGGCGCATGGCTCAGCCCTATAGTTCTGAAGAAGTAGTGCTCTCAGACACTTACGCTGAAGCCCACCACCTGCAGCCGGGAGACCAAGTAGCCGCCATCATCAACGGTAAGCACAAGCAACTCACCATCGTCGGCATTGCATTATCGCCGGAGTTCGTCTACCAGATTGCACCCGGGGCCATGTTCCCGGACTTCGAACGCTACGGCGTGCTCTGGATGGGGCGTCATGCCTTAGCCGCAGCCTACGATATGGAGGGCGCATTCAATGACGTCGCGCTCACTATTGCTCCAGGCACAAAAGAGCAGGACATTATCGACCAGGTGGATAGCGTGCTTAATCCCTACGGTGGAACCGGAGCTTACGGGCGTAAGGATCAATTCTCCAACCGATTTCTCAGTGAGGAGCTAAAGCAGCTCCGCACTACGGCCACCATCTTTCCAGTCATCTTTCTGGGAGTCGCAGCCTTCCTGCTGAACGTGGTGGTCAGCCGGCTCATTGCTACTCAGCGCGAACAGATCGCTATCCTCAAGGCTTTCGGCTATCCCCATCTGGCTATCGGCTGGCATTACGTGAAGCTGGTCATGATGATGATTCTGGTTGGCGTGGCAGGTGGCGTGGCGCTTGGTGCCTGGTTCGGCAAAGGGCTCGCCAACGTCTATATGGATTTCTATCGCTTTCCCTATCTGGATTATGTGCTGCGCCCAGGTGTGATTATGATTTCTCTGGCCGTAAGCACCTTCGCCGGGGTAAGCGGCACCCTGTTCGCCGTGAATCGGGCAGTACGGCTCCCTCCTGCCCAAGGCATGCTGCCGGAAACACCGATGGTCTATCGGGCGACCATTGTCGAGCGTATCGGCCTGCAACGATGGTTTTCACAGCCTTCGCGCATGATCCTGCGCCACATTGAGCGCCGCCCTGTAAAATCGCTGCTCACCGTGTTCGGCATCGCCTGTGGCTGCGCCCTGATGATGGTAGGCAACTACCAGAAAGGTGCCATCGATTTCATGGTGGATGTGCAGTTTCGTCAGGCCTCGCGTGAAGACCTGGCAGTCACCTTCATCGACCCAACCTCAGGCAAAGCACTGCACGAACTCCAGGGGCTGCCAGGCGTACAGCACGTGGAGGGCTTCCGCGACGTACCCGCAATCCTGCGTTTTCAGCACCATCATTATCGTTCTGCCATTTTCGGCATTCAGCCTGAAGGCCAGCTGCACCGATCACTGGACAACAAACTCCGCCCCGTCTACGTACCGCCGGGCGGCGTGGTGCTTACAGATCATCTGGCCAACAACATTCTCCATATCAAGCCCGGCGACTTGCTGACGGTCGAAGTGTTGGAAGGCAATCGCCCGATAGTGCAAGTGCCAGTGCTGGGTATCACCAAGCAATACCTTGGCTTGTCCGCCTACATGCAGCAGGATTCACTCAATGCACTGCTTCATGAAGGCAACGTGGTTTCCGGGGCTTATCTTGGACTCGACCCTGGCGCTGAAAGGGAGGTGCATACCAAGCTGCACAACCGTCCGCGCGTGCTGGGTATGGTGGACAACACCTCGGCCATTCGCAGCTTTTACGCCACCGTCGGTGAATTCATACTCTTCTACAACATGGTTGCTACAGTGCTGGCTGGCAGCATTGCGTTTGGGGTAGTTTACAACAGCGCCCGCATCTCGCTCTCTGAGCGAGGACGCGAACTGGCCAGCCTGCGGGTGCTGGGCTTCACCCACGGCGAAATCGCCTATATACTACTCGGTGAGCTGGCAGTGTTGACTCTGGCGGCCATCCCGATTGGCTTTCTGCTAGGAGTCGGCTTGACCGGAATTTTGGTGATGGCTTTCGAGAGTGACCTCTACCGACTGCCTCTGATCATCGAACCCAGAAACTACGCCATGGGTGCTGCAGTGGTGATTGTCTCCGCCCTGATTTCGGGGGCACTGATCTGGCATCGCCTGGGACGACTGGACCTGGTGGAAGTGCTGAAAACCAGAGAATAAGGACAGCAACAGTAATAACAGGCCAAGCATATGAATCGCAGAAGTTTCGGTATCCTCATTATCAGCCTGCTGGTAGCAGCAGGACTGATCTATGGCTTTCTCGCCCGGCCCATTCCGGTAGATATTTCTGTCGCTACGAAAGCACCAATGGCGGTAACCGTGGAAGAAGAAGGCATGACCCGGGTCATGGACCGCTACGTGATTACTGCCCCCATGACCGGATACGCACAGCGCATCAAGCTTAAGGTTGGCGACCAGATCGAGAAGAATCAGGTGCTGGCAATACTGGAGCCTGCGCGCTCTGATGCCCTTGACCCGCGTGCACGCGCGCAGGCACGCGCCCAGGTGAGCGCCGCCCAGGCTGCCTTGTCCGTCACACAGGAAAACGCCCGTGCCGCCGCCGCCGATGCATTGTTGGCACAGCAGGAGCTGCAGCGTACCGAGAAACTGGGGCAGGCAAAATTCCTGTCCCAGTCTGTTGTTGATCAAGCCCGTACACGCGTCAGCCGCACCCAAGCCGCACAACAGGCGGCTAAACATCAAGTCAACGTCGCCCGCTTTGAGCTGGAAAATGCGCGTGCGACCCTAACCCGTAGCGAAGCCCTGCAAGCAGGAAAAGCTGCAGAAATCATGCATGTGCGCGCGCCGGCAACAGCCCGAGTGCTCAAGGTACAGCATGAGAGCGAAGGCACGGTACAGGCTGGCCAACCCTTACTGGAAATCGGCAACCCTGAAGTGCTGGAGGTGGAAGTAGAATTACTCTCCACCGCCGCCGTTAAAATCGCGCCCAAATCACGCGTGATCCTTGACCGCTGGGGTGGTGACCATTCCCTTGAGGGTGCAGTGCGTGTGGTGGAGCCCGCCGGCTTTACCAAAGTTTCTGCGCTAGGGGTGGAAGAACAGCGTGTGCATGTGATTGTGGATATCATCTCGCCGCGCAAGCTGTGGGAGCGCCTAGGCGACGGCTACCGTGTGGAGGCAAAATTCGTGGTATGGGAGGGTGACGACGTGCTGCAGATACCAGCCAGCGCACTATTCCGCCACAATCATGGCTGGGCCGCCTTCGTGCTCAAGGATGGCCGGGCGCGCCTGCAGCCGGTCACGATTGGTCACCGCACCGGACTTGAAGCAGAAGTGCTGGGGGGTATTAGCAAGGGCGATGAGGTTATTACCCACCCAGACGACAAGATTGAGGATGACGTGGGCGTAAAGCCACGCAGTGCCGAATCATAATTATCATAGATATATAAATGGCGTTGAAGTCTTATTTTCAGATAATGAAAAATTCATCGCGATTGTTAAGGCTAACTATATGATCCACCAAAAAATTCCAGTTTCTCATTCTATTGAGGATTGCTTCAGAGCCTATTAATTTAAAAGTTGACCGTCCGCTTTGCGGATTAACACGCCTTCGGCATATTAGCGGATTTAACTGTCATTCGAGTAATTAAATATGTAGGTTTGATATCTCTGAATTTGCACGCATATATAGAAAATTCAAAGTTACGTATTTATTAAAATAATCTATCTATAAAAAACAATTAATTGCTCAAGAGTTACGTATTTATTGATGCACAATTAAATTTTAGTAAAATTTGTATGGCTCTAAACTGAGACATGAAGTTACGTATTTATTCTCGTGAAATAGCCGGTTATTTGGTGATAATAAATACGTAACTTTCACCTAGTCGCATTTTAATAAACGCGTATCTTTAAAGCCTCGGATTTTATTCGAGGCTTTTTCATTGTTAATGAAGCTATGAATAGTTAGATGCCAGCTGTGTTGATAAATAAAGCTGCTTTAATTACAGAGCTGTATGACATTGTAGGGCGTCCTATCAACTTGCTCAGTTGATGGCTGTCATCAAACAGCCCGCCCTTAGATGCCCCTACATCGGAGTCAGCAAGTAACGTTGCAAATGGTTTTGGTAAGCCAGCTCCCTCCAATGCTGCGGCAAACTCATCTTGTGATAGGTTGACATAGCTCACAGCTTTACCTGATTGCTTTGCAATCTCATTTGTAAATTCAGCTAAGGTATATGCATCGTCACCTGCAAGCTCATAAATCGTACCTGATACAACAGGGTTTAATAATACTGTTGCAGCTGCCGCGGCATAATCTTGCCGCGCAGCTGAAGCAATCTTGCCATCTCCCGCACTACCTATGAACGCGTTATGTGCTAATGCAGCAGGAATACTCGCAGTATAGTTTTCTGTGTACCAACCGTTGCGTAATATGACAAATGGCACACCAGAAGCTTTCAATTCCTGTTCCGTCTCCAAATGCTCACTCGCTAAAGCCAATGGAGAAGTGTCGGCCTTAAGCAGGCTGGTGTATGCAATAGCCCTAACGTTAGCTTGTTTTGCTGCCGCAATCACGTTGATATGCTGGGCAGTTCTTTGACCAATTTCACTTGATGAAATTAACAATATCTTTTCAGCACCTTTAAACGCATGAGTCAACGACTCGGGGTCGTTGTAATCTGCCTGCCTGACTTGTACGCCAAGTTCGGATAAATCTTTAGCTTTTTCTGGATTACGTACCGCTGCGATGATTTCGGATGCAGGGATTTTTTCTAATAAGAAATTAATAACCAATTTACCTAATTGACCTGAAGCGCCTGTAACAACAATCATTTTTATCTCCTTAAATTAAATAGTAGTGATAAGATAACCCATTAACTAACTATAAGTAAGTACGCACAAAAAGGTAAGTATGAAAGTAAATGATAGTATCGAAAAGTCGGACGAGTTAATGTCATTAACGTTGCGACTACAGCGCGGTGAATTATTAGCAGCAGAATGTCCATCCAGAAGCGTACTAAAGCATGTTACAAGCCAGTGGGGGGTGCTAGTACTCATGGTTTTGCTTAAAGGCACATCACGCTTTAGTCAGATTCGCAAAAAAGTGAACGGCGTAAGTGAGAAAATGTTAGCTCAAACATTACAAAGCTTAGAATCGGATGGTTTTCTGAATCGCAGATCTTTTCCAGTAGTGCCTCCACATGTTGAGTATAGCTTGACACCAATGGGTGAAGAGGTAGCTGCTCACATCAGTGCCCTGGCAGAATGGATTGAAAGCAATTTATCTAGAATTATGGATGCAAGAAATAATTCCAATTGAAATTATATTTAATCAACATATGACAAGTCTATCAAAGAGATTTTTTAAGTATCTCAAATTAAGATAGAACAAGGTTGCCGTTTATTTAGGTCTTTAAGATTTCTTTTAACATGGAGGATGCAGCCGCTAGAAGGTGCCATGATTGTGCCGCCTATTATTAGCCTTTCTGATAGAAACTAAATCTGTTCCGACCTTGGGCTTTTGAATCATACAAAGCAATATCAGCTTCTTTCAAAAGCTCTTTAACACTGACAGGATCATCAGGGTTAAAAACCGAGATTCCTATACTTAAATGAATCGTAATTTCTTTATCTAACACTAGCCAAGGGCTAGCGAACACTTCTGTCAGCTTGTGTGCGATTGCATGCACATTATCTAAAACTTTAAATTCTTTCAGCAATACAATGAATTCATCGCCTCCTGCGCGGCTGACCGTATCACTATCACGCAACGTGGCTTTGATTCCGTTGGCAACTATTTTAATGACCTCATCCCCAAAATCATGGCCATAAGTATCATTAATCTTTTTGAAATAATCGATATCAATGATGAGAACTGCCATCATTTTGTGTAAGCGTTTACAGGAGTAATAGGCAGCATCCATACGGTTCTGCAAAAGCCTGCGGTTCGGTAAATGAGTCAGGCTATCAAGCATGGCTTGCTCAGATAACATGCCTACTGCTTGGATTGTTCGGTAAGCCGTCACTCCAAATAATAGGCTTAATAAAAATCCAATAATCTGGTAAACAATTAACTGATCTGTGAAAGTGTTTGTGTGATTTTTAATCGCCCACTCCCACTTGCCATTTGGCACGAGACTGGTTTGCTTATAAGTGTTTTTATCTGCAAACAACTTGGGGTCACCATAAAAAACTTTTTTATCTTCATACGTTCGAATGGCGAATTGATGATTTTTTGGCGTATTTTTGAATGCCGCATCCAAAAACTCATTAGTATCAATAACGGTAGACATGATCCCCCAATATTCCCCATCTAGGTATATCGGATAGCGATAAATGAAGCCCTTCCCACCTTGTATTAATTCGATAGGCCCATCAAAAACTCCTTGGCGGGTTTCTATGGCTTGCTTTACCTTGGGCCATTGCTGGGGGATATCACGAAAATCCTTTCCAATTATTTTTAAATTATTAACCTCTGGATATACGTATGTTAATTTATAACCAACGGCCACCCCTAAATTACGGACATGCTTGGAGCGTTGCCATAAATCTTTAAGAATTAATTTAATTTTCTTCGGCCGCAAATCATCTCTGTATGCTGAGATAAAACTGGCCATGCCGTTGGAAATAAACAAAATTGAATTTAATTCACGATCTACTTCGGTCCAAAGTAGGTTGCCATAGACAGACGACTTTAGCGTTTCATCGGCTTTCAGCTTCTGCTTTTGCAGATCGAGAAAATGACTAAAGAAAAGAAATGCCGCTAGCGCAGTGATCGTAGCGGCTAGGAGAGACTTAATGTTCCATTTCTTATCGGCGTTCATAAACTTTTTTGTGTCAATGAGTTATGCGTTTAAGAGGATTGTAACTCATCCAAGCGACGGGAAGAGATAGCGAAGGAATGTGGAACAAGACGAACTTTAAATATTGAGGCGTAAAAGCATCCACTGCAGCAGTGGCGATTCATTCCACAATTTTGTTGCATACAATATTATTGGCGATTCATAATTTATATAGTAATAGCTTTTTTAGAAAATAATCTGATAACTTCATGGAGTAGTATTGGCTTGCCAAATAACCATCCTTGGGCAAACTGAACTCCATGTTCACGAAGAAAGTTCGCTTGAGCTTCTGTTTCCACTCCTTCAGCGATCATCTGTATCTTTAACTCTTTTGCCATCTCAATGATGTGCAATACTACAAAACTTGTCGGAGCATCTGTACCAATTTTATCAACAAATGATTTATCAATTTTAAGATAATCGATCTCAAAAGATTCGAGATATGACAAACTAGAATACCCTGTACCAAAGTCGTCCAATGCGACGCTGATGCCTTGCTGGCGGATTTTTGAGAGCATCAACTTGGCAATGTCTGCTTGCATGAATCCGCGCTCTGTTGCTTCTACTATCAAGTTGAAGTTCTTTGCACCGGTTTCTTGAATCAATTCATTTAAGAGTTCCGTTGTATCACTTGAATAAAAATCTGAAGCAGAAAGATTAATACCAAGGTGAAATCCAGAATGCTTTTTGAATAAATCTTTGGCATCTTTTGACACTAATTTAATTACACGTTTCGTAAGGCTACCCATCATTCCAGCATCTTCGGCTGCTTGGATGAACCTGTCGGGCGGCACCATATCTCCACTCGGGCGCCTCCATCTCATTAGCGCTTCTGCGCCAACACATTGGTTGGTTTGCAAATTAACTACTGGCTGATAGAGCATAAAGAATTCATTGCGTCTTAATGCTACTTTAAGCATGGCAGGCATTGAAATCTGTAATGTTACTAAATAGTAAATCGAGGCAGCTAAAATTAATCCTGCAATAAGCTCCATTGGAACTAATATCATAGATAGATTGCGTGTATTCTCATCAATGTATGACACTGGCAATGCTGCTAATCCAGCAGTTCTATATTTTTGAGACTTCGCAATACCAATTACATATCCATCTTTTACAAATGTCTTTTCGGGTTGATCACCTAAGTCTTTAATCCATTCCGGATTAAACTTGCCACGAGAAGCAAATAAACGCAGGTTATCTTGCGAAAAGCTTGCTAGAGAGATATCTTTCTCTGAGGTGGTTGCATCAATAAGTAAATCTTGATTAAGAATAAAAGCATAGCCATTTCTTTCCAAAACAGTGAATTTGGTATCTGGCACAAATGCAAATTGCACATTATTACGAATCGCGTTACCTAGACTAGAAACCCAATCAACAGGTCCAATTTCCAAGCCATCTTCATGGGTTCCTATAGAAGAACAATCTATAACGTTATTCTTTACATGAGCCATAGCCTGAATATAACTAGATCTCAGGTCAATATTTCTCATAATACTAATACTTTGTTTTGAGCAGGGGTCTGTCAATTTAGCATCAGTAATAAGATTAAAGCCATATTTAATTTGATCTGAAGTGGCTTCTGTCCTTGCTAGCACATCACGTGCATAAGACAGAACCTTTTGGCGCTCTTCCCGTTGTCCCTGTCTCCATGATTGATCAATAGCGAAAAGAACAGGAGCTGCTACAGCAACCAAAGCTATGATTATTGTTAGTACTTTGATAGTTTTAGAGGCTGATTTGAGCATCTGCATAAAATCTCTGTGTGCAATGATAATTAGCAACAACTATGCATGATTTTAATGTTTGCGTCCATTTATACCAACTCATTAGATTTGTATTAAGTTTAGATGAATCTTTTGGCCATAAGTATAAATTCTTGTTGACAAGGTTCTTATGTAAGTTGGAGTTGTCACTTAATAAGGAAATATCATGTAAAGTAATCAACCAATATCGACACTCAATCTATTTCAGAGTCTGCTTTGCGGATTAACATGTCATCGGCATATTAGCCGGACAAAGCTGACGGTGACATTTAGTCAATTTCTGACTGTTCTATGTGGATTTTTAGCTTAACTTAGATCTTATACGTGTCGAATTGCATCTTGGTCGATTCACATCTGAAAGGGAATTTGAAACACACATTACAGAATCTGCTACATGGTTATATAGGGGTAACTAAGGATATATGAATCGCCACTAGTTTTATAGACACTAGTCAGCCGTTTTTCTGAATTGATTTTCGTAGTCTATCGGAGATAACAAGTTATTGGAATTGTGACGTCGTTTTGAGTTGTAGAACAACTCAATGTAG
>Ga0255338_1004190_pt1 | contig 15488 bp, 15 predicted proteins | sample MeOH1_35cm_T4_19_FD_203715 | JGI IMG/M metagenome (GOLD analysis project Ga0255338, IMG submission 203715) | Sandy soil microbial communities from University of British Columbia, Vancouver, Canada - MeOH1_35cm_T4_195 | ecosystem: Engineered > Artificial ecosystem > Sand microcosm > Unclassified ...
TGGTGCATGGATACAAACTTATGGATTTGATGTTAGATTTGATAATGGGTATACTAATATTATACCGGCATCACCTCTCTACCCGCCTTATTCAGCGGTGGTGGGTAATTAATCTGCTCCGTCTATAAATTTGTGAACTGTTGCCAGTAAGTCCTGCGGAGTAAGATCCGCTTTTGTCAGATAAGAAGCTACTCCTTTGTTTTTTGCAGTTTTTGTAAGAGGATCAAGACCCAAATTTGTAAGTAAAATAATAGGACCATTTTTACTTACCGGAGGATTTTTTTGCAAAGCATCGAGGACACCTATTCCGTCCATCTTTGGCATCATAATATCAAGAATAACCAAATCATATCCACCTTCCTGTAGCTTGACTAATCCTTCCTCCCCGTTTATAGCAACATCAGTTATGAATCCTTCGTTTTGTAATATCTCAAGATATATATCCCTTATGTATAGATCATCATCAACAAGAAGAATTTTTTTTGCCATTGTTTTAATTATTATTGGGAATTGGATAAGAAATGTCAAATCCCTACTTGTGAATTTGTATAAATATTTGTTATCATGAGTAAAATCATGAAGGCTTCAGATCTATTTGTAAAAGCATTGGAAAATGAGGGTGTTGAATATATTTTTGGGATTCCTGGTGAGGAGAATCTGCATCTTCTTGAATCCATAAGGAAATCATCTATAAAATTTATTGTAACCAGACATGAGCAGGCAGCTGGTTTTATGGCTGCAACCATAGGTCGTCTTACAGGAAAAGCCGGAGTTTGCCTATCGACACTTGGTCCGGGAAGTACAAATTTTGTTACAGCTGTTGCTTATGCCCAGCTTGGAGGCATGCCTGCACTTTTTATCACCGGTCAAAAGCCGGTTTTACAAAGTAAACAAGGTCAGTTTCAGATAATAGATACTGTCAAAATGATGCATCCTATTACTAAATACTCAAGGCAAATTATTCATGGGCAATCAATTCCGTATAGAGTACGGGAAGCGTTTAGAACAGCAGAAGAAGAGAGACCGGGTGCAGTTCATCTTGAACTCCCCGAAGATATTGCAGAACAAGAGGTGCACGAAGAGATTTTACAAATAGCAAAAGTTCGCCGTCCGATTGCGGAAGAAAAAGCTATAGCTCAAGCTGTGGAAATGATCCAAAATGCTAAGAGTCCCCTACTTCTTATAGCATCAGGTGCAAACAGAAAACGAGCTTCAAATATGCTTTTACAATTTGTTGAAAAGACAGGTATTCCTTTTCTTACCACTCAAATGGGTAAAGGAGTTATCAATGAACGACATGAGCTTTATCTCGGAACCGCTGCATTATCAACGGATGACTACATTCATCATGCCATAAACAGATCAGATTTAATAATTAACGTAGGTCACGACACAATTGAAAAACCTCCTTTTATTATGAAGCATGATCAACAAAAAAAAGTAATTCATATTAATTTTTCTCCGGCGACATTTGATCCTGTTTATTTTCCTCATCATGAAGTAATTGGCGACATCGCTAACGCAGTCTGGCAGATAACTGAGAAAGTTAAGCCACAAAAGTCCTGGAATTTTGAATATATCATGGGATTAAAACGACTTTTCAAAAATCACTTAGAAGAAAGATTTTTACGAAAAACTTTTCCCTACAATCCTTCTCAGCTTGTTGAAGAGGTTCGCCAAACGCTAGGTAAAGAAGACGATATGTTATTTCTTGATAATGGTATGTACAAAATATGGGTTACCAGAAATTATCCTGTTTATGCGCCAAATACGCTTCTTCTTGATAATGCACTTGCTACCATGGGTTCAGGACTTCCATCTGCAATTGCGGCAAAAATACTACATCCCGAAAGGCGAATTGTAGCAATGTGCGGCGACGGAGGGTTTATGATGAGTTCTCAGGAACTTGAAACAGCAGTTAGATTGAAACTTGATATTGTTATACTACTTCTTCGCGACAATGGTTACGGAATGATTAAATGGAAACAGCAAGCAATGGATCTTCCTGATTTCGCTCTGGATTTTGGTAATCCTGATTTTGTGAAATTTGCTGAGAGCTTTGGTGCTCACGGAAAAAGAGTTGAGACAATTGACGGTCTAGGAAAAATTATGAAAGATTCTTTTGAACAAAAAGGCGTACATCTTATTGACGTGCCTATAGATTATGAGGATAATAAACTTGTTTTAATAGATGAGCTAAAAAAATTGGCAAGCATATGATTCAATCTATAAATCCTGCAACAAACGAGCAAATAAAAGAATATAAATCTTTTTCAGATGCAGAAGTTGAGAAAAGACTTGCTATAGCTCAAACTGCATTTGCTTCTTGGAAGAAAACTTCATTTGAAACCCGAAAAAAATTATTTCAACAAGTGGCAAAGCATCTTTTGGCTCATAAACAAGAATTTGCGGAAATTATTACTTCAGAAATGGGGAAACCAATTGTTGAGTCTGTCGGTGAAGTTGAAAAATGTGCGCTAGTCTGTAATTATTTTGCTGACAATGCAGAGAAGTTTTTAAAATCAGAAGATGTTAAAACAGAAGCAAAAAAATCATATGTTGCGTATGAGCCGCTTGGAATTATTTTTGCTATCATGCCATGGAACTTTCCATTTTGGCAGGTATTCCGTTACTCTGCCCCAGCTCTCATGGCCGGAAATGTTACTATTTTGAAGCATGCTTCAAATGTCAGTGGTTGTTCTTTGGCTGTAGAAGAAATTTTCGCAAAATGCGGATTTCCGACCGGAGTTTTTCAAAGTGTTTTAGTAGCGGGACATGAAACAGAAAAAATAATCCGTGATCCTAGGATTCAGGCAATTACTTTAACCGGAAGCGATAGAGCTGGGGCAACTGTAGCCAAAATTGCAGGTGAAGTTGTCAAAAAAACAGTTCTTGAGCTCGGCGGTAGTGATCCTTTTATTGTTATGGATGATGCTGACCTGGAAAAAGTTTCCTCTATGGCAGCAGTTGCAAGAACAAGAACAGCAGGACAGGTTTGTATTTGCGCAAAAAGATTTATAGTCCATGAAAAAGTTTATGATAAATTTGTAAAACTCTTTAAAGAAAAAATGGAAAAGATTATTGTCGGCGACCCATTGGATCCCAAAACAGAAATGGGTCCCCTATCTAGTGAATCTATCTTAAAAACTCTTGATGAACAGGTTAAAAAATCAGTTGAAATGGGAGCAAAACTTATACTTGGGGGTAAAAGACCTGATAGAAAAGGCGCTTTCTATATGCCTACTATTTTAACCGATGTTACAAAAGGAATGCCTGCATATGATGAAGAAACTTTTGGTCCGGTTGCTGCAGTTATAAAATGTACATCTGCAGAAGATGCTTTAAATATTGCCAATGATACAAAATATGGTCTCGGAGCAAGTGTATGGACAAAAGATAAAAAAACAGCAGAATTTTTTGTTAACGGAATTGAGGCAGGAACTGTATTTGTAAACCAGATAGTCAGATCTGATCCAAGACTTCCAATTGGTGGCACCAAAGCCTCAGGCTACGGCCGCGAACTCTCCTCCTTTGGAATAAAAGAGTTCGTAAACGTCAAAGCAGTTTGGATGGAATAAATCACATAATGATAGACTTAAGCGAAGCTGTAAGCCCATATAAAAAATATTGCAATGGATTTGGAAATCCCGGAAATAGTGGAAAAGGATATTTTATAGGCTTAACTCTGGGAGTAAATACTTGCGATTTAAAACTTTCACATGCCGGCTCCAGTCTTTTAGACGGAATTAATGCTTTCGATAAGGTAGAAGCAACTGATGTATATCTGGGGCAGATCAATATGATTACTGTTTCTTCATTTTGCGGACTTGACGGAATAATATGGGGATATGACACGGTGCGTGCTAAAAATAATTTTATACCACACCCATCTTTTTCAAACAGAGTAATTTCTTATCGTAATGAAACAATACCTGTTTATTCAGCAAGTCCATTAATTGATGCATCTAGAGCTCTTTTTGGAACCGTAAAGAAGAAAAATTTTCCCATACTACCAGGAGCCCATGTCCCCTGTGCAAAAAAAAGTATTGAAAAAGTTGGTCCCGTGCATATTTATGCAGGAATTGCTCTTGGTATTGCTAAAGATAGAGACAAAGATGCAAGTCTTTTAATGGAAGATTTGGGAGAGATTCCTCAAGAAATTAGCAATACTAAACAAGAGGTTAATTACAAAAATATGATTTTACAAAATTTGGCAAAAAGTATTATAGAAATTGGCAAAAATCAAAAAATAAAATATAAGGAGATTTTTATTGAAGTAAAAGATGTGCGTGTTAAAAAAAATGAAGTAGGTTGTGCTTTAGTTGCAGCTCCTTACTTTACTCTTGCTCAAAATGCAATCCCGTCTTCCGGAATAAATTCTTTGAAAACCTTAGGTCTAGAAAATTGGCTTAAAAATAGTAGATTAAAGTAATTTATTTTTTTTCAGAAATTATATATTTCTTTAAAAAGAAAACAGGCCTCCACATATTTTTAGCTTCTTTTAATCCCGGTATTCCAAAATGTTGCTCATAGTTTAGATGTTTTATTCCCAAAGTTTTAATATGCTTAGCAGTTTCGTGATTAAGAATTGAATAAATCCCAGTATAATTTTTGTCCCCTTTTTCAAAGCTCATCATAACAAATTTATCTTGCATCACGTGATATGTGGTAAAGCCAATTAGTTTCTTATTAACATATACACCTAATCCGTAAATCTTAATTAAATGAAGTAAATTAAAAAGTTTCTTAGTTGCTTTTAGTTCTATTTCAGTCTCACTTCTTTTTCTCCCTTTTTGTTTCTCCCAAAATATAAATAGCTCAAGGATTTCTTTTTGTATCTTTTTTTCAGCCAGATCTAACTGTTTAATTTCGTGATCAGGGTGTAATCTTTTAAATCTGTTTACAAGATTTCTTTTATCATAATATTTTTTACCTTTTAATTCAGCTAATTCATCTACTGATAGGATATAGTCAAAGTTATCCGGATCCTCCTTAATTACAAAGTTTTTTCGTATTTCGGGGGTAGATGTAATAACAATTTCAGGAATATGGACCAGATCTTTATCTAAATGTTCTTCTTTATTTTTTTGTAAAAGAGTCTCAATAGTATGTTTAACTTTGTTGTCTCCTAAAAAAGTGTAAAGAAAATCATTTGACATATAATGCTGACGTTTTACTACTAGGTTATTATTTAAAACAGAAATTTTTGTGTTGTTTTTTGGATTAAATATTAATAGGTCGACAGAATCAAAGTCATTGTAGGGTGGATATTGCTTTGTAAGTTTTTCTAGGTTAGATAAATCGCTTAATTCTAGTTTTTTAAATTTTGGAAATTTAGGGATCATTACTACTTGACTTTATTTTAAAAATTACTATAAACTAAAATTGTGCTACACGCAATAAGAAGAAGTTTTTCAATTAAAGCTGCTTTTGTTTTCTTCATAGCTTATATTTTGTGGTTCATATATTTACATCTCCCAGGAGTTTCTGGTAAATCGCAACTTGATTGGTTTACTTCAACATATGGATTGCTTGCTTTATGGGGAAGTATTTGGGGTTTTATTATAGCGAAAAAATGGGGATGGACTCGAAGTGTCATGGGTAAAGCAACTTTGCTTTTTGCTCTTGGTTTGTTATTTCAAGAATTGGGACAACTGTCCTATGTTTACTACATTTATTTTCGTAACGTAGAACTGCCTTATCCTTCTATTGGAGATTTGTTTTTTATCAGCATTGTGCCTTGTTATAGCTTAGCTGTTCTGTTTTTAGCCAAAGCGTCAGGTATTCGTATATCGTTAAATTCTTTTGCTGGCAAAATCCAAGCAATACTAATTCCTGCGGCAATGGTTATCGTCTCCTACTTTGTTTTCTTGCAAGGTCATGAAATAAATCTAAAGGAACCAGTTAAAATATTTTTTGATTTTGGTTATCCTTTGGGAGATGCAATTTTTATCTCACTTGCAATTTTAACCTACACTCTTACTAAAGGGGTTTTGGGTGGGGTAATGAAGGGTAAGGTTTTATTGTTACTTATTGCTATGCTCTTTCAATACGTTGCCGATTGGACATTTCTCTATCAAGCAAGTCGTGGATTATGGTCAGTCAGCGGAATGAATGATTTTATATATCTAATTGCATATTTTATGATGACTATTGCGTTATTGAATCTTGATACAAAGGCGATAAAGAAACATATAGAGTAAGCTTATTTTATTATGGCGAGTAATGAAATTTATATCCAAGTAGTTGGGCGAATAATAAAAGAACAGGAAAATATCATTGGTCCTGTTGCATTGGAGCAGGCGCAGAGAGTTTCCGGACTAAAAGTTAACAGCCCCAGCGATATTTTCATTAGTGGAAATGCAAAAGCTGTTCTTGAGAGTTTGGTAAAGCAATATGAAAAACTTTTTGGTCGCGCTTCGATTGAAGTATGCAGAGAAGCGATTCAATCCTTTAGACCAAAACTTGCAGTTGATGATCTTCCAGCAGTTTTACAGTAACCCTTCCTCTACACAATCTTTGTTATATTTGCTACGCTAGGTGTATATGAAGTTTTTACAACAGCTTTTTGGAACAACTAAAACAGATACCACGCCTGCTCCTTCAGCTGAAAGTGAGCATATAAATTTGGAAATGTATAAAAAAAGTGCAGATTTATCTGCAAGAAATAAAACGCTTTCGCTTTTGCAGAAAATTAATGAAATTATTTTAAGTTCAATAACCCGTCTTAATGAAGTAGCTCAATTTATAGCAACTGTTTTGGTAAAAGAAGCGGCTTTTGAAAATGTATCTATTTTTATTTTTTCAAGGAAAGATTGGTCTCTGCAGCGAATAGGATTTTCAGAAGTTGAAAAACCAATTCAAATTAATTATTTTCAAAACATTCCCCTTTCAGATACGCAAAATCTACTAGTTCAGGCAGTGAGCAAAAAGACAAGATACCATGGGGTAAGTCCCAGTGGGATTTTACTATCTAATGAAGAATATGAAAAGCAGGATGTAAAGGAATATTTAGGAAGAATAAAATCAGTTCATGTATTCCCTCTTGTTATAAGGGAATCTTTGCTTGGAGCATTTGTTGTATCTTTAGCAGAAGAAGACCAATTTATTTCAGAAGACACAAGGGATTTATTAAACCGTCTTGCAGATATAGTTGGAATTGGAATTGACAATGCACTTTTGTATAACGAAGTGCAGGAAAAAAACAAGAAGTTAATAAGGCTTGATCAGTTGAAAGATGAATTTGTCTCCGTTGCCTCGCATGAACTGCGTACCCCTATGACAGCGATTAAATCATATCTTTGGATGACTCTGGATGGGCGCGCCGGTGCTATTTCTGAAAAGCAAAAATTTTATCTAAATAGAGCATATAGTTCTGTAGATAGGCTTATTAGACTTGTTAACGATATGCTAAATGTTTCCAGAATTGATTCGGGCAGAATTACACTTGAACTTTCTGGTGTAGATCTCCAATCAACTGTCAAGGAAGTTTTTGATGAAGTAATGCCTCGCGCTCAGGAGCTTGGTCTTTCACTTAATCTACTTCCCTCCCCAAATCTTGCAAAAGTTTTGGCAGATAAAGATAAAATAAAAGAAGTTCTGTTTAACCTCATAGGTAATTCTTTGAAATTTACTCCCAAAGGAGGAGCGGTTTCCGTATCTTTCGCGCAAAAAACAGATTTTATCGAAATTACAGTTTCTGATACCGGAACAGGAGTTTTGCAAGAGGATTTGCCAAAATTGTTCCAAAAATTTTCCATGATAGATGGATCTTTTAGCTCAGATAAAGCAATTCAGGGAACGGGCTTAGGTCTTTATATAAGTAAATCAATAGTAGAATTGCATAGAGGAAAGATTTGGGCGGCGTCACAAGGACGCGATAAAGGCTCGCAGTTTGCATTTTCCCTGCCTGTTTTCCATGAGAGCGATTTGCATCCGTCTTCTAAGTCTCAAAATGAAAAACAAACCGTAGATATTATTCACACAGAAATTTAATGGATTTATTAAATTACTTATTAATTTTTTTCTTTGGTTCTTGTATTGGGAGTTTTTTGGGTGTAGTTGTTGACCGTTTGCCAAAGAATGAAAGTGTTCTCAAGGGTAGGTCTCATTGTGATTATTGCAAAAAATCACTTGGACCTTTGGATTTGGTGCCGGTTTTTTCTTTTCTATTTTTAGGTGGCAAGTGTCGTTATTGCCACAGGAGTCTCTCAATTTTTTACCCTGTTATTGAGTTATTAACAGGCGTTTTATTTATTTTAGTCGCTTTGCAGACAGGTATTTTGTATCATGTATTTAGTATTTCGTATGCGGCAGAGTTTTTATTTTATTTATTTATTGTTTCTTCTTTGATTTCTTTGTTTTTCATAGATTTAAAGTATGGTATTCTCCCTTTCTCTATTATTTTTCCGGCAACTTTCGTTACTTTGGTATACCAAATACTAAATACAAAATACATAATACTAAGCAATTTAGTTGCTGCTATCTCTGCATTTGCATTTTTTCTCTTTTTATTTCTGATAACCCGTGGTCGCGGTATGGGCTTTGGTGATGTTGTTTATGCTTTTTTTATGGGATTACTTTTGGGTTTTCCAAAAATTATTTTAGGTCTTTATATTGCTTTTATCAGCGGGGCTCTCGTTTCTTTGATTTTGATCATAGCAAAAAAGAAAAAATTAAAAGGAAGTACAATTGCTTTTGGACCATTTTTAGTTTTTGGTACTCTCATTGCTATTTTTTGGGGAAATGAGATTTTAAGTTTGACATTTAACTTCTTAGGATACACAATTAAATAGAGGGGGGTTTACCCAGCACTATTTTCAGCTAATGTTTTATGTTTATGTATTAGAGAGTATTTTAAATAAATCTTTATATATAGGATCAACTAATAATCTAAGAGAAAGGTTCAAGAAGCATAATGAAGGTAAAGTTTTTTCAACGAAAAGATATAAACCATGGAAAATTATTTATTATGAAGCATATATTTCTGAAGATCTTGCGCGTATGAGAGAGTATCGTTTAAAACATCATGGGAATGCATTAAGGCAGCTGAAAAACAGAATTATGAAAAAAGCTGAAAATAGTGCTGGGTTCACATTGATAGAAATTGTTCTTGTCATGGCGTTAATTGGTGTACTTGCGACATGGATGGTTTCCCTTATTGATCCTGCTGCACAGTTTAAAAAAGGTAGAGATGCTGAGCGGAAAGCAGAGCTTGTTCAGATTCAGGCCGCTTTGGAACTTTATAGAGCAGATCAAGGACAATATCCTCCTTCTCCTCTTCCTGATTGCGGTTCTCCTCTTGAATCAGGAAATGTGGTATATATGCAAAAAGTTCCCTGTGATACTAACAATGAAAATTATGACTACCAAAGACCTACGCAGGCAACATATACGCTTATAGCTTGTCTTGAAAACAAAAACGATCCTCAAAAAGATGAAACAAACAATAGTTTCTGCACAGGAGACACGGTCTCGTATACACTCACTAATCCTTGATGAAAATGGTAAATGATAGAGGTTTTATCCAGCACTATTTTTAGCATGTTCTATGTATATGTATTACAAAGCGATTTAAATAGTACTTTATATGTGGGTTCGACAAATGATTTAAAGGCAAGATTTAAAAATCATAATGAAGGAGAAGTATTTTCGACAAAACGATATAGACCATGGAAACTTATATATTATGAAGCATATATAGATGAACAACTTGCACGTATGAGAGAACAAAAACTTAAACATCATGGTAATGCCATAAGGCATTTAAAAAATAGGATTTTAAAAAAAATAAAAAATAGTGCTGGATTTACGTTGGTTGAGATTTTGGTTGTGATTTCCCTGATGTCTGTCTTGATGCTGACCAGTGTCATAACTTTTTCTTCTTTTTCTAGAAACCAATCTTTTCAAACAAGCACTGCTGATGTAGTAGCGCTTTTAAATGTTGCAAGATCAAAATCATTAAATCAGGTAAGGCCGGAAGAATGCATCAATTCTCCACAAGGATATCAGGTGGCATTTAGTATCTCAGGTTCTTCATATAGCCTTGTAGTAGTTTGCGATAGTACTACTCATCAACTGGAAGAAAAAAAACTTCCTCCGCAGATAACTTTTGCAGGAAATTCAGATACTGTTGTTTTTTTTGAAGGATCAACAGGAGTAGTAAATGATCCGGCTGATGTAATTATGACAGGATTTGATAAAACTAAGACAATTCATGTGAACAATATCGGAAATATTTCTGTTGAATAATTATGAATATGAAAGGACAAACTCTTCTTGAAGTTTTAATTGCTTTATCCGTTGCTGTAATTATTATTTCTGCAGTTGCAAGCGTTTCGATTTCTTCATTGAATAATGCTCAGTATGCCAGAGATCATGATCAGGCAGCAAAATATGCACAGGAAGGAATAGAAATGGTCAGAAAGATAAGAAATAATGATTATGCTGGTTTTAAAACGTACAGTGGATTGTATTGTTTGGGTAGTGATGGAAATTTGGGAAATTCTGCATCTTCATGTAATGATATCAATATAGATAATAAATTTATCAGATCTGTCCGTGTAGTACAGGGTACTTGTGAGAACAATCCAGATGTAAACATCGCAGAAGTTGCGGTTGAGGTTGTTCACTCGTCAGGTAAATGTAAATCAGGAACGTTTTGTCACTCAAGTAAGCTTGTCTCGTGTTTTTCAACTATCAATCCTGTACCATTACCATGAAAAAATTTAAAATTAAAGGATTTACTCTGATAGAGCTTTTGGTGGCTATTGGTCTTTTTAGTGCTCTATCAACAGTTATTATTTCAGTTTTATTTATCTCTTTTAGAACCAGTAAAAAATCAGACGTAATTGTTTTGGTCAGACAAAGTGGAAATTTCGCTGTTTCACAGATGGTCAATCAAATAAGATTTGCCAGAGTTCTTAATGATCCGTTAATTTGTACCCCTGATGTTATACAGAAATCTATTACTATTACATCGTTTGATGGTGGAGAAACAGTTTATAGTTGCCCGAGCGTAGCCGGAGAATCAATTAGTTCAAATAGCGCTGAGCTTATAGATAAAAATGCAGTTGCAGTAGATCCTGATTCCTGTTCGTTTACCTGCTCGCAGATAACCGCCAGTGATCCGCCTACAATTACTATCAAATTTACCCTGAGCCCTGCAAGTACAACTAGTTTTGCTGATAGTTCAATTTCAATCCCCTTTCAGACAGCAGCCACGATCAGGAATTATAGATAGATATTGTTTATTACTATATACAAAGGTAACATGACGATAGTTTATTTAATTAAGACTACAGTGGTTTAGGATAATGTAGTGAACCCAGATTATGGGATTTGACAAGGAAAGAATTAAATGATATAAAGCAGGTAGTATGAGACTAATAACGAACAGACTCAGAGCATTGATTTTTGGGGTAAGTATTATTGCTTTTTCGTTTGTTTCCCCCTTTTTGACTTCAAGTATTGCATATGCTGGCGCCAGCTGCGCAAACGCAGGTGGTGACTGTATGGCTAGTGGTATTTGTAAAGCTGATATTGCAGATAGAACTTCTATTAGTCTTCTCCGTAAGGATTGTAAGCCAACTGAACTTTGTTGCGCTCCTACCGATCCCAAACTTCGCTGCACATATGCAGGTGGTCAATACTACGGTAATCTTTCTTTTATTGATGTTAACTCTAATCATAATCCTCTTAATTGGGAAAGAATTACTTCCATTCCTCTTGATGGTGCTAACGGTTGTTATAAACTAAAACCAGGCTGCTCAGATAATGATTCATCCAAAAATGGACCAAGCTGTGCATGTGCTGGTGCTATTGAAAGCTTAGGCAATGGTCCTCGTGGCGGAGCATTATATGGATTAGGTTGTAAATCAGGACTTTCTTGTAGGGTTGATCAAGGATCCAGTGTTCTCATCGGTGGCTCTTTCTATACTGGTACCAGTCAGGGTATTTATTATGAAAATCAATTCTATACTCCTTATGTAACAAGTATTACAAGAAATGCATACAATATGGGACCATATTCTGCTAGACTATACTCAGGTAATACGTATAGAACTATCAACAACGTACAATCTTTTACAGGTAAGTGTACAAGTCTTTCAAATGGAAGCGCAAGTACTAACTACTCAAATCCTAGCAAAAACACACAAGACTATGGATACTGTAACGCTCCTTATGCAAGTAGTAAATGTCAAAACATAAGCACTTCATGTGCAGGTGGATCATACAAGTCCGGATATTGCACAAAATATGGTAGTAACATTAAATGTTGTGTAAAGAATACAACTACAACCTCAAGAGTTTCTAATCTTTCAAACAGTGGTGGTAATACCCGTCCTGAATACAACAGCTCAAACTCCTCATGTGTAAAAAGCTATGGTGGAACATGTCAATGGGATGATAGATCATGTTCAGGAGGACACTATATTTCAGGAAAATGTCCCGGACCAGCTCACTACAGGTGTTGTGTAAAAAATTCTCCTAGATTTGAATAGACCCCTCTCTTTATAAATAATTTTTCCTTTGTAATCAGATATAGTTGTAGATTAATATATGGCTTGCTATATTGACACGGCTTGTAGATATATGCTAAATCTTATTAAGATAGTAAATTACTATGGCAAAAAAGAAAAACAAATGGCATAAGAAACATATCTCCACTAAATGGGGTATTGCAATTATAGGTTTTCTCCTCGTATCCATTGCTCTTTTGATTCCTGTTATTAAAAATAGTCAAAGCACACAAAGTGATGCTCTAGCAATCTCTTCTTGTGTAAAAAGCGGTGGCTCCTGTATGCTTCGTAATATTTGTAGAGGAGAAAAGCCATATTATAAAGAAGAAGGAATTAATGGTTGTAAATATACACCTCAAAAGCCAAACGTCTGCTGTGTCCCTACCGATCCCAAACTTCGCTGCACATATGCAGGTGGTCAATACTACGGTAATCTTTCTTTTATTGATGTTAACTCTAATCATAATCCTCTTAATTGGGAAAGAATTACTTCCATTCCTCTTGATGGTGCTAACGGTTGTTATAAACTAAAACCAGGCTGCTCAGATAATGATTCATCCAAAAATGGACCAAGCTGTGCATGTGCTGGTGCTATTGAAAGCTTAGGCAATGGTCCTCGTGGCGGAGCATTATATGGATTAGGTTGTAAATCAGGACTTTCTTGTAGGGTTGATCAAGGATCCAGTGTTCTCATCGGTGGCTCTTTCTATACTGGTACCAGTCAGGGTATTTATTATGAAAATCAATTCTATACTCCTTATGTAACAAGTATTACAAGAAATGCATACAATATGGGACCATATTCTGCTAGACTATACTCAGGTAATACGTATAGAACTATCAACAACGTACAATCTTTTACAGGTAAGTGTACAAGTCTTTCAAATGGAAGCGCAAGTACTAACTACTCAAATCTTTCTGGCGATACCCGTACTGAATATGGCACCTCAACAGTATGTGCAAATAAAGGTGGAACATGTCAATACACAGATAAATCTTGTCCTGGGAACAAGTGGGTTACGGGAATATGTCCTGGACCAAATAATTACAAATGCTGCGTGAGAACTCCTTGATTTGAATAGTTTTAAATTTCGTTTAAATTAGTGTCACAAAATCACGATATTTGACAATATCTTTTTTCTTTATTACTCTTAAATAGTGAAGGCTGTTGTATCGGCAATATTTTTTTCGACGCTGTTTTTTCTTTTTTCTTTGCTTACCCCAGGTACTACCTATGCAATTACATGTAGTCAAGCTCATGGTTACTGTGCATCTAATGGTCTTTGTGGTGGTGAAGGATATCCGTGGCGCAATGTTGGCATTCTAGATTGTCGTGTAAATGGTGGTACTAAGATATGTTGTGCCGATAGGCCCTTGCCTACTCCTACCTTTACTCCCACCCCTACTTATGTTCAAAATTGTACGGCGGCAAATGGAGCAAGCGGAATCTGTACAGCTTCTGGATTTTGTTTCGCCGATAATGGAGGAGTTAATAGTGGAACTAGACAGTGCAATAGGGGTAGAATATGTTGCACGGCTGTGCCTACCGCCACCCCCACTCCTACCGCCACCCCCACTCCTACGAGACCTCCTTGTAGTTCGTTATTTGGACAATGCTGGCCAGGACCACGTAATCTATGCGTAGCTGAAGGAGGACTTGATCATCCTGCGACCGGATGCTCGATCTCTAATCCTATATGTTGTGTTTATACAGATCTTAAAACTCGCTGTGAGCTAGGAGCAAAAGGGGTATACAGTACTCCTAATTTACTGGATGTTGCTACCGGAACTACTGCACTTAACTGGGAGCCAGTTCCTAATTTTCCTTCTCAGGATCCTTATAAATGTTACAAGTTAAAACCGGGTTGCTCTGATAATATTTCATCCAATAATGGATCAGGATGTGCATGTGCAGGTTCTATTGAAACCCTTGGGAATAATTCTAGTGGCGGAGCATTATATGCATTAGGTTGTAGATCAGGTCTTGCTTGTAAAGTTAATCAAGGTTCCAATATTCTCATTGGTGGTTCTTTCTATCTTAGTACCAGTCAGGGTATTTATTATGAAAATCAGTTCTATTTTCCTTACTTAACAAATATTACAAAAAATTCACCATACAACAGTGGACCATATTCTGCACGGTTATATTCTTTCAACAATAACACATGGTCGTATAAAAAAACCATTAGCAACGCACAGGATTTTACTGGCACTTGTGCTGGTCTGCCTGCTGTACCGCCAGCTGGTGGTACTACTTACAACATTTCCGGAAAAGTATTTATTGACATAGATTCTGATGGGGTGAGAGACGTTAATGAAACTCAAGGATTACCAAATGCTACAGTAAAGCAATCAGAATCGGCAACAGTGGGTATTACAGATGCTAACGGTAATTACTCTATAACTGGACTTTCTGGAAACTGGGCATATGATGTAAGTATTTTAGATATTCCGGTAGGTTTTATTGCGACGACTAATCCAATATCTGTAATTATTAATAATGCAAATCAGTCAAATGTAGATTTAGGCGTTGGTCTTGCTCGCACGATCTCAGGATCTGTGTTTATAGATAAAAACGGAGATAAGATAAAAAATGCAGGAGAAACAAACTACACCCAAGGATCAATAGCTGTAGTTTCAAACGGTGGAACTTTGACTATGCCTTCAGGAACTGGAACTTATACAGTCACTGATTTGCTCGCAGGTCCTTATGTAATCTCTTTCACTCCAGCGCATGGATATTTAATGGCTGCTCCTAAACCAGCACAATTTTCTGTAACAGTAGGACCATCCTGCTCTATTGTCAATCAAACCACCGGAGCATCCTGTAGCAACGGGAATATTATTAATCTAAATTTTGCCATAAGAACAGCTGGTGCATGGATACAAACTTATGGATTTGATGTTAGATTTGATAATGGGTATACTAATATTATACCGGCATCACCTCTCTACCCGCCTTATTCA
>Ga0255338_1004192_pt1 | contig 15468 bp, 11 predicted proteins | sample MeOH1_35cm_T4_19_FD_203715 | JGI IMG/M metagenome (GOLD analysis project Ga0255338, IMG submission 203715) | Sandy soil microbial communities from University of British Columbia, Vancouver, Canada - MeOH1_35cm_T4_195 | ecosystem: Engineered > Artificial ecosystem > Sand microcosm > Unclassified ...
GGTACTGTCCGTCGCGCATCACCTGGTTAAAGCGCATTGGAATCCGGGGGTCATAGGTGTTGGCGACATATGCGAGGAACGCCGCCGTGGTCTGGTAGCTGTCCGTGTATTTCGCCCGGGCAGGGTTCGGACGCGGATGCTTGTTCTCCGGCTCGTAATTGAACCACCGGTAGTAGTCGGCGACGCCTTCCACCAGCCAGCCTGGGTTGCGTCGGCTCCGATACTGCTGCACCACGTGCACCAGTTCATGGATCACGGCTCCCTCGTCATCCGGATGGGCTTTAAACCAGGCCGCGGCGCAAACTACGCTTGTGCCGCTGGTGTAGGCCACGCCTTCCATGTTCTTGAAGGTGATGGTGAATTTCCGGGGCGCGGTGTATCCATCGCTGCGTAGGGCCGCCACGAAGTGAGGATACCAGGTATCCACGATCGGCTGCAGCTTGTCCGCCCATGGCTTCAACTCCGGCACCGCGGACGTATCGATCGTGATTTCGTACTGGTTGGGATCGGAGGGTGCGGTATCGGCGGCGGTCTGAACGCTGGCGCAGTGGGTTAGAAGCAGTGCGCCGGTCAGAGCCAGCCACTTCGCTGGGAGCGTCGCCATGGGGGTGTCTCCGTCAGATAGGCTGTGCGGGGGGCGGGGCAAAAATGCAATCGCAGCATGTAGGTCGATGGATTGCAGCGATCCAAAGCATTTTATCAAGCGCAGGAATACTTTGCGGTGGGATACACTCCCCCCAAACACAGCCGCCCATAAGAGAAAGAGCGTCTTCCCTTGGGTAGACGCTCTTTCTCTTGCAGGGGTGTGGCGTGGACTACTACTCGGCGCCTTCGTCGGCCAAAGCATTCTCCACGAGCCAGCTTCGTCGCCCCTTCCGCATCAGCTTGGCGACCCAGTTCTGGATGTCGTCAAATACGCTATAGATGCAGGGGATGATGATTAGCGACAAGACCGTGGACATGACCAGCCCTCCGATTACCGCCGTTGCCAGCGGCGCGCGAGCCTCATTACCACGTCCCACGGCCATTGCGATGGGCGCCATTCCGGCGATCATCGCGAGCGTGGTCATCAGGATCGGGCGAAGTCGCATCGGGCCGGCTTCTTTGATCGCGTCGTCACGCTCGTAACCGCGCCCCCGGAGGGTGTTGATGAAGTCAATCATCAAGATCGCGTTCTTCTGGACGATGCCCCCGAGCATGATGAAGCCCGTGATAGAGATGATGGAGAGCTGCTGGTCGAAGTACACCAGCGAGAGCACGGCCCCGATCATCGCCATCGGCAGGGAGAGCTGGATCGTCAGCGGGTGGATCAAGTTGTCGAACAGGACCGCCATGAGCAGATAGACCAGCAGGAAGGAGAACAGCAGCGAGAGCATCAGGTGGGGATACTCCGTCCGCGCCCGGTCCGCGTCACCGCCGGCCGCGACCTTGATGTCGCCTAGCGGCATCTTCTTGATCTCGGCTTCGATCAGGTTGTTGACCTTCACCGCCACCACTCCCGGCAGCACGTAGGCGCTGACCGTGGCCTTGCGGAGGCGGTTCTTACGCTCGATCTTGTTCGGTCCCTCGCCCATCTCGATGTGCGCAACCTGGTTGAGGCGCACTGCCTGGCGTCCGGCGTCCGTGGTGACCCGGCCCACCACGAGATTACCGATCTCGTCGATGCGCGAGCGATCCAGATCGGCGAACTGGATGCGGACGTCGAACTGCTCACCCGCCTCGCGGTACTTGGTGTCGATATTTCCTTCGTAGGAAGCACGCAGCGCGGAGCCGATCTGGGTGATGTCCAATCCGTACTGGGCGGCCTTCTCACGGTCGATGGTAACCTGCGCTTCGGGCTTACCCGGGCGCAGGGAGATGTCCGGGTTGATGACCCCCGGGATCTTCGCCAGCTTGTCCCGCACCTGTTCGGAAACTCGCTTCATTTGCACGAGGTCGAACCCGAGCAACTCCACCTGCACGGGCGCGCTGATGCCGCTGAAGCCGCGCACCGGGATGATGACCGCCTTGCCTCCGGGAATCACGGCGATTTTCTTACGAATCTCCCCCGCGATGTCCGCGTCGGTTCGCTTCCGGAAGTCTTCCTCGCGCGCCTCTTTGGGTGTGAATGGGTTGATCGATTCGATGAGGTCGGGCTTCTCGTAGAGCTGGATGTTCAACTGCGCGAACTGGCGACCCGTCTCCGGCGCACCGCGACCCCCACCCTGGATCTTGCCGACCGTAGTAAACACGCCGGATACCTCGGGGGTGGACGCGACGATCGCCTCCATCTTCTTGACGGTACGGTCGGTCTCTTCCAGGCTGGCGCCGGCGGGAAGCTCCAGCGTCAGGCCAAGGCGGCTCTGGTCGTAGACGGGGATGTACCCGATCTTCATGAGCGGGAAGTAAACCTGCATCGTGAAGATGAAGAAGAGTGTGCCCAGGCTGAAGATGGCCATACGGCCGGCGGTCTTCCACCACCCGGATGCGATGAACGCGATCAGCATCCCGAGGCTGACGATCATCATCCAGAAGTACGTCCAGTTGGCGCCGTCTTGCGGTACTCCGCCTCGGATCAGCCACACTACCAGCCCTACCGCGACTGCTACCGCAAACCAGCGCGGCGTGCCAAGCACCCAGTCCAGCACCTTACGGTAGCCGCGGTCCAGGGCGTTGAGGCCATGATCCAGCAGCAGGAAGAAGCCGGTCTTATGCTCCAGGTTCTCGCCCAGCCGGTACCAGCGGGACGCGAGCCAGGGGGTAACGGTGAAGGAGACGAGCAGCGAGAAGAGGGTCGCCAGGGCGACGGTGATGCCGAACGCCTTCAGGAACATCCCGATGATGCCGCCCATCCAGATCATCGGGAGGAAAACGACCACGTCCACCAGGGTGATGATGATGGCCGCGTTTCCGATCTCGCCGCGTCCGTTGAGCGCGGCTTCCGTCGGCGTCTCTCCTTTATAGAGGTGCCGGTAGATGTTCTCCAGGACGACGATGGAGTCGTCGACGAGGATCCCTACGACCAAGGACAGTCCCAACATCGTCATGTTGTTGAGCGACTGGCCCAGGAAGTACATCGGGATGAACGCGGCGATGAGGGAGACCGGGATCGCGATGGCGCAGATCAACGTCCCGCGCAGGTTGTGAAGGAAGAGGAAGACGACGATAACCGCCAGCAGCGCTCCGAGGATCAAGCTGACGTTGATGTCTTCCAGCGAGTTGCGGACCGTGCGCGACTCGTCTTGAATGACCATGAATTGGAGTTTTTCCGGCCGTTCCTTCTCGAGTCGCTCCAACTCCTTGTTGATGCCGTCCACGACCTCGATCGTATTGGCATCCGCCAGCTTGGTGACGGTGAGCCCAACGCTGTCGGCGCCGACCATCTTGTCCCTGGGATGGTCGCGGGTCCAGATCCGCGTTACCGTCTGCCGCTCGGCCACCGTGTCTTCCACGGTCGCGATGTCTCGCAACTTGAGCGGTACGTTGTTCTGGCCGAACGTGAGGGGCAGATCCAGGTTGCGCATCTGCTCTACGTCCTGGAACTCACCTACAAGGCGCGCATCGTAGTCGCGCGGCCCTTCCGTCACGTGCCCGCTGGGAATGTTGGCGTTGGCGCGGTAGATGGCGCTCACCACGTCCGTAATGGACATGTTCCACGCTTCCAGGCGCTTTTTGTTGACGGCCACGCGGATCTCGCGCACGTCGCCGCCGGTCACCTCCACCTGGCCCACGCCGGGCACCTGTGCGAGGCGGTACTTGATCTGGGTGTCCGCCAGGAACCGGAGCTGCTTGATGGAGCGCTGCCCCTTCATGCCCAGGTAGAGCACCGGCTGCGCGTTGATGTCGAAGCGGTCAACGACGGGCGGGTCCATGTCGCGCGGGAGGAGGCGGCGGACGCCGTCCACCTTCTGCCGCACTTCCTGCGCCGCGAACTGCGAGTTGGTGCCGATGAAGAACTCGAGCTGGACGAACGAGATCCCATACTGCGAGCTGGACGTGATGTTGCGGATCCCGTTGACCGAGCTGACCCCGTCCTCCAGGGGCTTGGTAATCAGGCTCTCCATCTCCGCCGGCCCGGTGCCCGGGTAGGTGGTGGTGATGGTGACATAGGGAATGTCAACGCGCGGCCGCTCTTCCACGAGCATCTTGGAGCGCGAGAACAAGCCGAGCAGGATGAGCGTGGTGATCAGGACCACCACGAACACCGGGCGTTGGATTGAAAGACGGGTCAGCCACATAAATCAGGGCTCCGGATTGCAGAGAGGTGCGCTCGCCTTGCGAGGCTTGGCCTCCGCCAAAAAAGTAGCGACCTCTCGGCACTAGCCCTCTCCATCGACGAGATGGAGAGGGGTGGCCGGAGGCCGGGGTGAAGCCCCCTATTTCGTGGAGATCTCGACCGGAGAGCCGTCGATGATCGCGGGTGAGCCGGCGGCGACTACCTGTTGGCCCGGGGTAAGCCCACTTAGGATTTCCGCGTAGTGGTCGTCCACCAGCCCCACCTTCACTTCGTGCCGCTTGGCAACGCTCTTGCCGTCTTCCCCGGCGTCTACGAGCCACACGAACTTCTCACCCGCTTCGGTCTGGATCGATTCCTTCGCGATGGCAGTGGTGCCGCGGTGCGTACCTACGTCCACGGTCGCCCGGGCGTAGCTGTTAGTCGGCAGCTTCCCACCACCACCCAGCACCGCCATGCGGACCCGGAAGGCACGCGAGTTGCGGTCCGCAACCGGGATGATCTCCCGTACCGAGCCCGTGAACTTCCGGTTCGGCACGGCGTCCACGGTGACGGTCGCCGTGGCTCCGGTCTTCAACAAGCCCACTTCCAATTCCGGTACCAGCGCTTCGAAGTAGACCGTGTCCAGCGCCACCAGCGTCATCAACGGAGAGGAGGTGGTCACCATCTCCCCCACGTTGACGGCGCGGCTGGAAACCACTCCGGACACGGGAGCGCGGATGGTGAGGTCCGCGAGTTGGGCACTGTAGAACTCGATGTCTGCCTGCGACTGCTGGATGTTCGCGCGGGCGCTCGCGATGTCGTCGAGGGACATCCGCGTTTGTACCAGTCCGGACTTGGCGCTTTCGACCGCGGCCTCCGCCTGGAGGACGGCGGACTTGGCGGCGAGTACCTCTTCGCTGGCCACGTCGCGGCGGCGCTCTTCGCTGAGGGCGACTTCCAGGGCGCGCTGCGCGGCGGCTAGCTGGCCTTCCGCGATGCGAATCTCTTCGGCGCGGGAGCCTTCCTTGGCCAGCGCGACCTTCTCCTGCGCCACGGCGACGGAGGCTTCCGCGACCTGCATAGTCGCCTGCGCGGCCTTGTGACTGCGCTCCGCCTCGTCGACTTCTTCCTTGGCAATGGCGTCTTGCTTGAAGAGTTGCTGGCGGCGTTCGAACACCTGACGAGCGTTCTCCATGTTCACTTTCGCCTGCCCCAATTCAGCCTTCGCCTGGTCTACCGCCAACTCCGCCTGCCGCAGTTCCTGCTTGCGGGTTACGTCCTTGGCGATGGACAGCCGCTCGGTTGCGACGCGGACGCCCGAGGTGGCCGTCTCCACCTTCTTGCGAGTGTCCACGTCCGTGATCTTGGCGTTGGTCTCAGCCTGCTGCAGCCGGTTCTTGGCTGCCGAGAGGTTCGCCTGCGCCCGTTGATAGTCCGTCTTCGCGGTGGTGTCTTTCCACGTCGATTGGTTCTGGGCCAGCGAAAGCTTCGCTCGGGAAGAGGCCAGGATCGCCCGGGCTCGCGCGATCTGGGCACGCAGCTCGCGGTCGTCCAGCCGCACCAGCACCTGACCACGGGTAACGCGTGTCCCCTCTTTCGCGGTGACCTCGACGACCTTACCCGCGATTCGAGTGCCGATCTGCACCTCGTCGTCGGTCTTGAGACTCCCCGTCACTTCCAGAACTTGCTGCATGTCCCGGGAGATGGCCGCGGCGGCCGTGATGGGCACTGCCTGGGGTCCCTTGGGAGTACCGCCGCCCTTGCCCGGGGCTTGCGCCGCGGTAATGCTGCCGCCCTTTGCGGGGCCTTCCGCGCTGCGGGTGTTCCCCAGGAGCTTGAAGCCCGCGCCGAAGACCACCACCATACCAATGATAATTGCGATCCGCTTCATATTCCGCTCACGCTCTCTACTTCGCGGCTGGCTGGCCTGGGGAGGTTGGCCGCGGCGCCAGCAGCTTCTCGATCGGTACGCCCGCTGCGAACTCGAGCCGTGAAATGGCGGTCTCGTAGTCGAACTGGGCATTGGCCAGATTCTGGCCGGCACGCGCCAGGGCGACCTGGGCGTCCGTGACCTCTACGTTGGTCCCCACGCCGGCGCGGTAACGCACCTGGGAGACGCGCAATGCTTCTCGCGCGGCGGTTACTTCCTTCTGGGAAGCGAGTGCGCGCCGCTGCGCCTCCTGGATGTCCAGCCCGGCCTGCCGCACGTCCAGGTCTACTTGCTGGCGTGCTTGCTCCAGTGTTTGACGATTCCCCTCGACGATGGCTTCCGCTTCGCGCACTCGACCGCGAGTGAAGCCGCTATCGAAGAATGGCCAGGTCATGGTGAGCCCGAAATTGTAACGGTAGGCCGTGGAAGCAAAACCGCCGGGGTTTGGCCGGTTGTAGGCGCCGGTTAGGCCCACCTGCGGCCGGTTCTCTGCGCGCCGGGCCCGTACCTCTTGCACCCCGCTCTGAATATCCTCCCGGATCGCCTCCAGTTCGGGCCGGTTAGCGGCCGCCGTCTCCCGCGCCGCGTCGAACGGCACGTCCGGGTGCGCGGGCTCCGCATCGTATTTGAGCGTCACGGGCGCTACCACGTCTCGACCGAGTGCCGTGTTGAAGGAGGCGTTCGCCAGCGCGACGTCGTTTTGGGCCGCGATCACGTCCTGCTCCGCGTTGGCGAGCTCGGCTTCACTCCGTATTACGTCGAATCGGGGCGCGATATCAGCTTCGAATCGGGCGCGGGCCACACGAAGCTGCTCCGCTGTCGCCTCGCGCCGCTCCTGGGCAACCGTAAGTAACTGCTCGGCACGCAAGATATTGAAGAACGTTGTGGACACGACCAGACGCACGTCATTACTGGTCTCCAGCGCGCGACGGCGGAATGCTTCTGTCTCGTGCTCCGCGGCGCTCTGCCTATGTGCGCGCTGACCCCAGTCAAACAACACCTGGGACACGAAGACCCCCACGTTCCAGGCATAGGGCGGGAAGGCTGGCGCGGAGCCGGGCACCGAGCCGGGAATCACGGGACCCTGGCGCAGCACGTAATTATTGACGCCGAACTGCGGTCCCCGCTCCGCCCGGCGTTGCGTGATGCGCGCCCGGGCTTCCCGGATCTGCGCCGCCGCGCCGCCGATGCGTGGGTTGTTCTGGAGGGCATACGCGACGGCTTCTTCCAGGGTGAAGGGCCGGTCCGCGGGACGGGCTGCAGTAGAAGCCGTGCCGTTAGCCGGGGCGCCGGGCGTGCTCGGCACCGTAGCACCGCCGGAAGATGGCGGCACGGCCGGGCCAGGCGACTGGGCCATCGCCGTGCCGGTTACACCGATCGAGCAGATTAATGAGAGCGTCTGTCTGCGTAGTGTTCGAGGACTCACCGTTTAGTCTCTTAACCAGGTTGATTAACGGCCGGGCTAGACTCGCACAGCCGCCGGGCGACGGCTTCGTCGGGGGCCATGTCCCGACCCTGTGTCAGCCCAACATGCAGCTCACGGCAGAGCCGAGAGAGGTCGTTCTGCTGCTCGGCAGGGAGAAAGTTGAGGAGATCGTTTACCAGCACCTGGTACGCCGGCATGATGTCCGCATACAGCGCGCTGCCTGCAGGCGTAAGGCGGGCCACGATGACGCGCCGGTCGTCCGGTTGGCGCTCGCGATGGAGGTATCCCGCCTGTTCGAGCCGATCCACCACGCCGGTGATATTCCCGCACGTTACCATCAGGTGCCGCGAGAGATCGCTGAGCATCAGCCCGGCTGCGCCGGCGTCCGCGAGGCAGCGAAGCACGCCGAACTGGGCGCCGGTGATTCCCCGCTCTTCGAAGAAGCGGTTTACCCGGCCCGCCAGGGAGTGATAAGCCCGAGCGAGATGCCACCAGGCAGAATAGGCGGTGTTTTCGGCAAGAAGATCTTGGGTGTCCATACTAGTGTTTGACCGTTCAATATTTTAGGTGTAAATCCTTGGACAGACCTCGTTGCGATTCTGTTTAGCTTGGTGCACATCCGCACAGCCTTTATGGCCGGGGAACACATCACGCCGCGGTGCACCTGGGTGACGGCGCGACCTGTGCGCACCGGGTTAGCCGCCGTCTGCTGCCCCAAAAACAGCGAGAGGGCCACCCACGATGGGTGGCCCTCTCTTAATGGGTTCTAAACGGCCGCGTCCACTCCGGGATTTACCCCGTGTAACTCGGCCTCGATGCGGTGGATCCGGTCGAAGCAGTCGGCGATCAAGTCGGGAACGGTATTTGCCTTCGCTGCCTCGCGGCGTGAGACGATCACGACTACTGCAATGGCGCTCCCCAGTGCCGCCGCGGCGCCGAAGACGAGAGCCCAACGGCTCATCGCGTGCTCGTCCTATCGACTAACACGTGTTCAGCACGCATTACAGTTTGTATCGCCCTCCAGGGCCCTCAGGATCTGTGTTGCTCAAGCTATCAAAGATTCGCTTGACGAACGTGAGAAGTTCCATCGGGTTGAACGGCTTCGTCAGGTAGCAATCTACGCCCGACTGCCACCCGCGGAACACGTCCGCGTCCTGGGCTTTGGCGGTCAGCATGATCACCGGGATCTCTGCCGTTATCGGGTCCGCCTTGAGGTTCTTCAACACCTCAAAGCCGTCCATGTAAGGCATCATCACGTCGAGTACGACCAGGTCCGGATTTTCAGACTTGACCTTCTCCAGCGCTTCCCGACCGTCGAACGCCGTAACGACTTCGTAGCCCGCGCGCTGCAGGTTGACCTCGACAAGCCGCACAATGTGCCGTTCGTCATCCACCGCGAGAATCTTCTTAGGCATCTCTGCTTTTCTCCATCCGCACCGTCAGCATAGCACGGCCCCCGTTTCCACGTCAACGAAGCGCGTGGAGGGGAAGCAAGTGCGCGGGCCGCGGGTCCTCGGTGGTGTTTTCGACACATGGCCGAAGCCTTCCTGCGCCCATCGCTTACTGGTTATCCACTGCCTGGAAATGAAAAGGGGTCTCACTCCTGGCGAGTAAGACCTCTTTACCAAAACGCCTCGGCAGGGCGCTAGCGCTGGAATCTGCCGAGGCCCATGATGTTCATCGAGGGCGGCGCGGTATTCACTTCCACGGGCCGCATGCCGGGATCGTCCGCGCGGCCGCCGCCCTCGCGGAGGAAGCGGATGAACGCCTCTTTGTCCGGAGCCTTGGACAGCGCCTCTTCCTGGGCCACCCGCCCGTTGATGACGAGCTCACTGAGGGACTGCTCAATGGTCTGCATCCCTTCCTTCACCCCGGTTTGAATCACGGAGGGCAGCTGGAAGGTCTTTCCTTCGCGGATGAGGTTTCGCACGGCCGGCGTGGAGACGAGCACCTCGACGGCCGCGGCGCGCCCTTTGCCGCTCGCGGTCTTCAGGAGAGTCTGCGCGACGACTCCGCGGATCGATTCCGAGAGCTGGGCTCGGATCTGCGACTGCTGATGCGCCGGAAAGACGTCGATGATGCGGTCGATGGTCTGTGCGGCACTGCTGGTATGGAGTGTGCCGAACACGAGGTGGCCGGTCTCCGCGGCCGAAACGGCGAGCGAGATGGTTTCCAGGTCGCGCATTTCACCCACGAGGATGACGTCCGGATCTTCGCGGAGCGCGGCGCGGAGGGCGCTGGCGAAGGAGTTGGTGTGCGGCCCTACCTCGCGCTGGTTGACCACGCACTTCTTGTGGGGATGCACGAATTCGATGGGGTCTTCGACGGTGAGGATGTGACCGCGGCGGGTCTGGTTGATCTGGTCGATCAGCGCGGCCAGCGTGGTGGACTTCCCGGAACCGGTGGGGCCGGTGACGAGCACGAGCCCGCGCTCGAAGTCGGCCATCTTGCTAATGACCTGGGGAATGCCCAACTCCTCCACGGACTTGATCTGCGAGGGGATGACGCGAAGCACGGAACCGACGCCCTCGCGGCCCATAAACGCGTTCACGCGGAACCGGCCGCGGGCGCCGAAGTCCAGCGAGAAGTCGATGTCGTTGAACTCTTCGAAGCGCGCCCGCTGCTTGTCGTTCATGATCGCGTAGACCAGGTCTCGCGTCTTTTCCCGGGTCAGCGGCGGGTAGTTCATCGGCTCGCAGTCGCCGTGGATGCGCACCGTGGGCGGGAGGTTCACGGTGATGTGGAGGTCGGAGGCGCCGTTTTCGAGCGTGTAGATGAGGAGATCCGCGATGTCCATGCTTGAGGCTCCGGGGGAGGGTGGAGGTGATGCGTAATCCGTAATGCGTAACCGGCTGCTCTCGTTAACCGGACGTTACGCATCGCGCAATACGCCTCGCGTCAGTTGTTGATGAACCCGCGCATGCGCAGTTTCATGTCATTCGGGCTGTCCGCGTAGGCAAGCGCCTGCTCTTCATCGATCAACCCGGCACTGAAAGCGCGGTAGATCGACTGGTCGAAGGACTGCATCCCGTCGCGGTCACTGGCGATCATGACCGACTTTAGCTCGTGGTACTCCCCGCGCTTGAGCAGCTCCTGGACGCGCGGGCTGTTGGTAAGGATTTCGCATACCATTGTGCGCTTCCCCGCGAGGTTCCGGATGAGGCGCTGCGAGACGATGCCGCGGATGTTGGCGGCGAGTAGAGCGAAGATCTCCTTCGACCGATCCGACGGGAACATCTGCAAGACGCGCTCGATGCTCTGGACCGCGTTCGTACTGTGCAGGGTGCCAAACACGAGGTGTCCGGTCTCACACAGGTGGAGCGCCGCCTCGCAGCTTTCGAAGTCCCGGATCTCCCCCATCAAGATGACGTCCGGCGCCTGGCGCAGGGCGGCTTTGAGCCCGTCTTCGAAGCTGTCTACGTCCACCCCCACTTCGCGCTGCGAGACCACGCAGCCCTTGTCCGGGTGGACGAACTCGATCGGGTCTTCGAGCGTAACGATGTGCCCCTTACTGTTTTCATTCCGCCAGTCGATCATTGCGGCCAGCGTGGTGGACTTACCGGAACCGGTAGCCCCAGTCACGAGGACCAGCCCGTTTTTGCCCATCGGGATCTCTTTGAGAATCGGGGGTAGGCCCAGATCGTCTGCGGTGGGCACCTTCGGATCGATGCGACGGAAAACCATCGCGGGAAGGTCGCGCTGGCGGTAAGCGTTGCAGCGGAACCGGCTGCCGTCGGATAACACGTAGCTGAGGTCCGCCTGGTTGCGTGCCCTGAAGATCTCGAGATCGCGCGGTTTGAGCACCTTGAGCAGTAGCTCATCCAGGTCCTTGCCCGAGAGAGGCGCGTGGCCCTCCAGGGGCAGCATGTGGCCGGAGATCTTGTAGGTGGGTGGCAGGGGGGGCTTCAAGAAGAGGTCCGCAGCCTGGAGTGGACCCATCTGGGCCAACAGCTTGTCAATGTCCACCATGAGTCGTAGATCCTCGAACCGGTATCGGTGCTACCGCGCCGGCAGGCGCGGCAGAAAGGGGCGGGCCGGCGCCGAGATGGCGAGGAATCCGGCCCTGACGGTCATTATTGGCCATTCGGTGGAGGACTGAAGGGTGAAAGGACGACGGGGTACTCAACCTGAGCGTTCGCGAAACTGAACCGTTTCCGGAGAGGGTGAAACGTGTAGGTGACCCATAATCGGGCCCGGATTCCAGAGAGACCCGGAGCCGCCGTCTCGGCGGCAAGCCGGCGGAACGGCGGCCCGGTGACCCGGCGGCTCACCGGAAGGGGTCGAGACGACGCCGCCGCGCCCACTCGTGTCACCGGCAATTCGCTAACGGGTCGACCGCCCATTGGCGGAAAGTCGCGAAGCACGCGGGGAACAAGTAAACGAGTAAATGGCCGCTTTCCGGTTTGCCGGTACCGCTTCGTCCTTTCGTGATGAACGCGACTACCGCGGCTCGGTGACGAGGGTCAGCGGCCAGGACTTCAAGAGGCGGAAAACGACGACGCCTAGTAGAGTGACCAGCACGCCGGCCCGGATTCCCGAGTAGCCGGCGGCGAGGGTCGCTTCCATTGCGGTCAGCGCCATGAACCCATATTGCAGGGCTTCGACTGCGGCGGGCCGGCGCGGGTCTTGTACCGCGATCACGAAGCGAGGGAGCGCCAGCGCCAGCGTTGCGAACAGAAAGGGCAGCGCGTCCAGCCGGTAGTTGAAGCTGTTGGCCGTAAGGTAGAGCAGCGTCGTCATCGCGGCAGCCGCGTGGACCAGGCCCATGAAGCCGGTGGTGGGGGGCGCTCCGGGCTGGCGGCTGTGGCGCACGATTGCCAGGCCGACCGCCAGCAGCAGCACCGGCAGCGCGGCAAGCGCATAACGGCTGAAGACCTCGCTGCGCGCGGCGATGCCGAGCAGCAAGTTCAACCCGTGGGCGGCTCCCCAGGTCAGGAAGCCAAGCCCCCAGATCTCCTGTGTCACCGCCGCGTGCAGCACCAGGCAGAGCGCGATCCCGATGGCGATCAACAGCGCCATCTTGCCCGCCAGTGCCGGAAGCGCCGCTCCCGCGAACAGGCACAGCCAACCCCACTTCCAGAGGACCGGTGCGGAAGATTCTGCCACCGTGGGCGAAAACCCCGGGCGGTTCCGGGCGGCCACTTGCCGGAAATAGGCGGCGAACGCGTTGCCCGCCGTGAAGAGCAGCGCGGCGGCAAGGCCCAAAAGGAACGTCCGGAAAGCCACGAACGGCTCTCCGGCGACATACGCCCCCGCAATCGCCTCTATCGCTGCGGCGAAGATCAATGGGGGGCTAAGCAATGCTGGCAGTTCCGGGCACCGGGCCGGAGGGAGGCTCTGACTCATCCTGGTCTTACTCGGTTAGAATGTTCTATGGCGTTCCGGCCGGTATCGGGTGGGGTAGATACCGGGAGGGAGCAACCCCGGACCCATCACGGAGACATTCCTTGCAAGGCACTCATTATACTATCCAGCTTCCTAACGGCCTCACAGTGGTAGCGGAGCATCTTCCGGCCGTCCGGTCGGCCGCTTTTCAGTTCATCGTTCCCGCCGGCGCCACTACGGACCCCGAAGAGCACCAGGGCGCGGCGGGGGTAGTGGAGGGACTGGCCTACCGTGGCGCCGGCGAACGGGATGCGCGTGCGCTATCGGACGCACTGGACGCCTTGGGAATCCACCGCTCCGGAGGCGCGGAACTAGAGTATGCCACCTATGGCGCCTCGCTCCTGGCGGACGACCTCTGCCGAGCGCTGGAACTGTATGCAGATCTAATCCGTCGCCCGCATTTGCCGGAAGACCAGCTTCCCGCTGAGCAGGCGCTCGCGCTTCAGAAGCTGGAGCGGCTGGAAGACAGTCCTGCCGAGAAACTGTTCATCAACCTGCGGCGCGCTTATTACGCGAGCACTCACGGCCGCACGTCGCTCGGCACCGCGGAAGGAATTCGCTCCCTGACGCCGGAGATTATCCGGTCGGAGCACGAGCGTCGCTACCGGCCGAATGGCTCCATCCTGGCCATCGCGGGCCGCTTTTCCTGGGGGGAGTTGAACGAGACCATTCACCGCTGCTTTGGCAGCTGGGAAGGTACCGGCCCAGAGCCGGGAGCGCCGGACACGACCCATCGCGAGCGGTACCGCCATCTGCAGCAGGACACCAACCAGGAGCAGATCGGCCTGATGTACCCATCGGTCGGGCTGGACGATCCGGACTATTACGACATGCGAATGGCGCTGCGCATCCTTTCCGGCGGCATGGGCGCGCGCCTCTTTACGGAGGTCCGGGAGAAGCGCGGCCTCTGCTACACCGTCAGCGCTTCGCCCCACGCGGTCCGCGGCGCAGGCGCGATCCTCGCATATGCCGGCACTACTCCGGACCGCTGCCAGGAAACGCTGGACGTGCTGATTGCCGAAATCCGGCGCCTGGAAGAGGGCGTGTCGGACGATGAGTTGGCGAGGGCGCGGGTGGGCGTGCTTTCCGATCTGGTAATGCAGAGCGAGGCGACCCGCGCGCGAGCGAGCACCCTCGCACGCGATCAGTATCTGCTGGGGAGGGTGCGGTCCATGGAAGAGATCCGGGCGGGCGTGCAAGCGGTGACGCCCGACTCGATTCACGATTTCCTGACACGCCATCCCGCACAAGGTTTTACGGTGGTGACGCTGGGCCCGCAGGCGCTGGAGGTGAACGAGTGAATTTTCAACACGTAGTGCTGGACAACGGGCTCACGATTATTGGCGAGCAGAACCCGGATGCCTTGAGCATGGCGGGCGGATACTTCGTCCGCACCGGCGCGCGCGACGAGACGCTGGAAGTCAGCGGCGTGAGCCATTTCCTGGAGCACATGCTGTTCAAAGGGACCGAAAAGCGAAGCGCCGAAGACGTGAACCGTGAGTTCGATGAGATGGGCGCGGACTACAACGCGTTCACCGGCGAGGAATACACCGTCTACTACGGCGCCGTGCTGCCGGAGCAGCAGCCGAAGATTCTCGATCTCCTCACGGACATGATGCACCCCACGCTCCGGGTCGAGGACTTCGACATGGAGAAGCAGGTGATCCTGGAAGAGATCGCCATGTATAAGGACCGCCCGCAGTTCACGTTGATCGACGAAGCGCGCTCTACTTACTACTCGGCGCATCCCTTGGGGCAGTCGGTACTCGGCACCACCGAGAGCATCACCGCGCTCCAGCGCGACCAGATGTACGAGTACTGGAGCCGGCGCTACGCACCGAACAACCTGCTGCTGGCCCTCGCCGGCAACTTCGATTGGGACGACGCGGTGAGCCACGTACAGCGGGTGACCGGCGATTGGTCACCCGCCGACAGTCCCCGCGCGCATCCCGACTTCCTCCCCACCCCAAAGGTGCGCGTGATCCCGAACGACAAGATTCACCGCGCTCACCTCTGCTTCGTATCGCCGGGCATTCCGGCGCAGAGCGAGGAGCGACTCATCGCCGATCTGATCAGCGACATGCTGGGCGGTGGAGACGGCAGCCGCCTCTATTGGGAGCTCGTAGAGCCCGGCATCGCCGACTCCGTGCGCCAGAGCCACGACGAGGAAGACGGCTTCGGAGCCTTCTTCGGCTACGCCTCGTGCGATCCGGAGCGCTCACAGGAAGTGGTGAACCGCGTCCGCAAAGTCCTCCGCACCGCGATGGACGATGGCTTCAAAGAAGACGAACTGGAGCGCACCAAGCGGAAGGCGGCCAGTGCGCTGGTGCTGCACGACGAGACGCCCCGCGGCCGACTCTTCCACGTCGGATTCGACTGGCAGTACCGGAACGAGCACAAGCCGCTCGATACCGTCATCGACCAATACCTGGCCATTACCCTGGAGGACGTCCGCCGCTTCCTGGACCGGCGCCCCTTTGACAACCTGACCGTCGTGGGCCTCGGCCCCATCGCCAGCCTCTCGTAATGCGT
>Ga0255338_1004193_pt1 | contig 15462 bp, 9 predicted proteins | sample MeOH1_35cm_T4_19_FD_203715 | JGI IMG/M metagenome (GOLD analysis project Ga0255338, IMG submission 203715) | Sandy soil microbial communities from University of British Columbia, Vancouver, Canada - MeOH1_35cm_T4_195 | ecosystem: Engineered > Artificial ecosystem > Sand microcosm > Unclassified ...
TTCTCGGTCTCGGTGTCCACCGCCGAGGTGGCCTCGTCGAGGATGAGCAGGCGCGGGTTGATCAGCAGCGCGCGCGCGATCGAGATGCGCTGTCGCTCGCCGCCGGACAAGCCCTGACCCCGCTCGCCCACCAGCGAATCGTAGCCATGGGGCAGGCGCAGGATGAACTCGTGCGCATGGGCGGCGCGCGCCGCGGCGATCACTTCCTCGCGCGTCGCCTCGGGCTTGCCGTAGGCGATGTTCTCGGCGATGGTGCCGAAGAACAGGAAAGGCTCCTGCAGCACCAGGCCGATGTGGCGGCGGTAGTCGGCCACGCCGATGCGGCGCAGGTCGGTGCCATCGATGCGGATCGCCCCCTCGGTCACGTCGTAGAAGCGGCAGATCAGGTTGACCAGGGTGCTCTTGCCCGAGCCGCTGTGGCCCACCAGGCCGATCATTTCGCCGGGCTTGATGTCCAGGCTGAGACCGCGGATCACCGCGCGGTTGCCGTAGCGGAAGCCGATGTCCTGGATCTCGATGCCGCCCTGCACGCCCTGCAGACGCACCGGGTTGACGGGATCGGGCACATTGCTCTGGTGGTCCAGGATGTCGAAGATGCGCTTGGCGCCGGCCGCCGCCTTCTGGGTCACCGAGACGATGCGGCTCATCGAGTCCATGCGGCCGTAGAAGCGGCCGATGTAGGCGATGAAGGCGGTCAGCACGCCCACGGTGATGCTCTGGTGCGCCACCAGCCAGATGCCGAAGGCCCAGACCACCAGCAGGCCGATCTCGGTCAGCAGCGAGACGGTGGGCGTGAACAGGCTCCAGGTCTTGTTCAGCTTGTCGTTGATCGCCAGGTTGTGGGCATTCGCCTGGCGGAAGCGCTGGGCCTCGCGCTTCTCCTGGGCGAAGGCCTTGACGACGCGGATGCCCGGGATGGTGTCGGCCAGCACGCTGGTGACCTCGCCCCAGACCCGGTCAATCTTCTCGAAGCCGGTGCGCAGGCGGTCGCGCACCAGATGGATCATCCAGGCGATGAAGGGCAGCGGCACCAGGGTGGCCAGGGCCAGCCAGGGATTGATATTGAACAGGATCAGCGCCGTCATCAGCAGCATCAGCACGTCGCTGATGAAATCCAGCGCGTGCAGGGAGAGAAAGACGCTGATGCGGTCGGTTTCGCTGCCGATGCGGCTCATCAGGTCGCCGGTGCGCTTGCTGCCGAAATACTCCAGCGACAGCGACAGCAGGTGCTCGAAGGTGCTGGTGCGCAGATCGGCCGCGATGCGCTCCGACACCAGGGCCAGGATATAGGTCTTGGCCCAGCCCAGGACCCAGGACAGCAGGGCCGCTCCCAGCAGTCCGCTCAGGTACAGGGCCACCAGGCCGGGGTCGATCTGCTGGCCGTTCTGGAACGGGATCAGCACCTTGTCCATCAGCGGCAGGGTCAGGTAGGGCGGCACCAGGGTCGCGCCGGTGGCGCCCAGCATCAGCGCGAAGCCCAGCAGCAGCTGCCCCTGGTAGGGCCGAGCGAAGCGCCACAGGCGCAGCAGCACCCAGGTGCTGGGCGGGGTGTGCAGCTCGCGCGCACAGGTGGGGCATTCCTCGCTCTCCGGCGGCAGCGGCGCCTTGCAGCTGGGGCAGAACTCCAGCTCCTCGGTCTCGCTGCGGGCCGGCTCGTCGCGCTTTTCAAACAGTTCCTGGAAGCGCTGCACCTGCAAATTGATTTGCAAGGTGAAACGCCACTGGGCCAGCCGCCGGCTGGCATCCACCAGCTCCAGGCTGCCGACGCCGGCATGGTCCGACAGCCTGAGCTGCAGCCCCGGCTCCAGGGGCCATTCGGACCAGGCGCCGGTGCTGGACTCCCAGGCCAGCAGGCGCTGGTTGCTGAGCACCAGCAGGCCATGGCCGAAACGCAGCTGGGCGTCCAGGTCAACCTCCAGGCTGCCCAGCACGTTCTCGTCTGTCATGAGACGCGCCTGGACGGATGCCAATTCCGGATGCTGTTCCGGCGCCACTACGGGATCGTGATGCTGCATTGTTTGTTCTGTCATGAGAGCCTGAGCGGGCCTTTTACGCCGGCTTGGCGTCTTGCTGAGCGGGGATTTTCGCCGATACGGGCGCCGTCCGCGAGAAGCGGGCACTAACGACTGCACAACAGCCCCGGTGCCCAAAGCGCGCACAATTGCGCTTTGCCCGAGTCCCGAGCATCCAGAATAAGGCCCTGATTCGCCTTCCCCACCCATGAGCAGACACGAAGACATCAAGCTGTTGCGCATCAACTACCTGCGCGGTCCCAATATGTGGACCTACCGTCCCGTGCTGGAAACCTGGCTTGATCTGGGACCGCTGGAACAGTACCCCTCCAACCTGCTGCCCGGCTTCACCGAGCGCCTGACCGGCAAGCTGCCGGCCCTGATCGAGCACCATTGCGGTGTCGGCGAGCGCGGCGGCTTCCTGCAGCGCCTGCAGGAAGGCACCTGGATGGGCCATGTGCTGGAGCATGTGGTGATCGAGCTGCTGAACCTGGCCGGCATGCCCACCGGCTTCGGCCAGACCCGCAGCACCTCCACCCACGGGGTCTACCGCATGGTGTTCCGGGCCCGCGACGAACAGGTCGCCCGCGCCGCCCTGGCCGAGGGCCATGCCCTGCTGATGGCGGTGATCAACGGCGACGAGTTCGATGTCGAGGCCGCGGTCACCCGCGTGCGCGACAAGCTGGACGACTGCTATCTGGGTCCCTCGACCGCGGCCATCGTGGCCGCCGCCACCGACCGCCGCATCCCGCACATCCGCCTGAACGACGGCAACCTGGTGCAGCTGGGCCATGGCGCGCGCCAGCGCCGCATCTGGACCGCCGAGACCGACATGACCAGCGCGATCGCCGAGGGCATTGCCGGCGACAAGGACCTGACCAAAACCCTGCTGAAGGCGGTGGGCGTGCCGGTGCCCGAAGGCCAGGCCGTCAAGAGCGCCGAGGCCGCCTGGGAAGCCGCCCAGGACCTGGGCCTGCCGGTCGTGATCAAGCCCTCGGACGGCAACCATGGCCGCGGCGTCACCCTGGACCTGCGCGAACGCGCCGACGTCGAGGCCGCCTTCAAGCTGGCCGACGAGGAAGGCTCCGAGGTGCTGGTCGAGCGCTATATCCGCGGCAACGAGCACCGCCTGCTGGTGGTGGGCGGCCAGGTGGTGGCCGCCGCGCGCGGCGAGGCCGCCTGGATCACCGGCGACGGCACGCAGACCGTGGCCCAGCTGGTGGACAGCCAGATCAACACCGACCCGCGCCGCGGCCTGACCGAGGAATTCCCGCTCAACCGCATCACCCTGGGCGAGGACCCGGTGGTGCTGCTGGACCTGCAGCGCCAGGGCCTGAGCGTCGACGCCGTGCCGGCCGCCGGCCGCCAGGTGCTGATCCAGCGCAACGGCAATGTCGCCATCGACTGCACCGCCCAGGTCCACCCCGAGGTGGCCCATGCCGTCTCGCTGGCCGCGCGCACCATCGGCCTGGACATCGCCGGCGTCGACCTGGTGACCGAGGACATCGCCAAGCCCCTGGCCGAGACCGGCGGCGCCATCGTCGAGGTCAATGCCGGTCCCGGCCTGCTGATGCACCTGAAGCCGGCCGAGGGCATGCCCCAGCCGGTCGGCCAGGCCATCATCGACCACCTGTTCGCCGAGGACGAGACCGGCCGCATCCCCATCGTCGGCGTGGCCGGCTCCCGGGGCACCGACCAGATCGCCCGGCTCGTGGCCTGGCTGCTGCACCTGAACGGCCGCTCGGTGGGCCTGGCCTGCCGCCAGGGCCTGTTCCTGGGCAACCGCCGCGTCGAGAAGAAGGACTGCGCCCGCTGGGAGGCCGCCCACCGCCTGCTGATGAACCGCGGGGTCGACGCCGTGGTGGTCGAGAACGCCGCAGCCGCCATCCTGCACGACGGCCTGGCCTATGACCGCTGCCTGGTCGGCGTGGTCACCGACATGGGCGGCCTGGGTCAGCTGGACGAGCAGGACGTGCGCACCGAGGACCAGCTCTTCAAGGTCCTGCGCACCCAGGTCGACGTGGTGCTGTCCGAGGGCGTGGCCGTGCTCAATGCCGACGAGCGCCGCCTGACCGACATGGCCGAGCTGAGCGACGGCGAGGTGCTGTTCTATGCCCTGACGCCCGCGCCCCTGACCGACCACCGCTCCCAGGGCGGGCGCGCCGTCTTCCTGCAGGGCGGTGCCGCCATGCTGGCGCACGGCGCCTCGGAAACCGCGGGCGCCAATGTCGAGGCCCTGCTGGCCCGCTTTGCCGCCGCCGGCCAGGCCAGCGAGCCCGCCACCGTGCTGGCCGCCGTCGCCACCGCCTGGGCCCTGGGCATCCCCCCCGAGCTGATCTCGGCCGGCCTGGACACCTTCGTGCCCGAGCAGGCCTGAGGCCAGCCGCGTCCCCATTCAAGAAGCTAGCCACGAGAACACCCATGGAAGTCTCTCGCATCCGCGCGCTGCGCGGCCCCAATATGTGGAGCCGCCACACCGCCATCGAGGCCGTGATCGCCTGTAATGCCGCCGAACAGTCGATCGCCGACATGGCCGGCTTCGAGGCCCGCCTGCGCGCCCTCTTCCCCAGCATCGGCGCCCTGCGTCCGGCCAGCGCCCAGCGCACGCCGATCTCGCTGGCCCATGTGCTGGAGCAGGCCGTGCTGGCCCTGCAGGCCCAGGCCGGCTGCCCGGTGACCTTCAGCCACACCCATGTCACCAGCGAGCCCGGCACCTACCAGGTGGTGGTCGAGTACAGCGAGGAAGACGTGGGCCGCATGGCCTTCGACGCCGCCATCCAGCTGGTGCAGGCGGCCGAGCATGGCGGCAGCTTCGACATCGACGCGACCTTGGCCGCCCTGCGCGAGACCGACGAGGACGTGCGCCTGGGCCCCTCGACCGGCTCCATCGTCGACGCCGCCGTCGCGCGCGGCGTGCCCTTCCGCCGCCTGACCCAGGGCAGCCTGGTGCAGTTCGGCTGGGGCGCCAAGCAGCGCCGCATCTGGGCCGCCGAGGTCGACGCCACCAGCGCCGTCTCCGAGTCGATCGCCCAGGACAAGGACCTCTCCAAGCGCCTGCTGCAGTCGGCCGGCGTGCCCGTGCCCATCGGCCAGCCGGTGGACAGCGTCGACCAGGCCTGGGAAGTGGCCCAGGAGATCGGCCTGCCGGTCGTCGTCAAGCCCCAGGACGGCAACCAGGGCAAGGGCGTCACCGTCAACGTGGCGACCCGCGAGCACCTGGAGATCGCCTACAAGGCGGCCGACGAGATCGGCCAGGTGATGGTGGAGAAATTCCTGCCCGGCAGCGACTACCGCCTGCTGGTGATCGGCGACAAGCTGGTGGCCGCGGCGCGGCGCGACCCGCCCCATGTGATCGGCGACGGGGTGCTGACCGTCAAGCAGCTGGTCGACAAGGTCAACGCCGACCCCAAGCGCGGCGACGGCCATGCCACCTCGCTGACCAAGATCCGCTTCGACGACATCGCCGTCGCGCGCCTGGCCCTGCAGGACCTGAACCCCGACTCGGTGCCCGAGAAGGGTCGCCGCGTGATCCTGCGCAACAACGCCAACCTCTCCACCGGCGGCACCGCCACCGACGTGACCGACGACGTGCACCCGGACGTCGCGGCGCGCGCCGTGGCCGCGGCCCAGGTCGTCGGCCTGCATGTCTGCGGCGTCGACGTGGTGGCCGAGAGCGTGCTGCGCCCGCTGGAGGAGCAGAGCGGCGGCATCGTCGAGGTGAACGCCGCGCCGGGCCTGCGCATGCACCTGAGCCCCAGCTACGGCAAGGGCCGCAATGTCGGCGAGGCCATCATCGCCCACCTCTACGGCCATGGCCACAAGAGCGAGGACGGCCGCATCCCCGTGGTCGCGGTCACCGGCACCAACGGCAAGACCACGACGACGCGGCTGACCGCCCACCTGTTCGCCACCTGCGGCCTGAAGGTCGGCATGACCAACACGGACGGCGTCTACATCGACGGCCGCCAGACCGACAGCGGCGACTGCTCCGGCCCGAAGAGCGCCCGCAACGTGCTGATGCACCCGGACGTCGAGGCTGCCGTGTTCGAGACCGCCCGCGGCGGCGTGCTACGCGAGGGCCTGGGCTTCGACCGCTGCCAGGTCGCCGTGGTCACCAATCTGGGCGACGGCGACCATCTGGGCATGAACTTCCTCAACACCGTCGAGGAGCTGGCCCTGGTCAAGCGCGTGATCGTGCAGAACGTCGCGCCGACCGGCTACGCGGTACTGAACGCCGCCGATCCGGTGGTCGCCAACATGGCCGCGGTCTGCCCCGGCCAGATCATCTTCTTCGCCGCCGACCGCCACCATCCGCTGATGGCCGCGCACCGCTCGCAGGGCAAGCGCTGCGTCTACGTGGACGGCGACCAGCTGGTCGCGGCCCAGGGCAGCTGGCGCGAGACCATCCCGCTGCGCGACATCCCCTTCACCCGCGGCGGGGCCATCCCCTTCCAGGTCGAGAACGCGATGGCCTCGGTCGCCGCCGCCTGGGGCGTGGGTCTGGACTGGGACACCATCCGCCGCGGTGTCGCCAGCTTCAGCAACGACGCCGACAACGTGCCGGGCCGCTTCAATGTGATGGACTACCGCGGCGCCACCGTGGTGGCCGACTACGGCCACAACGCCGATGCGATGCGCGCCCTGGTGGCCGCGGTCGAGGCCCTGCCGGCCAAGAAGCGCTCGGTCGTGATCTCCGGCGCCGGCGACCGCCGCGACGAGGACATCCGCGCCCAGACCCAGATCCTCGGCCAGGCCTTCGACGAGGTCATCCTGTTCCAGGATGCCTGCCAGCGCGGCCGCGAGGACGGCGAGGTGCTCGCCCTGCTGCGCCAGGGCCTGGAGGGCGCCACGCGCGTCCGCCATGTGGACGAGATCCGCGGCGAGTTCATCGCCATCGACACGGCCCTGGCCCGCCTGCAGCCCGGCGATCTCTGCCTGGTGCTGGTCGACCAGGTCGAGGAGGCGCTGGCCCACCTGGACCAGCGCATCAACGCCGGCTGATCCGCCGCCCTCCCCGCACCAAGGCGCTTCGGCGCCTTTTTTCATGCCCTCTTGCGCCTCATTCCATATTTCCATTATTATTGAAATATGGAAGAACAAACCGTCATCAAGGCCCTGGCCGCACTGGCCCACAGCGCGCGGCTGCAGCTGTTCCGCCTGCTGGTGGTGGCAGGACCCACCGGGCTGACCCCCGGCGCAATGGGCGAGCAGCTGGGCCTGCCGGCCGCCACCCTGTCCTTCCATCTGAAGGAACTGGCCAACGCCGGTCTGGTGAGCCAGGAACGCGACGGCCGCTACCTGATCTACCGCGCCGCCTTCGAGCGCATGAACGGCCTGCTGGCCTATCTGACCGAGAACTGCTGCCAGGGCGAGGCCTGTCTGCCGGCCACCGCCGCCGGTGCCGCCACCGCATGCAGCAACTGCTGACCTCCGAACCATGGACACAAGCCAAACCCTCAAGGTGCTGTTCGTCTGCACCGGCAACTCGGCGCGCTCCATCCTGGCCGAGGCCTTGATGAACCACCTCGGAGCGCCCCGCTTCCAGGCCTTCTCGGCCGGCAGCCGGCCCACCGGCCAGGTCCATCCGCTGACCTTGCAGACACTGGCGAGGCTGCATCTGCCCTCGGGCAGCCCGCGCAGCAAGAGCTGGGAGGAATTCGCCGCGCCCGGCGCGCCGGCGCTGGACTTCGTCTTCACCGTCTGCGACCAGGCCGCCGGCGAAGCCTGTCCGGTCTGGCCGGGCCAGCCGGTCAGCGCTCACTGGGGCATGCCCGACCCGGCCGCCGCAAAGGGCAGCGAGGACGTGCGGCAGCAGGTGTTCCTGAACACCGCCCTGCTTCTCAAGCGCCGCATCGAGCTGCTGCTGGCCCTGCCCTTCCCCAGCCTGGACCGGCTCTCGCTGCAGCGGGCGGTCCACGACATCGGTCAAGCACGACCCGCATGAATATGTTCAACATCCTGATCCTGTGCACCCACAACTCGGCCCGCAGCGTGCTGGCCGAGGGCATGCTGAACCACTGGGCCGCGCGCCTGGGACGGCCGGTGCGCGCCCACAGCGCCGGCAGCGCCCCCAGCGGCCGCCTCAACCCCTTCGCCATCGAGGCCCTCCAACAGGCCGGCGTGGAGACCGCCGCCTATCGCAGCAAGAGCTGGGACGAGTTCACGGTCCCCGGTGCGCCGGCGCTGTCGGTGGTGATCACCGTCTGCGACAGCGCCGCCGCCGAGCAATGCCCGGTGTTCTTCGGTGGTCAGGGGCAGCCGCTCAAGGTGCACTGGGGCTATCCCGACCCGTCGAACGCCGAGGGCGGCGACGCGGGCAAGCGCCGCGCCTTCGAGCTGACCCGCCAGGCCATCGCCTACCGCATGCTGCAGTTGCTGGCCCTGCCGCTGGAAAGCATGGACAAGGCGGCGCTGCAGGCGGCGCTGCACGAGATCGGCCGCAGCTGAGATGAGCAACACCATGGATATGCAAAGAACGGCGGCGCCCGCCGCCGCCCCCGCGCCGATGAGCCTGTTCGAGCGCTACCTGACGGTCTGGGTGTTCCTGTGCATCGTCGTCGGCATCGCGCTGGGCCAGCTGTTCCCGCCGCTGTTCCAGGCCATCGGCCACCTGGAATATGCGCGGGTCAATCTGCCGGTGGGCCTGCTGATCTGGGTGATGATCATCCCCATGCTCTTGAAGGTGGACTTCGGCGCCCTGCACCAGGTCCGCCGGCACTGGCGCGGCATCGGCATCACCCTGTTCATCAACTGGGCCGTCAAGCCCTTCTCGATGGCGCTGCTGGGCTGGCTGTTCGTGCGCCAGCTGTTCGCGCCGTATCTGCCGGCCGACCAGATCGACAGCTATATCGCCGGCCTGATCCTCTTGGCCGCCGCGCCCTGCACGGCCATGGTCTTCGTCTGGAGCCGGCTGACCCGCGGCGACGCGCTGTTCACGCTGTCCCAGGTGGCGCTGAACGACGCCATCATGGTGTTCGCCTTCGCCCCCATCGTCGCGCTGCTGCTGGGCATGTCCTCCATCCTCGTGCCCTGGGACACCCTGATCACCTCGGTCATCCTCTACATCGTGATCCCGGTGGCCATCGCCCAGCTGTGGCGCCGGGCGCTGCTCCAGCGCGGCCCGGCCGCCCTCGACGCGGCGCTGGCGAAGATCGGCCCCTGGTCGATCACGGCCCTGCTGGCCACGCTGGTGCTGCTGTTCGCCTTCCAGGGCGAGGCCATCATCAAGCAACCGCTGGTCATCGCGCTGCTGGCCGTGCCCATCCTGATCCAGGTCTTCTTCAACGCCGGCCTGGCCTACTGGCTGAACCGCCGCGCCGGCGAGTCGCACAGCGTGGCCTGCCCCTCGGCCCTGATCGGCGCCTCCAATTTCTTCGAGCTGGCCGTGGCCGCCGCCATCAGCCTGTTCGGCTTCCACTCCGGCGCGGCCCTGGCCACCGTCGTCGGCGTGCTGATCGAGGTGCCGGTGATGCTGCTGGTGGTGCGCTGGGTCAATGCCAGCCGCGGCTGGTACGAGGCCGGCGCGGCGCCCCGCGCCTGAGGACACGGCGCGATGGGCCAACCGGATCTCGATGTGCTGATCGTCGGCGGCGGCCAGGCCGCGCTGTCGCTGGGCTACTTCCTGCGCCGCAGCAAGCGCCGCTTCCTGATCCTCGATGCCGAGGACGGGCCCGGCGGCGCCTGGCGCCATGCCTGGCGCTCGCTGCGCCTGTTCTCGCCGGCGCAGTGGAGCTCGCTGGCCGGCTGGCCGCTGCCGCCCGAGCCGGGCGAGGTCTATCCCTCGCGCGACCATCTGCTGGACTATCTGGCGCGCTACGAGCAGCGCTACGAGCTGCCGATCGAGCGGCCGGTGCTGGTCGACGCCGTCGAGGCCGCGCCGCAAGGCCTGGTCGCCCGTGCCGGCGCGCGGCACTGGCGCGCCCGCGCCCTGGTCAGCGCCACCGGCAACTGGCGCCATCCGGTGCTGCCGGCCTATCCCGGCCAGGCCGCCTACCGCGGCCGCCAGCTGCATTCGGCCCGGTATCAAGACCCGACCCCATTCGCCGGCCAGCGCGTGCTGGTGGTGGGCGGCGGCAACTCCGGCGCGCAGATCCTGGCCGAACTGACCGAGCACGGCGTCGACTGCTGCTGGGTCACCGAGCGGCCGCCGCAGTTCCTGCCCGACGAGGTCGACGGTCGCGTGCTGTTCGAGCGCGCCACCGCGCGCTGGCTGGCCCAGCAGCGCGGCGAGCCGGTCGAGGATCTGCCCGGCGGCTTCGGCGACATCGTGATGGTGCCGCCCGTGCGCGCCGCCCGCGCGCGCGGCGTCCTGCGGGCGCAGCCGCCCTTCGCGCGCTTCACCGCCGAGGGCGTGAGCTGGCCCGACGGTCGCAGCGAAGCCTTCGACGCGGTGATCTGGTGCACCGGCTTCCGACCGGCCCTGGCCCATCTGGCGCCGCTGGATCTGCAGGACCAGGAAACCGGGCGTATCGCCGTGCAGGGCACGCGCAGCCTCGCCGAGCCGCGGCTGTGGCTGCTGGGCTATGGCGACTGGGTCGGCGCCGCCTCGGCCACCCTGGTCGGCGTGATGCGCAGCGCGCGCAGCACGGCTCAGGAGATCGATGCCTACCTTCACGACACCCCGCCGACTGGCGCAAGAAACCAGGATGGAGCACGCCATGACGTCTAGCCCCGAGATCTCCCTGCGCCAGGCCGGCCCGGCCGACTGGCCCGCGATCAGCGCCTTGCTGAGCGCTCTGCAGCTGCCGCTGGACGGCGCCCGCGAGCACCTCGCGCATTTCCTGCTGGCCCACCAAGGCGGCGAACTGGTCGGCTGCGCCGGCATCGAGCGCCACGGCGACATCGGCCTGCTGCGTTCGGTGGCCGTGGCCCCGGGCCTGCAGCGCCAGGGCCTGGGCCGCCGCCTGCTCGCCCCCCTGCTGGCCGAGGCGCGCCAGCGCGGCCTGCGACAGGTCTATCTGCTGACCACCACGGCGGCCGACTACTTCGCCCGTCTGGGCTTCACCCGCGTCGAACGCGTCGCCCTGCCCGCTGCGCTGCAGGCCTCGGCCGAGCTGCGCGGGGCCTGCCCGGCCTCGGCCACGGCGATGCTGCTGAGCTGGGCCGCCGAGCCGGCAGCAGGGCCGAACGGCGAGCTGCCGGTGGCCGTGCTGGGCGCCGGCCCGGTGGGCCTGGCCGCGGCCGCCCATCTGCTGGAGCGCGGCATCACGCCGCTGATCCTGGAAGCCGGCGCCTCGGTGGGCGCCCACCTGCTGGACTACGGCCATGTGCGCCTGTTCTCGCCCTGGCGCTACAACATCGACGCGGCGATGGCCCGCCAGCTGCAGGCCGCAGGCTGGCAGGCCCCGCCCGCGGACGAGCTGCCGCTGGCGCGCGAGGTGGTCGAGCGGGTGCTGCGGCCCTATGCCGCGCTGCCCGCGGTGGCGGCGGCGCTGCAGCTCTCGACCCGCGTCAGCGCGATCAGCCGCGAGGGCTTCGACAAGGTCAAGAGTGCCGGCCGCGAACAGGCACCCTTCCTGATCCGCGCCGAGCAAGCGGATGGCCGGGTCGCCGAGCTGCGCGCCCGCGCCGTCATCGACGCCACCGGCACCTGGGGCCAGCCCAACCCGGCCGGCGCCGCGGGCCTGCCGGCCGTGGGCGAGCGCGAACTGGCCGCGCGCATCGCCTACGGCATCCCCGATGTGCTGGGTACCCAGCGCGCGCGCTATGCCGGGCGCCGCACCCTGGTGGTCGGCGCCGGTCACTCGGCCGCCAATGCCCTGCTGGCCCTGGCCGAGCTGGCGCAGCAGGCGCCCGGCACCCGCCTGGCCTGGGCCACCCGCAGTGCCGCGCCGACGCGCGCCTTCGGCGGCGGCGCGCTCGACGCCCTGCCGGCGCGCGGCCAGCTGGGCAGCGCGCTGCAAGCCCTGCAGGCGCAGGGCCGGCTGGAGTTCTTCGGCGGCCTGCGCATCGCGGCGCTGCGCGAGGAGGAGAACGGCAGCCTGACGGTGCAGGGACAAGACCTGACCCTGGGCGGCTTCGACGAGCTGATCGTCGCCACCGGCCAACGCCCCGACCTGGATCTGACCCGCGAGCTGCGCCTGCAACTCGATCCCTGGCTGGAGTCCGCCGCGGCCCTGGGCCCGCTGATCGACCCGAACCTGCACAGCTGCGGCACCGTGCGGGCGCATGGCCACCGCGAGCTGGCCCATCCCGAGCCGGGCTTCTACACCCTGGGCGTCAAGAGCTATGGCCGTGCACCGACCTTTCTGATGGCCACCGGCTTCGAGCAGGCCCGCTCGGTGGTCGCGGCGCTGGCCGGCGATCTCGTGGCGGCCGACCGGGTGGAGCTGGACCTGCCCGAGACCGGGGTCTGCAGCGCCGGCGAGCTGGGCGGCATCGGCAGCGGCGCCACCGGCGGCAGCTGCTGCGGCCCGGCGCCGGTGGCGGCCTCGCAACCGTCCGCGAGCCCGGGATGCGGCAGCGCCTGCGCCCCCGCCCAGCCGCGGACCTCCTGCTGTGGCTGAAGAAGCGGCCGCGCCGGCCGCCGGCCGGCCCTGGGCCACGGTAGCGGCCCTGGGCCTGGCCCAGATCATCTCCTGGGGCTCCTTCTACTACGCCTTCGCCCTGCTGCTGGCGCCGCTGGGGGCGCGGCTGCGGGCCGAGCCGGCCGGCGTGGTCGGCGCCTTCTCGCTGGCCCTGCTGGTCACCGGCCTGCTCTCGGCCCCGGCCGGCGCCTGGATAGACCGACATGGCGGGCGCGGCCTGATGACGGCCGGCTCCCTGGCGGGCGCCCTCTTGCTCGCGCTGCTGAGCCAGGTGCAGAGCCTGGTCCAGCTCTACCTGGTCTGGGCCGGCCTGGGGGCGGTGATGGCCGCCACCCTCTACGACCCGGCCTTCGCGGTGCTGGCCCGGCTGTTCCGCCAGGGCCCGCGCAAGGCCATCACGGTGCTGACCCTGTTCGGCGGTTTTGCCAGCACGGTGTTCTGGCCGCTGACCCAGGGGCTGATCGCCGGACTGGGCTGGCAGGCGGCGCTGTGGGTGCTGGCGGCGCTCAATCTGCTGGTCTGCGCACCCCTGCACGCCTTCTTCCTGCCGGCCGGCGGCGCGGCCACCGTGCACGCGAGGACAGCGCAGGCAGCGGCGCGCGGCGGCCTGGCCACCCTGTTGCGCCAGCCCTCCTTTGCCTGGCTCTGCGCCGCCTTCACGGCCAACACCCTGGTGTTCTCGGCCCTGGCCGTGCACCTGATCGGTCTGCTGGGCACGCGCGGCCTGACGCCGGCCCAGGCCGCCTGGGTGGGCGCCTGCATCGGCCCCATGCAGGTGCTGGGCCGGCTGCTGGAATATCTGTTCCTGGCGCGCTGGCGCCCCTCGCGCCTGGGGGCCCTGACCCTGTGGCTGCTGCCGCTCTCGCTGGGGGCCCTGCTGGCCAGCCAGGGCCTGAGCCCGCTGCTGGCGCTGTTCGCGCTCTGCTACGGCGCCGGCAACGGCATGATGACCATCGTGCGCGGCGCCTTGCCGGCCGAACTCTACGGCCGGCTCGGCTACGGCCTGGTGAACGGCGCACTGGCCACGCCGGTGCTGCTGTCCAAGGCCGGCGGGCCGCTGGGCACGGCCCTGCTGCTGGGCTGGCTGCAACCCGGGCAGCTCATCCTGGCCCTGGCCGGCCTGGGCGTGCTGGCCGCCCTGCTGTTCGCGCTGGCGCTGCGCGCCCATGGCCGCGGCGAGGCGCAGGGCCGGGCGTCGGCATAAAGTTACAAAAAGACGCAGCCAGGCTCAGGCCGGGGCCCAACAGCGGCAGTAATGCGCATTGCGCCGGCATGGCGCGCGCGGGCCGGCCATAAGATGAGGCGTCCATCTCTGCGGCTCGCCGCGCCGCGCAGCTACCCCCGATCCCGTGATCTACGCGCTCGCGTTTCATTTCTCGGTCAACCTGATCCTCGGCCTGGCGCTGTGGCTGGTCTGGGTGCGCGTGCGCAGCCAGAGCTTCACCCGGCTGATGGGGGTCAGCTTCCTGACCCAGATCATCGCGCCGCCGGCCTATCTGCTGTGGCGCATGCCCGAGCCGCTGCTGCAGCTGGCGGGCGGCGCCGGCCTCGCCCTCTCGGGCGCGCTGAGCCTGGTGAGCATGGCGGCGGGGCTGCGCGCCCTGATCGGCCGGCCCATGCGCTGGCGCCAGGCCCTGACCCTGGGCACGATCTGGCTGGCCCTCCTGGCCGGGCTGCTGCAGCGGGATCTCGAGTCGGCCCAGGGCGCCGCCGCCGCCGTGGACAGCCTGCTGGGCCTGCTGGCGCTGCGCTGGCTGTGGCGCTTCGGCAAGGCCGAGCGCCTGGCCGGGCTGCTGCTGTGCCTGATAGGCTTCAACCAATTCCTCTTCCCGCTGGGCGGGGATGCCTGGCTGGCGCTGCAGGCCAGCATCGAGGGCGCGCTGCGCATGCTGCTGGGCATCACCCTGCTGCACGCGGCGCTGCGCCGCACCAGCGCCGAGTCGCGCCGCCTGCGCGAGCAGCTGCAATACCTGACCGAGAACTCCCACCAGGGCGTGGCCGTGATGCGCGAGGGCCGGGTGCTCTACGCCAATGCCGCGCTGCTGCGCATCTATGGCGTGCCGACCCACTCGATGCTGGAGCAGCTGCTGCGCGAGCCCGGCCGCTCCCCCGAATTGCGCGCCGCCGTGGCCCGGCGCCACCGCGCGGTGCTGGACGGCAGCCTGCCGCATGCCCAATGGGAAGGCCAGCGCCAGCGCAGCGACGGCAGCCACATGCAGCTGCAGTTCTCCTCCTGGCGCGTGGTCTGGGACGGCCAGCCGGCCGAGCACATCGTGATCAGCGACGACACCGAGCGCTTCAACGCCGCCAACGCCCTGCTGCACCAGGCCACCCATGACCCCGCCACCGGCCTGCCCAACCGCAGCGCGCTGCAGAAGCGCCTGCGCGAGCTCTGCAGCGCGGGCACGCCCTTCGGCCTGGTCTGGCTGGACCTGGACCGCTTCACCCTGCTCAACGATGCCTACGGCCACGCCGCCGGCGACGCGGTGCTGCGCGCCATCGCCGCGCTGCTGAGGAACGAATTCGAGCCCCAGGCCCAGGCCATGCACCTGGGCGAGGACGAGTTCGCCCTGCTGCTGACGCAAGAGGCCACGCCGGAGCGCCTGCGCGAGATCACGCAGCGCCTGCGCGCGCGCCTGGGCCGCCCCATCGCCGCGGCCGACCAGGAGATCTATATCGACGTCTCGATCGGCGTGGCCCGCTTCCCCGAGGCGGCCGCCGACCCCGACGGCATGCTGCGCGAGGCCAGCGCCGCCATGCATGAGGCCAAGCAGGACCCCGGCACCTCGGAGCGCTGGGCCCAGGCCAGCACGCGCTCCAGCTCCACCAGCATGCTGGCCGAGCAGGCCATGCGCGCCGGCCTGCGCAATGCCGAGTTCCAGCTGCTCTACCAGCCCAAGGTCAACGCCGCCGACGGCCGCCTG
>Ga0255338_1004194_pt1 | contig 15455 bp, 16 predicted proteins | sample MeOH1_35cm_T4_19_FD_203715 | JGI IMG/M metagenome (GOLD analysis project Ga0255338, IMG submission 203715) | Sandy soil microbial communities from University of British Columbia, Vancouver, Canada - MeOH1_35cm_T4_195 | ecosystem: Engineered > Artificial ecosystem > Sand microcosm > Unclassified ...
CTCACTGCCCCACCAGCGCGGCCTACGGGGAAAAAGAGTGTGTCTATCGAACTCTCAGTAGGCGAACGTGTGTCCCACGACACATTTGGATTGGGAACCGTTGTTGCACTATCAGGTGAAGGTGATCACGCAGAGGCGACGGTGGATTTTGGCTCGTATGGTGAGAAGCGATTGCTCCTGCGTTATGCACCCGTGGAGAAGCTCTAGGATTACTCCCGTTCGTACGTACATCGATTTGGGAAATGGAGTTCCGCGTGGATCTCTTTGAATATCAAGCTCGCGATCTTTTCGAAAAGCACGGCGTACCAGTTTTAGCGGGCGCGGTTGCAACTACTCCTGATGAAGCAGAGGCCGCAGCAAAAGCTATAGGTGGCAAAGTTGTTGTCAAAGCTCAAGTCAAAGTAGGTGGACGAGGCAAAGCAGGCGGCGTAAAACTCGCAGAGAATGCGACAGATGCGCGCGAAAAAGCCGCGGCAATTTTGGGAATGGATATCAAGGGCCACACAGTCGGTAAAGTGATGATCGCCCAAGCTGCACCAATTGATTCTGAGTATTACCTGGCGATTTTGTTGGATCGATCAAACCGAACATTTTTGGTGATGGCCTCCGTTGCTGGTGGGATGGATATCGAAGCCGTCGCGCGCGACACTCCTGAGAAACTTCTCAAAGTACCTGTCAATACGATCGAAGGCTTATCAAAGGCAGCTGCGTTGAAGATTATTCAAGACGCCGCATTTCCTTCCGACATAGTTGATCAAGTTGCCGACGCGCTTGTTTTACTTTGGGGTGTATTCACCTCTGAAGATGCAACGCTGGTAGAAGTCAACCCTCTGGTAAAGACGTCGGAGGGTCGGATTATCGCCCTTGATGGCAAAGTGACTCTTGATGACAATGCAGACTTCCGCCACCCTGACCACGAAGCGTTGATCGACCGTTCGGCCACTAACGCACTTGAGGAAGAGGCCAAGGCAAAGAACCTCAACTATGTGAAACTTGATGGTGAAGTTGGGATTATTGGAAATGGCGCTGGCCTCGTCATGAGCACACTTGATGTAGTTGCCTACGCCGGCGAGAAGTTCGGTGGAGTCAGGCCAGCCAACTTCCTTGATATCGGCGGAGGGGCGTCTGCTCAAGTCATGGCCGATGGTCTTTCCATTATCTTGGGCGATAAGGACGTCAAGAGTGTTTTTGTCAACGTCTTTGGGGGAATAACAGCCTGCGATGCGGTTGCCAACGGAATCGTTCAAGCCTTGGAAATTCTGGGAGCTCGCGCAACAAAGCCGATCGTGGTTCGTTTGGATGGAAACAACGTTATTGAAGGGCGCAAAATTTTGATGGATGCGGCGCACCCACTCGTTGAACAACAGGACACTATGGATGGCGCAGCATCTCGCGCCGCAGAATTGGCGGCAAAGTAATGTCAATCTTCATTGATAAGGAAAGTCGGGTCATTGTCCAAGGCATGACTGGTTCCGAAGGAACCAAGCACACTCGAAGGATGTTGGCGTCAGGAACGAACATTGTTGGCGGAGTAACACCGGGTAAAGGTGGAATGATCGTCGACATTGACGGACACCTCCTTCCGGTTTACAACACAGTTCAGGAAGCAGTTGCCGGAACCTCAGCAAATACGTCCGTTGTTTTTGTGCCGCCACGTTTTGCAAAGTCTGCGGTTATTGACGCGATTGACGCAGCGATTCCACTGGTCGTGGTTATTACTGAAGGAATTCCGGTTCACGATACCGCTGCGTTCTTTGCCTACTCGCAGAGCAAGGGCCATACGAGAATCATCGGGCCAAACTGCCCTGGAATTATCACTCCTGGTCAATCAAACGTGGGTATTATTCCAGCCGATATATCGGGATCTGGACCGATCGGGCTTGTGTCGAAATCAGGAACACTGACCTACCAAATGATGTTTGAACTCAATGACATCGGAATGAGCACCGCAGTGGGAATCGGTGGAGATCCCGTCATTGGAACGACACACATTGACTGCCTCCGCGCCTTCCAAGATGATCCAGCCACAGAGGCGATCGTCATGATTGGTGAAATCGGCGGAGACGCCGAGGAGCGGGCCGCCCAATTCATCAGTGAATATGTCACCAAGCCAGTAGTTGGGTATGTCGCTGGATTTACTGCCCCGGAAGGCAAGACAATGGGGCATGCAGGAGCGATCGTCTCTGGTTCTTCAGGAACTGCCCAAGGTAAGAAGGATGCACTTGAAGCCGCTGGCGTCCGAGTTGGCAAGACTCCAAGTGAAACCGCGCGCCTTATGCGTGCAATTCTGAAGGGGTAGCACCTATGTTCCAGCGTGTCCTGTGGGTTTCGTTGACACAGGCACTACGGAGCGTTGCGCTAGTGCTCTTACCGATCGCATTTATTGCACTTGTGGCTTGGGCGACTGCCGGAAGCAGTAATGGAAATACTGGCGAGCCCATGAAGGTTGCGGTTTGGATCTGGCTTGGCGCCCATCACATTCCGTTCGATCTCATCCTTCCACCTGCAGATCAGGTTGGATTCTTCTCTTACCTGCCAATCGGCGCGCTCCTGTTTCCACTTTTAGCCTTGAAGAACAGTTTTAGTCGCGCAAAGGACCGTCTTGAGCAGGAGGAGCGAGCCGTTTCTTTGGCTCGACTTTTCATGGTTGTTTTCTATGCAGCCATCGTGACCTTGTTGGCGTGGAGTACGGGCACAACCGCCGTAAAACCAGTTCTCTTTTGGGCGCCAATTGCAGCTGTGTCACTTGCACTTTTGGCGATGGCACCTTGGCCAGCAATAAGACAGACAGAGTTCTTTAGATCCACATTTTTTGCTTCTCGGATTTTAGCAATCGCACTGGGCGCCTCCTCCATTGTCCTCGGCGTTTCTCTTGCATTGAACACGGAGACAATTGAAAACTTGATCGTGGTTTTGGAACCAGGTTGGCTGGGAGGAGTGCTTCTCCTATTGCTCAACATCCTCTATCTACCAAATGCGATCATCGCCACTTTTTCCTACTTAGTTGGTCCAGGATTCGCTCTCGGAGCAGACACACTTATCTCTCCACTCGTCCATCGAATTTCTGAAATCCCCGCTTTGCCATTACTTGGAGCACTTCCAACGGGAAGGCACCCTTCGATCATGTTCACGGCAGTTGCCGTGGCGATAGCTGGACTGTTCCTTTATCTACAAACCCAGAAGAACGGTTTTCGCGAATTTGTCACCAATTTTCTTTTCATTATTTTTACTGTCGCGCTCCTCGCTTTTCTCGCCAGTGGCGCTCTCATGACAGATGCGATGCGGACCGTGGGGGTCTCGCCATGGCAACTCACGGGCGCAATTGCAGCAGAGCTCGGAGTAGGGATTTTCCTCGCGTGGGGGATACCAGCTACTCGTAATTACATTATTGGACGTCGAGGGGCAATCAAATGAAGAAGAGTATTGTGATTCTTGCCTCGGGAAGTGGGTCTCTGGCTCAAGCAATTATGGATGCGGTTAATGATGGCGAACTCAGTACACAAATTCTTGAAGTGATTTCAGATAAACCTGATGCCAGAGTGTTGGAACGAGCTGAGAAATCTGGCATAAAAACTTTTGTTCATCCTATGCTTTCAAATAGAGAGGAGTGGGATTCAGAGTTAATGCGTCACATCGAATCCCTCAATCCCGATCTGGTAGTGAGTGTCGGATTCATGAGAATTCTTTCTCCAGAAATTGTTTCAAAATTCAAAGTGATCAATACGCACCCGGCTCTGCTTCCGCAATTCCCGGGAGCGCACCCGGTTCGGGATGCAATGGCCGCTGGTGTGGCTGTCACGGGCGCTACGGTCCATTGGGTGGATTCAGGTGTCGATACCGGAAAGGTCATTGCGCAAACGGAAGTGAATGTTCTTCCGGACGACAGTGAAAGCACTCTCCACGAGCGCATTAAGATTGTCGAGCAGAGTCTCATTGTCGAGACGCTCAAAAAACTTCTACCAGCCTTGGAGAGCGACCATGTCTGATCGCAAAAATATCCGCCGCGCCCTTGTAAGCGTTTATGACAAGACCGGTCTTGTCGAATTGGGTACAGCTCTCCTTGAGGCGAATGTTGAGATTCTCTCAACGGGCAGTACAGCGAAGACCTTGCGCAATGCGGGTATTGCAGTGATAGAAGTGGGCGATTACACCGGCTTTCCAGAGATTATGGGTGGAAGAGTTAAGACTCTGCATCCACGAATTCACTCGGGAATTCTTGCCGACCAATCTAATCCAGAACATCTTGCACAGATTGCACAGCATGACATTGCCCCTTTTGATCTAGTTGTCGTGAATCTCTATCCCTTCGCCGCGACTATTGCTTCTGGAGCAAACTTTGCGGAATGTATTGAGCAGATTGATATTGGCGGACCTTCTATGCTCCGTGGGGCGGCAAAAAATCATGGTTCTGTTGCCGTGATTTGTTCTCCCAGTCAATACGGCGCTCTCCACGATGCAATAAAGTCCGGTGGATTCACAGCGAGGCAGCGGCAGGATCTCGCTCTTGCGGCCTTTCGCACGACTGCTGAATACGATCTCGCGATTGCGAACTGGCTAGGTGCGAATGACAATGAATTACCACAGTGGTTTGGGCAGATCTGGCAGCAGAAGAACGGGCTCCGCTACGGGGAGAATCCGCACCAAAACGCTGCAATCTATTCAAACAGTGGTATTTCGAGTGGACTGGTTGGTGCCAGACAATTACATGGCAAAGAGATGTCCTTCAATAATTACACGGATGCGGACGCCGCCTGGCGCGCTGCTCACGATCATTCAGAACCCTGCGTTGCCATTGTTAAGCATGCAAATCCGTGTGGAATTGCTATTGGAGCAACAATTGCGCAGGCTCATCAACTGGCGCACGAATGTGATCCAGTTTCGGCTTTTGGCGGAGTTGTGGCCGCAAATCGTGAAGTTGATGTGGAGATGGCGCAAGCTCTTTCACAAATTTTTACTGAGGTGGTAATCGCTCCAAGTTATGCGCTTGAAGCAGTGGAGCTTTTAAGTAAGAAGCCATCCATCCGAATCTTGCAATGTGAGGATGGAGAGATATCGGAACGAGAACTTCGTCCAGTTTCGGGTGGGATGCTGGTGCAACAGACGGATCTCGTGAATGCCCCAGGAGATATTCCGGCCAACTGGACGCAGGTTTGCGGCCCGGTAATTTCATCTGAGTTGATGGAAGATCTTAATTTTGCCTGGCGTGCAGTCCGAGCAGTGAAGAGCAATGCCATTTTGTTGGCAAAGGACGGCGCTTCTGTTGGGATTGGAATGGGACAGGTCAATAGGGTGGATTCTGCACGGTTAGCTGTGACACGCGGTGGTGAGCGAGTGGCTGGCTCCGTGGCAGCGAGTGATGCTTTCTTCCCGTTCGCTGATGGGCTTGAAATTTTGTTAGAGGCCGGTGTTGTTGCTGTTGTTCAGCCAGGCGGAAGTGTTCGAGACGAGGAGGTTATCGAAGCGGCAAAGAAGAGGAACATCGCCATGTTTTTCACAGGTGTGCGCCATTTCTCCCATGCTTGATCACCTAGAGGGCTGATAAACTATTTGAAAATCCATTAGATTATGCGTATGAGTGCACAGATATTGGATGGGAAAGCCCTCGCTAGCAAAATCAAAGGCGAGCTGGCCAAGGAAGTGTTCGAATTAAAAGCGTTGGGGAAGGCGCCCGGGCTTGGAACAGTCCTGGTCGGGAATGATCCTGGATCGCACTCTTATGTATCTGGTAAGCACCGCGATTGCCACGAAGTCGGAATTAATTCCATCCGTGTAGATCTTCCCGACTCCGCAACAGAGCAAGATGTTCTCGCTGCGATAAAGGACCTCAATGCCTCAAAGGAATGCACTGGTTACATTGTTCAGTTGCCCTTACCTCGTGGAATAAATTCTCAGAAGGTTCTGGAGGCTATTGATCCTGATAAAGACGCAGATGGATTGCATCCACTTAACCTTGGTCGACTTGTCAGCGGGGAAGATGCGCCACTGCCGTGCACTCCTCGTGGCATCGTGGAGTTGCTACGCGCTTATGGGGTCGACCTCAACGGAGCTGAAGTCACCGTCATTGGCCGCGGTCTGACTGTCGGACGTCCGTTGGGTCTTCTTCTCACCCGTAAGAGTGAGAACTCAACAGTGACACTTACTCACACTGGCACGAAAGATTTAATTCGGCACACAAAAAATGCAGATGTTGTAGTTGCTGCAATTGGTAAAGCCCATTTCCTCACCGCCGACATGATTAAGTCGGGGGCGGCGATTATTGATGTTGGCATATCCCGCACAGATGCTGGTTTGCTCGGCGATGTTCATCCAAACGTGATGGACGTGGCTGGCTATGTTGCCCCCATGCCTGGAGGAGTGGGTCCGATGACGCGGGCTATGCTCCTCAAAAATGTTGTGGAAGCATGTCGCTAGCCCCGCGTTTCCTCTCTACATCTGGGTACATTTTTGTGCTTTTTGGACTTTTGCTCGGAGTTTCAGGTTCAGCCCAGGCGGGGGCGATACTGGTTGCCGTGGGCACTGCGGGGGTCGGTTTATCAACCACTAGCGTGAGCAAAGTTGGGCGCTACCTTCCCCTGGCAATAGCACTGGCGCTCTTCGCCCTGGCAATAGCACTGCCCCGTGGGCGGTAGAGTTATCTTGATGTCAAGAGAGTTTGCCACAGAATAAAACTGATAAACGTCGAAGGAGACGAAGATGGGTAAGAAAGTTAGCGTCATTGGAGCTGGTTTCTACGGATCAACAACCGCTCTGCGATTAGCGCAGTACAACATTTTTGATACCGTCGTTTTAACAGATATTGTCGAAGGCAAACCAGAAGGAATTGCTCTCGACATCAACCAGTCGCGCTCCATCGAGGGATTTGAAACAAAAGTTATTGGCGCGACTACGACCGCAGAAGGTGCAGGCTATGAAGCCACTGCAAATTCAGATGTAGTCGTGATCACTGCGGGACTTCCGCGAAAGCCGGGCATGAGCCGTATGGATCTCATCGGGGTCAATGCAGGAATCGTCCGTGGTGTTGCAGAGAATATTGCCAAGCACAGTTCCAACGCTGTCATCATCGTTGTATCAAATCCTCTTGATGAGATGACTGCTCTGGCTCAGATCGCGACAGGTTTTCCAAAGAATCGAGTAATGGGTCAGGCCGGAATGCTCGACACGGCTCGCTTCACAAATTTTGTGGCTGAGAAGCTCAATGTGCCAGTCGCTTCAGTCAAGACTCTCACCCTCGGTTCACACGGTGACACGATGGTCCCAGTTCCAAGCCAGTGCACTGTTGGTGGAGTCCCGTTGTCAGAGAAGTTATCTGCGCAAGAGATTGAAGAATTAGTAACAAGAACACGCAATGGCGGTGCTGAAATTGTTGCCCTTCTCAAGACAGGTTCGGCGTACTACGCACCTTCTGCTGCCGCTGCACGAATGGCCAAAGCGGTTATTGAAGACTCGGGTGCAGTCATGCCTGTGTGCGCTTGGGTCGATGGCGAATATGGAATTTCCGGGGTGTACCTAGGAGTGGAAGCAGAGATTGGCAAGACAGGAATACGCAAAGTTGTCGAGACAGACCTCTCGTCTCCTGAATTGGAAGCACTCAAGGGCGCAGCAGAAGCCGTGCGCGCCAAGCAAGCAGATGTACAGAGCCTTTAAATCCATCGACGAATTGAGAGCAGAAAAAGATGACTAATATCAGTAAAATTAAAGTAACTGGAACCGTTGTAGAACTCGATGGCGATGAGATGACTCGTATCATCTGGCAGTTTATTAAAGATCAGTTGATCCTGCCCTACCTCGACATCAATCTTGAATATTACGACCTTGGAATCGAGCATCGTGATGCAACAAACGATCAAGTAACTATTGATTCAGCCCACGCAATTCAGAAGCACGGTGTAGGAGTGAAGTGCGCGACCATCACTCCTGATGAGGCCCGTGTGAAGGAATTTGGTCTCAAGCAGATGTGGAAGTCTCCCAACGGAACGATCCGCAATATCTTGGGTGGCGTAATTTTCCGCGAGCCGATCATCATCAGCAATGTGCCTCGCTTGGTTCCACAGTGGACCAAGCCGATTGTTATCGGCCGTCACGCCTTCGGAGACCAGTACAAAGCAACTGACTTCTTGGTACCTGGCGCCGGCAAAGTAACCATGACGTATACCCCAGAGGATGGCTCGAAGCCAATGGAATTTGAAGTGTTCAACTTCGAAGGTTCGGGTGTCGCCATGGGTATGTACAACGTTGATGCGTCGATCCGCGATTTCGCTCGCGCGTCTTTGAACTATGGCTTGAAGCGTAATTATCCCGTCTTCCTTTCCACGAAAAACACCATCCTCAAGGCGTACGACGGACGGTTCAAAGATATCTTCCAAGAAATCTATGAGTCAGAGTTCAAGGCAGCCTTTGAGAAGGCGGGCATCACCTACGAACACCGCCTGATTGATGACATGGTTGCAACTGCTCTTCGTTGGGAAGGCGGATATGTCTGGGCCTGTAAGAACTATGACGGTGACGTCCAATCAGACACGATTGCTCAGGGTTATGGCTCACTTGGTCTGATGACAAGTGTGTTGATGAGTCCAGATGGAAAGACCGTTGAGTCCGAAGCTGCTCACGGAACAGTGACTCGCCACTATCGCCAACACCAGCAAGGTAAGCCAACCTCCACTAATCCAATTGCTTCAATTTTCGCTTGGACTCAGGGCCTGGCTCATCGCGCAACCTTGGATAATAATCCTGAGTTGGCTCGTTTTGCCACCACTCTCGAGCGGGTATGTGTCGAGACTGTCGAGTCTGGCAAGATGACCAAAGACCTTGCAATACTCATTTCTCCAGATTCTCCATGGCAGACCACCCAAGAGTTCTTAGCCTCTATCGATGAGAATCTTCAGAAAGCAATGGCATAGTTCCTCTTATGCAGAGTCCGACGTGCGGAGCAATTGCGCTCGTTGGGTCTGGTGAATATTTGCCCGTGATGACCGCACTTGAAGGCGAGTTACTTCAAGCGGCGGTCGCACGCGGCAAGAGTCCACTCTTTGTTCAATTGCCGACGGCGGCAGGTGCAGAGAGCGATGACCGCCTTAATCATTGGCATCAACTTGGCAAGGCACAAGCCGATCGACTGGGCATAGAAAGTTACTCGCTTCCTCTTTATAACCGAGGCGATGCCTTCAATGAAGATTTCCAGAAGGTAATTGAGTCCGCAGGACTCATCTATTTGTCAGGAGGCGATCCTCATTACCTGGCGACGACATTGGATGACACTCCTGCCTGGAACGCGATTGTGAAAGCGTGGAATTCAGGGGCATCATTGATGGGATGCTCGGCAGGGGCCATGGCGATGGGGAGCGAAATTATTGCCATTCGTAAATCCCATGTCACCCGTGGCCTAGGACTCTTGCCGAATATCCAAACAATCCCTCATTACGATCGCTTCCTCGGATGGGTTCCCGATCGTGTTGCTTCAACGATCATGCGAGTTGAAGACGGTACGCATTTGATTGGCATAGATGAGAACACGGCACTCATCCGAGATGGTGCACTAACTTCATGGAGAGTGTGGGGGGAAGGGAAAGTCCACCTGCTCAATAAATCAGAACCTCATTCCTTCCTGGCTGGTGCAGAATTTAGTTTGTAGGCATCCGGTAGTAGAGGATGTAAGAATTTTTGGACGGACCCTTCACTGAAAATCAGTGGTAGTTGTGTGAGCTGCAGAGAGGGCACACACAAGCCGCGTTCCCGGATTTTGTTACTTTTTCATTCGAAACGGACGAATGAATGCGCGTGCCTGTAATGTTCAACCGCGTGAATCACTGAGGTGCGCTACTTAAAAGCAAATGCAGAGTCCAGTGAGAAAGCAACAGAGAGGCCGAACCATGGCAGAGAAAAGCAAGCTGATAGAAGTGTCACGCCGAATCGAAGCGCCGGCGGCCCTCATCTTCGAGATCCTGGCAAATCCGCAACGTCACATGGATTTTGACGGATCCGGCATGCTTAGGGGACCCTTAGTAGACAGTCCGATTTCCAAAGTGGGCGACACGTTCACGATGAAAATGCATCGGCTCGGCGATGACTACCTCATCCTCAACTACGTTGTGGAGTTCGAGCCACATCGGCGCATATTTTGGGAACCAGCTCCTGGAGACCTTTCTCGGGCTGAAGATAATGATCCATCCAAAATCGGTATCCCTGCGGGCTACCGATGGGGCTACATCCTCGAACCGGACGGTGACAACGCCACCGTCGTCACCGAAGTGTTTGACGCTGGTCCTTTGTCGGAGTCTCTCTTCCGTGATGGCGGGGTGTGGATCAACGGAACCAATTCCTTGCGTGAGTCGATGTCCGCCAGTCTCGAGAGTCTCGAGAAGATCAGTACCGAATAGGAGAAATGGGAATCGCCCACGGTTTGGGGTGACATTAACGAATAGTCGGGTTGGCCAGGACGCTGCGCACACAAATTGAAAGGGCCCCGAGTTTCCTCGAGGCCCGTGCTCAGATTCCTTAACTCTTTGATCAGTGCCAATAGATCAGCCAAGAGAATGTGAGGCTGCGGCGTTGCCGACGGGATTCGAACCCGCATCCTGCGATTGGCGGAAACGCATGTGCTACCAATTACACCACGACAACATCGCATGCGGATGTTGACCCATATTCAAAGGGCAGGATTTTCCTTGGCTGATTGCTGTGGAAATTATCGATGTGTGAATTGCAATAAAGGGACCCGAGGTAATCCTCAGGTCCCTTTATTCGCCAATCGCAAGATGCGCGATAAGTATTGCATAAATGTCCACTACTCGGAGTAACGAAGCTTGGGAGCATAAGGGGGTGTATTAACGATTGGTGGGGTTAACGAGGATGCTCTATTTCACTGCAATAAGAGTTTCATTCTTTGATTGACTCACAAACAAGGAATTCTTCACATCGCTGCTTACTTGTCGCCAATCTCAAATAGTTCGGTCGGGATTGATTCCCAACCCAGAACATCGAAGATCTCTTGCATGCTCATTTCCCCGTCGTCAAGCATCTTTAGAACAGGATCATTGGTGTCATCTGCTATTCGGTCCGCTTCGGTCCTTTGCGTCGCCAGCTTTTTAACCATAGTTAATCATCCCCCAACGATCGGAATTTTTGAAGTAATTTGTGCCGTTCTTAATGACCACGCAGAGTAATAATCATCAATTAAATCAACGTAAGCGACTAAATATTTCCCATCGGTGAGTAGCGCGAACACCAGTGTCCTGGATCCATGTTTATGACTTCTGAGAGTTCTTCCCAATATTCTTGAATTGCATATTAAATGCCACCGTAGATCATCCGCATTGATGCCATGCTTGACTTGGATTTTCTAGATCGGTTTGAAGAACTGATTCAAGATTTCACGAATCAAGTGGTCGAGCGGAAGTTCAAGAGTTTGCCCGTGCGAGAAGAATCTCAAATCTTGACCCTCATGTAGCCGCATGTCAGCCAACTGTGCCGTAGTGACCACTCCAAATACAGTGATGAGGCTCTGGCTCCCCTCTAGGTCGATAATCCTGCACAGCGGCTCTGCCGTTTCCACTCTGAGCTCTGCCTCTTCGAAGAGTTCCCGCAATACTGCTTGGATCGGGTCTTCACCATCTTCGCATCCGCCACCGAGGAAGCCCCACTGATTCGGATGGGGAATCTCCGGCTTATCGTCCCTGAGATGGAGCAAGATCTCTCCGAGTTCGTTGGTCACTAAAGCGACAGCGGCTCTGCCCCTCCATTGATACGTATCGAATGCATTTTGGTCGATAGCCCTGAGGAATGGCGGCTCATGATCAGGACTCTTCATCCGACTGATCCTAGTCAGATACTGAACGAAGTCCTCGGCACATCAACATGATCAACAAATATATCGATGGGTAAGTGAAATCGTTTCTGATCGGTGACAAACTACAGAAATGACTCTGATTATTCCTAAGGATGATCCATGCTCTTTTTGCGAGTACTTATCAGGTCGCAGACCTTACACGGTGTTAGTGCGTGATGACCTAACGGCGACTTTAGTCACGCGGGAACAACGCGGTCGCGGTCACGTACTAGTGATACCAATTGAGCACAGAGAAACACTCCTGGATCTCGCACCTCATGAAGAAGGGGTGCTTATGAACGCGGTAACGCGCGCTGCGAGGATGGTTACATCAACATTTTCAGCAGAGGGTGTTGCGGTCTGGCAGAATAACGGAACACCAGCGCATCAAGGAGTTCCTCATGTTCATTTTCATGTTGCCGCGACACTTCCAGAGGGTGGAACGAACTGGGGCGAAGTTCCGGAACTGAGCATTGATGAAACTGATCGCCTAGCCGAACTACTTTTGAGGCACTATGTATAGATCATCGATAGGAATAGGAGGGCTCTTCTTCTACGGCTTATAAGTAGACCAAAACAGGCAGTGACAGCGATAGTGCGGAGTACTGCGGATTACGCAGCGTCACAGAAAAGACCCAATTGATTACAGCGGAGTCATTTCTTTTAAATAAATGATTTTTCACCTCATTTGTCATTGAAGTAATTACAAAGTGGGTGTAAAAATAGAACCGCCTCGAGGCAAAACCCCGAGGCGGCCGTCCCTTGTTAGGACTCGTTGTTGGTTTTACCACCATCGTGGCGCGTTCGATGCTTTTCTATTACTAGAAAAACAATACGAACCACGCTTACGATGAGGGTAAGCCAACTGTGAATATCCATAACGGCCTCCTTCCTCGAATTTCCTCACGGCGGTGAGGAAATCAGGAGTTCAATAGGTCCGATGACGGATCGGTTGAACTCTCGAGGGAGCAGACTTTGGGACTCAGTGACTGTAGAAGTGTGCAAAAAGTTTGCTTGTGTAGAGAAAAAAGAAGACCTCGGAGTAATAAAAACTGCCCTCGATCGCAACGATCGAGGGCAGTTTTTTAATGCACGTTACTTGAGGCGCTCGCCTGTCGCTGCATCAAAGAGATGAATCGCAGATGGATTTGCGACCACAGAGATCGTTGTTCCAGGCTCTGGTGGGTTCTTAGGATCCCAGCGGACAATTACTTGGGCCCCTTCATCAGATGCGTTCGCAAACTTCACAGTTGGATCAGCCGGCTTGCCGTATACGAATGCATCGGCACCAAGTTCTTCGACAACCTCAACGAGAACATGGAATCCATCGGCCGCAGGAGTGAAGCCTTCGGGGCGGATTCCAACTGTTACGACGTTGCCTGCATGCGTTGGAACTGGGATGGAGAGCGCACCCAACTTGGCCACTCCGTTAGAAACTGGAGCGGTGAGCAAGTTCATTGCTGGCGAGCCAATAAATCCTGCAACGAATGCATTGGCAGGATTGTCATAAAGATTTCGTGGTGTATCAACTTGCTGCAAGAGGCCATCCTTGAGAACGGCAACGCGGTCGCCCATTGTCATGGCTTCAACTTGATCGTGTGTTACATAGACGGTTGTGATTCCGAGACGACGTTGTAGAGCTGCGATCTGAGTACGTGTGGCTACGCGCAATTTTGCGTCGAGATTGGAGAGTGGTTCGTCCATTAAGAAGACTTGTGGTTCGCGAACAATTGCGCGACCCATTGCAACACGCTGACGTTGTCCACCAGAAAGGGCTTTTGGTTTGCGCTCTAGGTAGGGCTCAAGGTCAAGAAGTTTTGCAGCTTCGAGGACTCGACGCTCGCGCTCCTCTTTTGGAGTTCCGGCAATTTTGAGTGCGAAGCCCATATTCTCGGCAACAGTCATGTGCGGGTACAGAGCGTACGATTGAAATACCATCGCAATATCGCGATCTTTTGGTGCCACATTTGTTACATCGCGGTCGCCGATAAGAATGCGTCCGTTATCGATTTCTTCGAGTCCGGCCAACATACGAAGTGATGTTGACTTTCCGCAACCTGACGGCCCGACGAGAACGAGAAACTCGCCGTCATTCACGACGAGATCCAATTTGTCGACTGCGGGGGTGGTTGTTCCTGGATAGATACGAGTTGCTTTGTCGAAAACGACAGAGGCCATGACATGACTCCTTCTCCGGGCAGGTACGTGCCCGACGGTCCGTTGGATGAAGGTCACTCCGTTTACTCTCGGGGATTCCCAAGAAGTAGCCGAAGTCGGCGCCAGAGACAGAGCTTTAGCGCTGTCGTGAGATTACGGCATGGATGAGGATTAAGGGAAGTCCTCGACCAATGCCCGATACGCTTTCGCTTATGAACCTCGCGTCCTCTGGCAGATCGATTCAAGGGTTATTAACCGATATCGGCGTTGTGGGGTTCTTCATTCTCCTTGGATCCTTGTTCGTCGCTGCTGAAATTGCCCTGATCTCCTTGCGGGAGAGCCAAGTCCGGCAGATGGCCATCAAGGGGAAGCGAGGACGCCGTGTCGCCGCCCTGACGGCCAACCCCAACCGTTTTTTGGCCGCTGTCCAGGTGGGAGTTACGGTCTGTGGATTCCTCTCGGCCGCCCTGGGTGCTGAACGGATTGGAAGCTACCTCCAGCCGTGGCTTCAGGAACGAGGTTTATCTCAAGGGTGGAGCAATGCCATATCTCTCGTGGGTCTCACACTGATCATTGCCTACTTCTCCCTCGTCTTTGGGGAGCTGGTTCCAAAAAGGCTTGCGCTCTTCCGTACGGAGACAATTGCCCTCGGGGCGGCACCCATAATTGACGTGGTGGCGATGTTTTTCCGCCCGGTTATCTGGCTACTTTCCCACTCCACCAACCTTGTCGTCCGAATATTTGGGGTTGGTCCAGAGGAGCAGAGGGACCAGATGTCGGAGGAGGAGTTGCTCGATCTTGTTGCCGGCCACGCTGCGCTGACAGATGAAGAGCGGGACATTGTAGAAGAAGTATTCAATGCAAGCGACCGTCAGGTTCACGAAGTCATGGTCCATCGAACTGAAGTGGAGTTTCTTGACGGATCACTCACTGTCGGGAAGGCAATAGCTCTCGCAGTCGACCGCGCCCATTCGCGCTATCCCGTTGTCCGTGGTTCGAGTGATGAGGTTATTGGATTTATCCATGTCCGAGATCTTCTTGACACCTCTTTGGCTGGCAGTGGCGAGAAGATTCAAGAATTGGTCCGCCCCATCATGTTCTTGCCTGGGACGAAAGGGGTTTTGCCCGCTCTCACCGAAATGCGTATGCAGCGTCAACACCTCGCCATCGTTCTGGATGAATATGGCGGAACTGACGGCATTGTGACGATGGAGGATCTCGTCGAATGCCTCATTGGAGATATTCGAGATGAGTACGACACCGAGGAGTTGGCGTCGGGGCGAGAATCTCGCACAGGAGACTTTGAGGTGGACGGCCTGATTTCCATCGAGGATCTACAGGAATTGACTGGGTTAGAGATTGCTGAGGGCCCATACGAAACAGCGAGTGGTTTTGTGATGCATTTTCTCGGTCATATTCCAAGGATCAACGATGTAGCAGCTATCGATGGGGCGCGGATCACAGTGCTCACTATGGA
>Ga0255338_1004195_pt1 | contig 15452 bp, 13 predicted proteins | sample MeOH1_35cm_T4_19_FD_203715 | JGI IMG/M metagenome (GOLD analysis project Ga0255338, IMG submission 203715) | Sandy soil microbial communities from University of British Columbia, Vancouver, Canada - MeOH1_35cm_T4_195 | ecosystem: Engineered > Artificial ecosystem > Sand microcosm > Unclassified ...
CCGTTCGATTGCAGCAGCCGGCGCGGCTCGTAACACTGCCACACGTGATTGATGAGGATCCGATGCGAGCCGGTATCTATGGTCGCTATCGTGTCGCGGGGAAAGACTTTCCGCAGCGTCGATGCCACCTGGTACGGACCGAGACCGCGCGCCGGCTGCTGTGCCACGGCGGCTGTTATGCTCTCGCGATACTGCTCGACTTCCGAGTGAGGCCACCGCTCGGGCAGCCGCTGCGCGGGCATCGCGTTTATGCTGCGCAGAAAGCCTGCGATGCTGCCCGCGTACTCGATGCTGCTGCGGTAGACGTGATGCGTATTCGGCACGAGGTCGACGTTCACCGTGCGTTTCTCTTCCGTCCACGGCGCCATCCAGTCCGCTCGCAGCTCTACCGGATCGAAGCCGAGGGTGAGCACGAGATCGGCATTCTTCAACTGCGCCATGTGGAGCTTGTCCACGACGGGTGAGAGCCCGGTGGCACCCGCTGCGAGCGGATGGTCCTCGGGCACCGCGCCTTTCGCCTTGTACGTCATGATGACCGGCACGCGCCATCGCTCGATGAACTCGCGCAGCTCCGCGCACGCGTCGTCGAGCTGCACGCCGAGGCCTACGAGCGCGAGCGGACGTTTCGCCATCTGCAGCCACTCTGCGACTTGCGCGAGCGTGTCTGGCGCCGGCGCCGTGGGTATGGTGACGGGCGCGAACCGGCGTCCCGCTGCCTGCTCCGCAGGCGCCACGTCCGTAGGCAGGTTGAAATGCACCGGGCCCGGCATGGGGGACTTCGCGATAGCGAGACCTTTGCGCACCTGGTCGTACGCGCCTTTGGCGGCGACGGTCGTCGTCCATTTCACGATCGGCCGCAGCAACGACTCGTGATCGATGATCTGGTGCGTGTACACGGCCTTGATCGGCGTCGCGATCTCGCCCGTCAGCACGGCGACGGCCGAGCGATCGAGATAGGCTTGCGCGACCGCGGTGGTCGTGTTGGTGATGCCCGGCCCCAGGGTGGCGACGAGCACGCCTGGCGTCCCGGTAAGCTGGTAGGTCGCGTCGGCCATCATGCCCGCTCCCAATTCCTGCTTGGTGAGGACGAAGCGGATTCCGGTCTTGCGGAAGGCGTCGAGCAGCTCCAGCACCTCCCCTCCCGGTATACCGAATGCGAACTTGACGCCCTCCTCGCTGAGGGCCTGGGCTACGATTTCTGCGGTCTTGGGCACGTCCTGCTCCACACGATGAAGGCTACGACATATAGGTCATATAGATGAGCTGCGATGGTAGCACAAGCCCCTCGCCGTTCCGCGCCGCGCGTTGCTCCAGCATATGGACCCGTGAATGTTGACCGCGGTGAGCGGTTCAGTTATTTTCGCAGGCTGTCTTGAGCGGCAGCTTTACCGCACCGGCGAATCGCCACTTGGATCGTCGCCGGCAGGAAACACGCCGGCCGACAGCCTTCTCATAGCGACCTAACAAGAACATCTTATGGACCCCCCGCCGCGAGGCGCGCGATCCGTCACAGCCAGGAGCAACGCATGAGTCACAATCTTCACAACTCCCTGCAGCAATTCCAATTCGGCGCCGGCAAGAGCGGCCGCTACTACTCGCTGCCTGCCCTCGAGAAAGCCGGCGTCGGCAAAGTGTCGCGGCTCCCGGTGAGCCTGCGCGTGGTGCTCGAGTCGGCGCTGCGCAACTACGACGGCAACAAGATCACCGAAGCGCACCTGAAAGGCCTCGCCAACTGGAAGCCGAAGGCGCCGCGCACCGAGGAAGTTCCGTTCGTCGTCGCCCGCGTGCTGCTGCAGGACATGACCGGCGTGCCGCTCGTCGTCGACTTCGCCGCCATGCGCGAAGCCGCGAAAAGCCAGGGCAAGAACCCGGAGATCATAGAGCCGCTCGTGCCCGCGCACCTCATCATCGACCACTCGGTGCAGATCGACACCTACGGCAATCCCGACGCGCTGCGCAAGAACATGGAGATCGAGTTCCAGCGCAACCGCGAGCGTTACGAGTTCCTGAAGTGGAGCGCGCAGGCGTTCAAGACGTTCCAGATCGTCCCGCCCGGCAACGGCATCTGCCACCAGGTCAATCTGGAGTACATCTCCCGCGTCGTGTGGGAGAAGGACGGCATGTATTACCCCGACAGTCTCGTCGGCATCGATTCGCACACGACCATGGTGAACGGTCTCGGCGTGCTGGGCTGGGGCGTGGGCGGCATCGAAGCCGAAGCTTCCATGCTCGGCCAGCCGATGTACTTCCTCGAGCCGGACGTCGTGGGCGTGCATCTGACCGGCCGCCTCGCTGAAGGCGTCACGGCAACCGACCTCGTCCTCGCCATCACGCAACTTCTCCGCCAGAAGAAAGTCGTGGGCAAGTTCGTGGAATACTTCGGCGAAGGCGCTGCGTCGCTTCCCCTGCCCGACCGCGCGACCATCGGCAACATGGCGCCCGAGTACGGCGCGACCTGCGGTTACTTCCCGGTCGACGACGTCTCCCTCGAGTTCCTGCGCATCACCGGCCGCGGCGACATCGTTCCCGCCGTGAAAGCGTATCTCCAGGCGCAAGGCATGTTCGGCATGCCGAAGAAAGGCGACATCGACTACAGCGACGTCGTCGAGCTCGACCTCTCCACGGTGAAGCCGGCCGTCTCCGGTCCGCGCCGTCCGCACGACCGCCTCGACCTGCCGGAGTTGAAAAGCAAGTGGCAGGAGCTGATGGCGAAGCCCTTCGTCGACGGCGGTTATGGCAAGAGCACCGAAATGTCGAAACGCGCCGACACGAGCAAGTCCGGCATCGACGTCGGTCACGGCGACGTGCTGATTTCCGCGATCACCTCGTGCACGAACACCTCGAACCCCGGCGTGCTGCTCGCGGCCGGCCTGCTCGCGAAGAAAGCTGTCGAGAAGGGGCTGAAGCCGCATCCGCGCGTGAAGACATCACTCGGACCGGGCTCGCTCGCAGTGACGGAATACCTGAAAAACGCGGGACTCCTCACGTATCTCGAGCAGCTCGGCTACTACGTCGCGGGCTACGGCTGCACGACGTGCATCGGCAACTCGGGTCCGCTCGATGCGCACATCGACGAAGCCGTGGCGAAGAACGACATCGTGGCCGCCGCCGTGCTGTCGGGCAACCGCAATTTCGAGGCGCGCATCCACCAGAACATCAAGGCCAACTTCCTGATGAGCCCGCCGCTCGTCGTCGCGTTCGGTCTCGCTGGCACGGTGAGCATCGACATGTCGAAAGATCCGATCGGCAAAGCCAAGGACGGCAAGCCGGTGTACCTGAAGGACATCTGGCCGACGCAGCAGGAAGTGGCCTCGGTCATCAAGTACGCGACCGATCCCGAGATGTACAGGAAGGTCTTCTCGGCCTTCAAGGAAGGCAACCCGATGTGGGACGAGATTCCCGCATCCGTAGGCGCCACCTACCAGTGGGACGAGAAGTCGACCTACGTGCGCCATCCGCCGTACTTCGACGGGTTCGGCATGCAGCCGGGCAAGGTGTCGGACGTCAAGGGCGCCCGCGTGCTGGGCATCTTCGGCGACTCGATCACCACCGACCACATCAGCCCCGCGGGCGGCATACGGCCCACCGCGCCGGCCGGCAAGTACCTGCAGGAGCACGGCGTCGGCGTTGCGGATTTCAACACCTACGGCGCGCGCCGCGGCAACCATGAAGTGATGATGCGGGGCACCTTCGCGAACGTCCGCATCAAGAACCTCATGGTGCCGGGCACCGAAGGCGGCGTGACCCTGCATCAGCCCTCCGGCCAGCAGATGAGCATCTACGAAGCGGCGATGCGCTACAAGCAGGAGGGCGTGCCGTCGGTCGTGTTCGGCGGCGACGAGTATGGCCAGGGCTCGTCGCGCGACTGGGCGGCCAAAGGCCCGCAGCTCCTCGGGGTGAAGGCGGTGATCGTGCGCAACTTCGAGCGCATCCACCGCGCGAACCTCGTGTTCATGGGCGTACTGCCGCTGCAATTCAAGGACGGCGTCACTGCGCAATCGCTCAAGCTCGACGGCACGGAGACGATAGACATCCTGGGCATAGAGAAAGGCATCACCCCGCAGCAGGACGTCACGATGGCGATCCACCGCAAGGACGGCAAGACCGAGAATGTGCCGCTGCGTCTGCGCATCGACACGGCGATCGAGGTCGATTACTACCGACACGGCGGTATCCTGCCGTATGTGTTGCGCGAGCTGCTTGCGTAGTCAGGCGTGCTGCGCGAGCTGCTCGCCTGAACGGGTTTCGTGTTGAGCTCAGCGCCTACCCGGCGCTGGCTACCGCGCAGGCCCGCATCCACAAGATGCGGGCCTGTTTTTTTTCTCTCGTTATAATAGCCGCCTCACCCATTGCCGCTGCCCATGACCGATACCCCGACCGCGACCCGCGACCGTGTGCTGCAAAAGCTTGCACACATCGTCGGCCCCCAGGGCCTGCTCACCGATCCCGCCGATCTCGAGCCTTACGTCGTGGACTGGCGCGGAATTTACCGCGGCACTACGCCGGCGGTAGTTCGCCCTGCGACGACCGAAGAGGTCTCCGCGGTGATGCGGCTGTGCGCCGAGACGCGCACACCCGTCATCCCGCAAGGCGGCAACACCGGCATGTGCGGCGCTTCGGTGCCGCACGAGAATGCCGGCGAAGTGATCGTCACGCTCGCCCGCATGAACCGCATACGCAACGTCGATCCGCTCAACAACACGCTGACTGCGGAGGCCGGCTGCGTATTGCAGAATCTGCAGCAGGCGGCAGCGGACGTGGATCGACTGTTTCCGTTGAGCCTGGGCGCCGAAGGCAGCTGCCAGATCGGCGGCAACCTCTCCACCAATGCCGGCGGCGTGAACGTGCTGCGCTATGGCAATACGCGGGATCTCGTGCTCGGGCTGGAAGTCGTGCTGCCCGACGGCCGCGTGTGGAACGGCCTGCGCACGCTGCGCAAGGACAATACCGGCTACGATCTGAAGCAGCTCTTCATCGGCGCCGAAGGCACGCTGGGCATCATCACCGCGGCGGTGCTCAAGCTCTTCCCCCGCCCTCACGCATCGGCAACCGCGTGGTCTGCCGTGCGCGATCCGGATGCCGCGCTCGAATTCCTGGCAGTGCTGCGCGCGCATTGCGGCGATCGCCTCACCGCCTTCGAGCTGATCTCGCGCCGCTGTCTCGGTCTCGTGCTGCAGCACATACCCGGCACCCGCGATCCGCTGCCCGCCGCGCATCCGTGGTACGTCCTGACCGAGCTCAGCGACTCCAACGCCGACGCTGCGCTGCGCCCCGAGCTGGAGCGTGCGCTCGAAGCGGCGATGGAGCGTGGCCTCGTGCACGATGCCGTCATCGCCGAAAGCGCGGCGCAGTGCCAGGCGTTGTGGCGCATCCGGGAGTCGATACCGGAAGCGGCCAAGTCGGAGCCCGGCATGTTGTACCGCCACGACATTGCGGTGGGCGTGAGCGAAGTGCCTGCGTTCATCCGCGACGCCGGGCAGGCGCTCAAGCAGCGCTTCCCCGGTGCGGACATCATCTGCTTCGGTCATCTGGGCGACGGAAATCTGCATTACAACACTTACGTCGCGGGACGCAGCCGCACCGACGCCGCCGCGCGGGCAGCACATGACGTCACCGACGTGGTTTACGACATCGTGCATCGTTACGGCGGCAGCTTCAGCGCCGAGCATGGCATAGGGCTCGCGAAAGTCGCCGAAATGCGACGCTATAAAAGCCCCATCGAGATCGAGCTCATGCGCAGCATCAAGCAGACCCTCGACCCCCTCGGAATCATGAACCCCGGGAAGGTCCTCCAGCTTCCGGAACTTTGCGCGCGGGCTGCGCCCTAAGCTCAAGACTGGAGATTCGTCATGGCAGAAAAAGTCGAGAAACCGGACGCCGAATGGCGCGAGCAGCTGACGCCGAGGCAATTCGACATCGCCCGCAAGAAGGGCACCGAGCCGGCATTCACGGGCGAGTACTGGAACAATCACGAAGCGGGAATGTACCGCTGCCGGTGCTGCGGCGCCGAGCTGTTCAGCTCCGAGCACAAATTCGACTCCGGTACGGGCTGGCCGAGCTTCTGGCAAGCGGCGGCTCCGGACAACGTGGAAACGGATGACGACCACAGCCATCTCATGCAGCGGACCGAAGTATTGTGCAAGCGCTGCGACGCTCATCTCGGACATCTCTTCGACGACGGCCCGAATCCCACCGGACTGCGTTACTGCATCAATTCCGCGTCGCTCAGCTTCGAGAAGAAGTGAGCGGCGCAGGCCGGCGCGACCTGCCGAATGGACAGTGCCGGGGAGCGTCTTCATAATGGCGGACCCCATACTGCTGATTCCCGATGAAATTTTTTTTCGACTTCCTGCCGCTGCTCGTTTTTTTCGCCGGTTACGCGGCAGTCGACATCTTCTTCGCGACGGCAGCCGCGATGGTGGCGACGACCATACAGATCGCGTGGTCGTGGCTCAAGCACCGGAAAGTGGACCGGCTGCTGTGGGTGAATTTCGGCGCGGTGATGCTGTTCGGCGGACTCACGCTGATGCTGCACGACAAGCGCTTCATCATGATGAAGCCCACCATCGTCTATTGGCTCATGGCGGGCGGCATGCTGATCTCGTACTCGGTATTCAAGAAGAACCCGATACGCCTGCTGATGGAGGCGCATTTCGATGCGCCCGACAAGCTGTGGAAGCGCTGGGCAGGCGGCTGGATACTCTTCTTCTTCGGCCTCGGCATACTGAATCTGTTCGTCGCCCACAACTTCAGCGAAGATGTGTGGGTGAAGTTCAAGGTATTCGGCGCGCTCGTGCTGACGCTCGTGCTGATCGCCGTGCAAGTATGGACCCTCATGCCCTACGCGAGGCAGGACGGCACCGAGGAGCAGCCCTGATTATGCCGGCCGGCACCCCCGAACGCATGCGAGAGCGGCTTTCCGCGCTCGACCCCGAGTCGGTCGAGGTGCTCGACGAATCGGGCAAGCATGTCGGCCACGAGGGCGCCAAAGGCGGCGGCGGGCATTATCAGCTCGTGATCGTCTCCTCCCGCTTCAGCGGCGCTTCGAGGCAGGCCCGCCACCGCATGGTCTACGAGGCGCTGGAACCGCTGATGCAGAAAGAGATACACGCTTTGGCCATACAGGCCTTTGCGCCCGACGAACTTTGAATTTTTCAGAAGGATAACCGATGAAAATGGCACCGCTGCTCTACGCACTGTTATGTTCTGTCATGTTGACCACGACGTCTTCCGTCCTCGCCGCCGAGAACGCCGCGCTCAAAGTGAACGGCGTCACCATCCCGCAGTCGCGCATCGACACGTTCGCGAAGATGCAAAACGCGCAGGGCCATCCGGACACGCCGGAATTGCGCGCGCGCATCCGCGATTACCTCGTACGGCAGGAAGTGCTGGCGCAGGAAGCAGCCAAGCGCGGCCTCGACAAGACACTGGAGACGAAAAGTCAGCTTGATCTCGCACGTCAGGAGGTTCTCGCCAATGCCTACGTGCAGGACTACGCGAAGAAGAACCCGATCAGCGAAGACGCACTCAAGAAAGAGTACGAGAAGGTAAAATCGCAGGTCGGCGACAAGGAATATCACGCCCACCACATACTTGTGAAATCCGAAGACGACGCGAAGGACATCATCGCCCAGATCAAGAAGGGCGGAAGCTTCGAGAAGATCGCTGCGGAGAAATCCGAGGATTCGAGCAAGGCGAACGGCGGCGATCTCGGCTGGAGCGGCCCCGAGCGCTACGTGCCCGCATTCGGCGACGCGCTGAAAAAGCTCAAGAAGGGACAGATCACCGATACACCGGTGCAGACGCAATACGGTTATCACGTCATCCGGCTCGACGACGAGCGCGCGCGCAAGTTCCCGGGCTTCGAGGAAGTGAAGCCGCAAATCCAGAATCAGCTGCAGCAGCAGGCAATCGGCAAAGCCATTACCGACTTGCGCAACAAAGCCAAGGTCGAATAGCGGTACCGGGCGGCGGTGCACGCCGCCGCCCTCCTTCGCGCAGCCGCGCCGGTTGCCTGTTCGCCCGTTTCGTTCCCGTCGTTTTTCCGTCTCCTTTTTCTCCGCTCTACGCGGAACTTGCGTTGACGCTCCAAAATGGGGCGTGGCATGATGCGTCCACACCAGAAAAAGGAGGGGGTCATGAACAAGCTCTTCGGCGTGCTCGCCATCAGCGTGCTTTGCGGCGCACTCGCACCAGGCCAGGCCGGCGCAGCCCAGCCGAGCAAGATCCAGGTCGGCATCCTCCTTCCCCTCACCGGTACGTTCGCCGCGGTGGCCGAAACGCAAAAGGAAGGCGCGCTCCTCGCGATCGACGTCGTCAACAGGAAGGGCGGGCTCGACATGCCGTGGGGGAAAGTGACCGTCGAAGGCGTGGTCGCGGACGACGAAGCGAAGCAGGATGTCGGCGTGCGCCGTTACCGCTACATGGTTTCCGAAGGCGTCAAAGGCGTGGGCGGGCAGACGTGGGCCCCTCTTGCCTACGCCATCAACGCGATGGTGACGAAGCAGCCGATGCCCTATTTCCCGGTCTGCGTGATGTCCAAGGAAGCGTTCCAGAAGGGCAAGCTCGCGAACTCGACATTTGCCACTGCGTTCAGTCCGTGGACCGTGGGCTACATGGCAGGCCAGGCGGCCGTGAAGGATCTCGGCAAGAAACGCATCTTCTTCCTCGCGCGTGCCGACAGCTGGGGCTGGGACATGCGCGACGGCGCCACGGCCGCCGCGAAGGAGCACGGCGCGCAGATCGTCGGCTACGACGAAGTCTCGCTCGGCACCAGCGATTACACGACCGTCCTGCAGAAAGTGCGCGCAGCGAAGCCGGACGTCTTCATCTCGGCCCAGTTCGCAGCCGATGCCGTTGCGCTGCTGAAGCAGGCGCATCAGATGGGGCTCAACAAGGAGATGACCATCTTCAACGCCTTCATCACGAACGTCGTGGCGAAAGGCGTGCCCCCGGAGGCGCTCGAGGGCGTGTACTCGATGCACTACTTCTACTACGATCTCTCCGGCTTCCCCGACAAGGAAGTCGCGAAGAGCGCCAAGGACTTCACGGACCTGTACCGGGCGAAGTACAAGCGTCCGCCCGACGCCTACGCCACCATCGCGTATATCGCGTACATGGAGATGTTCCGGGGCTTCGAAGCGTCCAAATCGCTGGACCCGGACAAGGTCTCGGCGGCGCTGACGGCGAACAAAGGGCAATTCAGCACGGTGAAGGGCCCCGCTCACTGGCGCGAGGACCACGCTGCAGTTTACAAATACGCAGCCTTCCTCGTGAAAGGCAAAGGCCCGAAAGAGCAGAAAAACGAATGGGATCTGTTCCATGTCATCGGCTCGCAGGGCGGCGACTCGGTGATGCCGTCGCTCAAATCGCTCGGTTACTAGACGGACTTCCGCCTGCGGTGCGGGGCAAGCTCGCGCCGCAGCCGGCCTCAAGAGAACAGCCGATCCGTGACCGCGCAGACTGCAGCAGAGGACATCATCAGGGCCGAGGGCGTGACCAAGCGCTTCGGCGCCCTGACTGCCGTCGACAACGTCACCTATCGCCTGGGTGAGCACGAGGTCGCCGGCATCATCGGATCGAACGGCGCCGGGAAGACCACCTTCTTCAACCTGCTGACCGGTTATTTCCCGCCCGACGAAGGCGCGATCCTGTTTCGCGGCCGCGACATCTCCCGGCTGCTGCCGCAGGAGCGCGTTGCGCTCGGCATGATGCGCACGTTCCAGCTCACGTCCACTTTCGACAACCTCACCGTGGTGGACAACCTCGTGCTCGCTTTTTTTCGCGCGCACCGGAAGACCACCCTCTTCCATCTCCTCGTGAACCGGCGCAAGAAGCACCGCCGGGACGAGAAAATTCTTGCGACGCTCGCGACTTTCGATCTCGAGCATGTAGCCGGCAGGGAAGTCAGGCATTTGAGCCTCGGCGAAAAGCGCCGCGTCGAGATCGCGATGGCCGTGCTCGCCGAGCCGACAGTGCTGCTGCTCGACGAGCCGCTGGCGGGTCTCGCGGAATCGGAGATCAAGGGCGTCATCGACGTGCTGCGCCGGCGCATCGGCCGGCAGACGATACTGATCGTCGAGCACAAGATCTCGCACGTGGAGGATTTTCTGCAGCGCCTCACCGTGATGCACGAGGGCAAGATCATCGCCGACGGCGGCTACGAGGAATGCCTGCGGCATCCCGAAGTCCGCAGGAGCTACTGGCAGATCGACGTATCGGCCGACGCGCGGGCGCCATGAGCGAAACGAGCGCGAACGGCGAGATCCTGACGGCGAGAGGCCTCAACGTCGCCTACGGCGAAGCGAAAGTCCTTTTCGACATCGATCTGACCGTGGCCCCCATGCAGGTCGTGGCGTGCGTGGGCCGCAACGGCGCAGGCAAGACCACCCTGCTGAGAAGCATCACGGGATTCGTGAAGCCAGCGTCCGGCTCCATCACGTCCGGCGGCGCGAGTCTCATCGGCGTCATGCCGTACGACATCGCGAAGATGGGTATCAAGTACGTGCCACAGGACAAGAAGGTGTTCTCCGATCTGACCGTCGCAGAGAACCTCGAGCTCGCGAGCTACGCCACCAGGGATCATGACTGGGATCCCGTCATCGCGTACTTTCCCAAGCTCAGGCAGCTCATGGACCGCAAGGCGGGTTACCTGAGCGGCGGCGAGCGGCAGATGCTGATGATAGGCCGCGCGATGCTGGGCAACCCCAGGCTGTTGCTGATCGACGAGCCGACCGAGGGGCTGGCACCGAGCATCGTCGCGCACCTGAAGACGGTGTTCGGCGACCTCGCCCGCAAGACGGCGCTCGTCATCGTCGAACAGAATCTGCCGCTGGTGTGCGCCATCGCGAAAAAGATCTACGCCATCCGGGACGGCCGCGTCGTAGCCGAGATCGCGGACGCGGACTCGATCAGGCCGGATGTCTGCGAGCAGTATCTCTAGGCCCGTGGACTTTCAGAGCTTGAAGGCAAGACCGACAAGAGCGACCCGAGGATGAACATACTGAGATGGTGGGGCGGCATACTGGTGGCGTTCGCGCTGCTCGCCGTGATGCGGATATTCCTGCCCTTGCCCTTTGTCAACGAGGTGATGATTTTTTCGATCTACACCATGGGCTGCAATTTTCTGCTGGGCCGCGTGGGCTTCATCTCGTTCGGCCAGCCGGCGTATCTCGCGGCCGGTGCTTACGCAACGGCGTTTTATCTCTTCTACTTCGGCACCAACCCGTACATCGGGCTGCTCGTGGGCATCGCTGGCGGCGCGCTGGTCTCGCTGGTCGTAGGCCCCCTGTTCGTGCGCCTGCGCAGCGACTACTTCGCGCTCGTCAATCTCGCGCTCGCGGTCATCATTTTCTATCTCATGCAGAAAGTGCTGGCCGGCATCACGCAAGGGGACAACGGCTTGTGGTTCCTGACGAACATCGCGTCGACGCCGGTGCTCGACCTGTCGAAGCCGAACGAGTTCTTCATCTTCGTCTTCATCGTCGCGCTGGCCGTCTGGGCGTTCTACAAGTATCTGGACGACACGATCTACGGCGCGTGCTGCCTCGGCACGAAGGTGAACGAAGACAAGGTGAGATTCCTGGGCTACAGCAACTTCAAGATCCGGCTCACCGCATTCGTCATCGCGAACACGACGACCGCGCTGGCGGGCGCCCTGTATGCGATCTATCTGGGCTTCGTCAGCCCGGAGATCAGCAGCCCGTCGCGCGCGGCAGATCCCGTGGTGGTCACGATACTGGGCGGCGTCGGCACGCTCTACGGGCCTATCGTCGGGGCCGTCGCATACACCGGCATGAAGGACCTCATCAGCAACCTCATCGGCAACTGGGAACTCTTCATCGGCTTGCTGCTGGTGATCATCATGCTCGCCGGCGAAAAAGGCATCTGGGGCACGCTCGAGCCGCGCCTGAAGAAGCTCGTTTTCCGCGGACGCGGCGCGCCGACGGTCAATGAGGGCAAGGCGCGAGTCGGATGATGGACACCCAGCTGCTCATCGCCGGCGTCATTTTCGGGCTCTCCATCGGCAGCATCTTCTTCCTGATGGCGATCGGCCTGTCGCTCTGCTTCGGCCTGATGCGCATCATCAGCCTCGATCAGCTGCTCTATTACTCGATAGGCGCCTACATCACCTACTCCGTGAGCCTCGCGACGGGCAGCATGTGGCTGGGCGTGCTGTGCGGTCTCGCCATGGGCGGCATCACGAGCTTCGCCGTCGAGCGCCTCGTCTTCCGGCGCATCTACGAGCGCGACATCACGTTCAGCATGATCACCTCCTTCGGGATACTGATCGGCGGTGTCGGCGTCATCAAGTTTTTCTGGGGCCTGGTGCCGCGCCCCGTTCCGATTCCGATCGACGCTCAAGTGGGGATCTTCGGCACCGACATTCCCGTCTATCGCCTGGTGGTCATCGTGATCGCCCTGCTGGTCTACGCCGGCATCTGGCTCTTCCTGAACCGCACGATCATCGGCAAGGCGATCCGTGCCGGCATCGAGAATGTGGAGCACGTCGAGGGGCTCGGCATCAACGTCTCCCGGCTCTTCACGATCACCTTCATCATCGCGGGGACGCTGTCCGGCCTTGCCGGCGGCCTGCATGCGCCGCTCATCATGGTGGATCCGCAGATGGGACTGGAGGTCCTCGCGTTCGTCTTCATGGTCGTCATCATCGGCGGCCTGGGCAGCATCAAGGGCACGCTCGTGTCCGCATTCCTTGTCGGGCAGGTCGTGTCGCTGGGCTCGCTCGTCTACGCGCCGCTCGCCCAGATGGCCCCCTTCGCGATCATGCTGCTCATACTGCTCGTCAAGCCGACCGGGCTGTACGGCAGCACGCTGGTGAAGCGGTAAGGAGGGATGACGCGGGCGGCGACGCTGCCCGCGTTGCGTCAATGCAGCTGGTGGGGTGGAAGCGGCTGTAAGCGAATGTCGGGAGCGCCGGAGAGATCCTCGGGCGCATCCGCGGACTCCTCTCCTGCGACGCCCGCTTCGGCGTCGTCCTCCTCGGCAGGTGCAGCAACCGCTTCCGTTTCATCGATAGGCAGGCTGGCGGTCGTGCCCTGCTCCACCAGCGCCCCGAGATCGTCGAGCGCCGGCAGCTCTTCCAGCGAGCGCAGGTTGAGATCGTCGAGGAACGACTTGGTGGTCGCGTACAGCGCCGGCCGGCCCGGCACTTCGCGATGCCCGACCACGTCGATCCAGCCGCGTGCTTCGAGCGATTTGAGTATGTTGCTCGACACGGTGACACCGCGGATGTCCTCGATGTCGCCGCGGGTAACGGGCTGGCGATAGGCGATGATGGCGAGCGTCTCCAGCACGGCGCGCGAATACTTCGGCGGCTTCTGCGGGTTGAGCCTGTCGAGAAACCTCTGGTACTCGGGACGCGCGCGGAACCGCCAGCCGGACGCGACGTTCGTGAGCTCGATGCCCTTGCCTTCCCAGTCCGCGCGCAAGTCCTCGAGTACTTTGCGCAGCGTCTCGTTGTTGAGCTCCTGGTCGAACAGCTTCTTCAGCTCGACGAGCGTCATCGGCTCCTGGCTCACCAGCAGCGCGGCCTCGAGTACGCGCTTCACGTGCTCCAGATCGAGTCCGCTCTCCTGCCCTGCGGCGGCTGCATCCGACTCCGGGCCAGGCTGCCCTGCGGCATCGGCTTCGGCACTCGCCTCCCCGGCATGCTCGGCTGCAGCCGGTGTGCTGCTCACGTCTTCGGCGGGCGACCCTTCGGTGCGTTCGTCTTCCGGGGATTCGTGATCGTTCTCGTCCATGCGTATTCCGTTATTCGACCAAGGCAGGCGCAGAGCTGCGCAGCTTCACATAAATGGGCGCGTACGCTTCCTGCTGCGTGATCTCGATGAGCGTTTCCTTGGCGAGCTCGAGGATGGCGAGGAAGCTCACGACCAGCACGGGCACGCCCTCTTCCGGCCGGAACAGCCGGTCGAACTCTACGAAGGTCGCTTCCTGGAGCTCGCGCAGGATGCGGCTCATGTGCGCCCGCACCGAGAGCTGTTCGCGCGTGACGCGATGGTGCTTGTTGACCGCGGCGCGGTTGAGCAACGCAAGCCAGGCGAGCTTGAGATCGTCCGGGCCGACGTCCGGCAGCCGGATACCCGCATCGGGCTCGACATACACCTGCACCACCGTGTAATCGCGCCCGCCCTGCGGCAGCTCGTTCACGCGCTGGGCGGCGAGCTTCATCTGCTCGTATTCGAGCAGCCGGCGCACGAGTTCGGCGCGCGGGTCCTCGACATCGGTCTCGGTGGCCGCCGGTCGCGGCAGCAGCATGCGCGACTTGATCTCGATCAGCATGGCCGCCATGAGCAGATATTCCGCGGCGAGCTCCAGATGCTGCCAACGCATTATCTCGACGTATTCGAGATACTGGGCCGTGAGCTTCGCCATCGGGATGTCGAGGACGTCGATGTTTTCCTTGCGGATCAGGTACAACAGCAGGTCGAGCGGCCCTTCGAACTGCTCGAGGAACACTTCCAGCGCATCCGGCGGGATATAGAGATCCCGCGGCAGCTCGAGCAGCAGCTGGCCGTAGACCTTCGCGACCGGCGCCGGCTCCACGGCAACAACGTGCAGGGCATCGTTCATAGACTCGCCTCCCGGACCGTAAGCCCGCGGGCGCGATTGGGGCGGCATGTGCGGTGTACGTAGACCATCGTCGTATTCTACAGCGATTTCCAATGCACGCCAGGGGGTGATCCGCAAAAGGTAGGGTGTCGGGCTGCGGGAACACCTAAATGTAGTGGACGGCGGGAACCACCACTCCCGGACGCCGCTCAGGTGTAGTCGAGCCCCATGACCTGCCGGACGTCGCGCAGCGTCTCCTGGGCGAGCTTGCGCGCCCGCTCGCAGCCGTCCGCAACGATGCTTTTCACGAGGCTGGGATCTTCCAGGTAGCGCTCGGCGCGCTCGCGCATGGGCTGCAACTCGGCCAGTATGCCGTCGATCACCGGCTGCTTGCATTCCAGACACCCGATGCCCGCGCTGCGGCAGCCCTGCTGCACCCACTCCTTCGTCTTGTCGTCGGAATAGACCAGGTGGAGCTGCCACACCGGACATTTTTCGGGTTCGCCCGGGTCGGTGCGCTTCACCCGCGCCGGATCGGTCGGCATGGTGCGGATCTTCTTCGCGATCGATTCCGGATCTTCCCGCAGCGAAATGGTGTTGTTGTACGACTTGGACATCTTCTGCCCGTCGAGGCCGGGCATGCGCGAGGCTTCGGTCAGCAGCGCGTGAGGCTCGGCCAATATCATCTTGCCGCCGCCTTCGATGTAGCCGAACAGCCGCTCGCGGTCGCCCATGGTGAGGTTTTGCGTTTCATCGAGCAGCGCGCGCGCCGCCTCGAGCGCCTCGTCGTCTCCCTTCTCGAGGTAACGCGTGCGCAGTTGCCGGTAGAGCTTGGCGCGGCGCGCGCCGAGCTTCTTCACCGCCTGCTCGGCCTTGTCCTC
>Ga0255338_1004196_pt1 | contig 15450 bp, 13 predicted proteins | sample MeOH1_35cm_T4_19_FD_203715 | JGI IMG/M metagenome (GOLD analysis project Ga0255338, IMG submission 203715) | Sandy soil microbial communities from University of British Columbia, Vancouver, Canada - MeOH1_35cm_T4_195 | ecosystem: Engineered > Artificial ecosystem > Sand microcosm > Unclassified ...
GTAGCCGCGGTTCGCAGGGCCCACATCGCCCTCCAGCACCGGATGCCGGTCCAAACGCACCTCGTCGCGCGGCTCGCGAGCGTAATTCCACACCGCCTTGATCTCGTTCACGTTGCGCACGACCGCCGTGCGGTGTCCTCCGTCCGAATCAGCGACGACGACGAGAGCCTCGGCGTTACGGGCCCATGGTATGCGCTTCATCGTACCGGTGATCTGCCAGCCGCCCTCGCGCCGCTCGAGTCGAAGAACGTCGCGGCGCAATGCGGGACCGATCGTAAGCGGTCCCGCGATGGGGGGCAGCTCGGCGGCCGCGAGCATGAATTCGGCGAGCCATGTCTCGACGATGGGCACCGGCGCTGCGTGATATCCCAGGACACGGGCGAGCGACAGAAGATCGACGAAGTCCACGCCGGCCCCACCCCGCTCTTCCGGCGTTGCGGCAGCAACGAGTCCGGTCTCCGTCAGCGCGTCCCAAAGCGCCCCGGGCCATGTCCCGGCCTCTGCGGCTTCCGCGCACTCGCGGGTGCACAAGTCGGTACAGACACGACCGGCGCTTTCGGTAAGCAGGTTGCTCGTCTCGCTCATCGCAACCCCAAGCCCCGCGCGATGATTCCACGCAGAATTTCACGAGTTCCGCCGCGTATTGGATAAGAAGGCGCGTACAGCAGCGCACGGTCGAGCATTTCGTTGAATCGATCCTCTTCCGGCAGTGCTGCGCGGTCCTCTTCCGTCAGCACCTGTCGCGCGACCTCCGGAATATCCTGATCGAACTGGTTACCGAGATCTTTGACGAGCGCCGCCTCGACCGCGGGCATTTCGCCCCGGTTCAATAGCCCGGCGAGCGAGAACGACATGCGATGCAACGTCCAGAGATGGCTCACGAGCTTGCCGATTCTCTCGGACGAACCACGATCCGGCGAAGGACCGGCGCTGTCCAGCAGGTGTACCAGCACCCCGTACGCGTTCAGCCAGCGCTCGGAACCGCTGCGCTCGTGTGCAAGCTCGCCGGAAACCTGCTTCCAGCCTTGCCCCGCTTCCCCGATGACGCGATCTTCGGGAACGAAGACATCGTCGAAGACCACTTCGTTGAAGTCATGGTCGGACGCAAGGTTGACGATTGGACTGATCGTAATGCCCGGCCAGTCGAGGTCCACGAGAAATTGCGTAACGCCGGAGTGCCTGTTCTTCTCGTCGAAAGGCGAGGTGCGCGCGAACAGATTCATGAGATGCGCCATGTGGGCATAACTCGTCCAGACCTTCCGTCCGGTCACGCGCCATCCGCCATCCACCTTGACGGCCTTCGTGCGTATCGAAGCGAGGTCGGAGCCGGAGTCCGGTTCGCTCATGCCGACGCAGATGTAACACTCGCCTGCGGCGATGCGCGGCAGGAATTCCCGCTTCATCGGCTCCGAACCGCAGGCAAGCAGTAGCGGTCCAATCTGACGATCGGCGAGCCAGTGGGCCCTCACCGGCGCGCCCGCCGACAGCAGTTCCTCCGTCACGACGTAACGTTCGAGCGAACTGCGCTCCTGCCCGCCGTAGATTCGCGGCCAGGTCATGCCTATCCATCCGCGCGCACCGATCTTCCTGCTGAACGCCGGATCGTAGCGATCCCAGCCCGCCGGTTCGCGCGAGTACGAGCCCGCTACGAGCTCCGAACGGAGAAAGGATCTCACCTCCTCGCGCAAACGCTCCAGATGCTCGGGCATCTCGAGGTTCGCGAGGCTGAACGAGGTAAACATAAGTTGCGGGCGATATTCTCAGAAGGAGCGTTTATATTTTCGAACGTCGTTCAGCATTTTGGGTTCACAGTGAGTCAGGTGTCAAGCACGGCGCGCCGTTTGGCGCGTCGTTCACGCGACCACACCCGCCTCGCGCAACGCGCTGATGCGCTCGGCGCTCAACCACGGCGCCAATGCACCCTCGGGATCCGGCTTCTCGGGAGGCGTCGGCGTGGACGGCGGAGTACGGCTGAATCGCGGCGCAGGTGCCGGCTGCGTAACGCCATCGACCTCGACAAATGTGCCCCGGCTGCGCAGATGCGGATGCACCGGTGCGTCAGCCATGCTGAGGACAGGCGCAAAACAGGCGTCGCTTCCCTCCAGCAGCGCACACCATTCGTCGCGCGTGCGGGTTTTGAAGGCACGGGCAAGCACGGCGCGCGCGCGGTCCCAATTGGCCGCGTCGCGCTGCGGCCCGATTTCAGCGGGATCGATATTCATGAGCTCCAGGAACTTTGCGTGAAATCGAGCTTCGATCGGCGCTACCGACACCCACTTGCCGTCGGCGCACTCATACACGTCATAGAAATATGCGCCCGAGTCCGATGTATTGGTTCCGCGCTCGAGCGACATCAGGCCCGCGGCGTAAAGGCCGAATATCGACGTCATGAGCGATGCCGTGCCGTCCACGATTGCAGCATCGACGACCTGTCCGTTGCCCGACTGCCGCGCCTCGATGACCGCAGCGAGCATGCCCATGGCGAGATACAAGGACCCGCCCGCATAGTCGCCGAGCAGATTGAGCGGCGGCGTCGGCGCCTGCCCCTTCCGGCCTATCGAATGCAACGCTCCGGCAAGCGCAATGTAGTTGAGGTCGTGCCCCGCGGCCGGCGCAAGCGGGCCGTCCTGCCCCCAGCCGGTCATGCGCCCGTACACGAGGCGTGGATTGCGCGCGAAACAGACGTCCGGGCCGAGGCCGAGGCGCTCGGTGACGCCGGGCCTGAAGCCTTCGATCAATCCATCCGCCTGGGAGACGAGTTCCAGAACGAGCTCCACGGCGGCCGGCTGCTTCAGATCGACGCCGATCACCTTGCGATTACGCAGCAGCAGGTTGTATTTCAGCGGACGCGGATTGCCCAGATCGACCGGCTCCTTGCGATCGATACGCAGTACCGTCGCGCCCAGATCGGCCAGCAACATCGCGCACATCGGTCCGGGACCGATACCCGCGAGCTCCACGATTTTCATTCCCTTCAACGGGCCCATCAGCAATCCTTTCTTCCGGCCGGCGGTCGTTTCCGCGTTCGGCAAACATTCAACGACACGACTGTCAATCTAACGAGCGTTCGACGAGAGCCACGCCTTCGCCGGACGACATCTATCCGATATCATGCGGATGCCCTCACGAAACGGTATCCGATGCACAGAACAAGAACGCCCAAAGTAGAAGCTTCGCGCAAACGCCTGCTCGACGCCGCCGCCCGCGTTTTTCGCGAGCGCGGTTACTCCGGCACCACCATGCGCGCAGTCGCGCAGCTCGCAGGCATCGAGGCGGCAAGCATCTATTACCACTACCGTTCCAAGGACGAGCTCATCGGCGCAGTGCTCGACTTCGGCATCGCTGCGCTCCTTTCGTCCGTGAAAAGCGCGATCGATCGACTGCCCGCCGATGCGAGTCCGCGTCTGCGCATCGAAACCGCGATCGAGGCGCATCTCGCGGCGGTGGTGGCGAACGGAGATTACATGCTCGCGATGCGCCGCGTTTTCGGCCAGGTGCCTCGTCCCGCATGGCAAGGACATGTGCGACTGCGCGAACGCTACGGCGCGATGTGGCATCGGTTGCTCACTGCAGCGCGCGAGGCCGCCGTGCTGCGTCCGGAAGTCGATCTCACCCTTGCGCGCCTGTTTCTTCTTGGCGGAATGAACTGGACCGTAGAGTGGTACAAGCCCCGCAAGCATCCTCTGCGCGGCATCGCGCGCGCTTTCGCTTCGTTCATACTCGACGGGCTGCTCGTTCCATCCGCGCAGGCCCGCATGAGAAAGCCGGCGACCCGGCGTCGCCAATGAAGTCCGCCCCGTTCACGAAACAGGGCCGGCGAACAGGCCGGAAGCCTGTGTTGCGACTTCCTTTATCAGCTTCCTCAGGGCCGGGAGCTCGCGCTCGAAGCGATCGACTGGTGCGCCGATCAGCAGCGCAGCGACCGCCTTCCCGCTGGTATCGAACACTGGGGCCGCAAGTCCTGCCGCGCCGGGAACCGCCTCGCCAATACTGACGGCCATGCCGGTCCTGCGGATCTTGTCGAGTTCGGCGCGCAATTCAGCCCGGTTGGTGAGCGTGCGTTCCGTCAGCGCCTTCAACTGCACGGTTTTGACGTACTGCTCGCGCCAGTCGTCTTCCTCGTAAGCGAGGAGCAGACGCCCGGCGGCCGCGCAATAGAGAGGGCGGGGCGCACCGAGCGGCGCCATGTAACGCACCGCCTGCGGGCTCTCGATACCTTCGACGTAGGTCACGCAACGCGCCTGCCGGTCGAGCACGGCGAGATAGACCGATTCACGACTGCGTTCCACGAGCTGCTGCATGAACGGCCGTATCAGCTTGGGGAAGCTGCGCGAAGACAGTATGTCGGCGGCAAGCCTGAATATCGACGGCCCCAGTCGATAGATTCCCCCTTCGTGTAGCAGATATCCCCTCGCGACGAGCGGCCTCAGCAGCGTGAGGAGACTGCTTTTCGGTGAACTCAACTCGGCGCTCAGCTTCGCGAGCGTAATGCCGTCACCGGCGTGCGCGATCACGTTGAACAGCCCGAGCACGCGCGTAAGCGACCGCGGAGAATCTTCTTCGTTTGCCATCTATCTCTTCCTCGTAGACGTGGCCCGCATACTAACGCAGAGGACGTCACACCGCCCCGGCGGCCGTTGACACCCGTATGGCGAGCGTTCATTATATCGAACATCGTTCAAAAAACAGCATGGTCGTGCGAGAAGCAAGCGGTATTTTCGCAGGCCTGCCCGGATATGACCTACACCCTGACCGACGACCAGCGGCAAATCCAGGAGCTCATACGGCGCGTGGCGCAGGAAAAAGTGGCTCCGCGCGCCAACGAAATCGACGAGAAGGCCGAATATCCGGCCGACATGTACGACTTGCTGAAGCAGCTCGGGCTGTTCACCCTGCCCTTTCCCGCCGAATACGGCGGCACCGGCAGCATGCTCTCCGCCTGCATCGCGGTCGAAGAGCTCGGCCGCGTCTGCTACAACACGGCCTATCTCCTCGTCGTCCAGTGGATACCTTTCGGCGCCATACTTGCGGGTGGCACGAGGGAACAACGCGATCGCTATCTTCCCGGGCTTGCCTCGGGGGAGCTCCGCGCCGCTTTCTCCACCACCGAGCCCCAGAGCGGCTCGGACGTGCAGGGGATCAAAACGCGCGCCACGCGAGTCGCAGGTGGCTATCGCCTCGACGGCGCGAAGATCTGGTGCACCAACTCGCACATCGCCGACTTCGTGATCGTGGCGGCGAAGACCGCCGACACCGACGGCAGCTCAAGCGTAAGCCTGTTCATCGTGGAGAAGGACACGCCGGGATTCCAGGTGGGTCGCAAGGAAGAAAAGATGGGCGCACGCGGCATTCCCTCGTGCCCGCTCTTCTTCGACAACGTGTTGGTGCCGGAAGACAATCGCCTGGGCCCCGAAGGCAGGGAAGGCTTCAAGATCGTGATGGAAGCGTTCAACCAGTCGCGCCCCATCATCGCGGCGCGCGGCGTCGGTCTCGCACAGGGGGCGCTGGACCACGCCATCGACTACATTCAGAACCGCGTGGCGTTCGGTCAGCACGTGAGCGATTTCCAGGGGATACGCTGGATGGTCGCGGACATGGCGATGCAGACGGAGGCGGCGCGCAATCTCGTGTACAGAGCCGCCTCTCTGGTCGATGCCGGTATGAGCGGGAGCGCGCTCGCTCCCGTTGCCGCGATGGCGAAATGCTTCGCAACCGACGTCGCCATGCGCGTCGCGACCGATGCGGTGCAGCTCTTCGGTGCGGCAGGCGTCTCCGCGGAATACCCGATCAATCGCTATTTCCGGGATGCCAAGGTGCTGCAGATCATCGAGGGCACCAACCAGATTCAGCGCAACATCATAGCCGGCAGCTTGCTCGGCAAAGCCCGTCGGCGGTGAGTCGTCTTTGCATGTATTGAAATCAAAAGGAGCGGCAATGGAGACAGTGGGTATCGGCTTTCACTTCGAAGACGTGCCGGTGGGTCGCAAATTCCGGACCATCGGGCGGACCGTTACGGAAACCGACATCGTCAACTTCGTGAATTGCACCGGCATGGTCGAGGTTCTGTTCACGAACGTGGAATTCCTGAAGCGAGAATCCGACATCAAGGGCCGACTGGCGCCCGCGGCGCTCGTCTACGGGTTTGCGGAGGGGCTGCTGGTTCAGGCCACCATGCAGCATACGGGCTACGCATTCCTCAACATGCAGCTCGATGTCAAAGCGCCGGTTTTCGCTGGTGACACCATACACGTCGAGTGCGAAGTCATCGAGGCACGCCTGAGCCAGAGCAAGCCGGGACGCGGCCTCGTGCGCACACGCAATCGCGTCGTGAAAGAGGACGGCACGGAAGTTCTGGTCTACACCCCGCTGCGCATGCTGAAGTGCAAGCAGAAGCCGGCATGAACGAGGCGTTACGGCAACCGCCGGTGGCCGGCCCTCTCGCCGGCTTGCGCGTCCTCGACCTCACCATCAACGTGCTGGGCCCGCTCGCCGGCCAGATACTCGGCGACATGGGTGCCGACGTCGTGAAGATCGAAGCGCCCGAGGGCGATCCCATGCGCCACTCGGGGCAAGCGAAAAACCCCGGTATGGCCTCGCTCTTCATGAACACGAACCGCAACAAGCGCAGCGTAGTGCTGGATTTGAAGCGGCCCGCGGCGCTCGAGGCGTTGATGCGCCTCGCCGAAAACGCGGACGTGTTCCTGCACAGCCTGCGTCCCCAAGCAGCGGAGCGGCTCGGGATTTCGTACCGCGCGGTCAGCGCCCGCAACCCGCGCATCGTCTACGCCTCGGGCCCGGGCTACCGTACCGATGGGCCGAATCGCAACCGTCCCGCCTTCGACGATGTCATTCAGGGTGAAACCGGTATCGCCTCCATGATGGGGCGTCACGACGGGCAGCCCCGCTACATCCCGATGGTGATGGCGGACAAATTCTGCGGATACGTGCTGGCCTCCGCGATAGCGATGGCGCTGTACAACCGCGAGCGCACCGGCCACGGACAGGAGGTCGCCGTCCCGATGATGGAGACGATGCTTTCGTTCAATCTCGTGGAACACCTGTGGACCGATTTTTTCGATCACGATCGCAAGGAGGTGGGCTATACGCGGATGTTCTCACCGCATCGCCGCCCTTATGCGACGCGCGACGGCCATATCTGCCTGCTCGCCGTGAGCGACGACCAATGGCGCCGGCTGTTCGGCGTGATCGGACACCCGGAGCTCGCCCTTGATGAGCGCTTCGCGAAGCTGCAGGCCCGCACCCGCCACATCAACGAACTCTACTCGATACTCGCGGATACGCTCAAGAAGAAGAGCACAGCAGAGTGGCAGAAGCTGCTCGATGAATCCGATCTGCCCAACGGCGTAGTGAACGAATTCAATGCCATGGGGGCGAACGCCTATCTGACCGAGACGAATTTCTTCCACCGCTACGAGCATCCCTCGGAAGGCGATATGGTCACCACCGCCATTCCGGTTCAGTTCAGTGCCACACCCGGCACCATACGCTTGCCGCCGCCACGGCTGGGCCAGCACACCCACGCGGTCCTGCGCGATCTCGGCTACAGCGATGACGACATCGCCCAAATGAGCGCCCGTCCCAGCGCTGCGACTGCGTCGTGAACGAGCTCAGCCTCCCTCAGGACAACGAAGAGCTGCGCCTGCTCGCGGACAGCGCGGAGGCATTTGCGAAAAAGTCTCTCGCACCTGCGCGTCTGCGCGCTTTGCGCAAGACCGAGATCGGCTTCGACCGGGCCCTGTGGCAACAGCTCGGCGACTTGGGGTGGACCGCGTTGCTGGTGCCGGAGCCGTACGGCGGATTGGGTCTCACGCTGCTGCACATGACGACCATCATCGAGGCTCTCGGCAAGCGCCTGCTCCCCGAGCCGTTAGCGGCCATATCGGTGCTCACGACATCGATCCTCGCGCAGGCGGAGAACGAAACGCTCAAGCAGCAGCTTTTGCCCCGACTCGCGGCAGCGGACCTGATTGCCGCCGTAGCGTGGCAGGAAGGCACACGCCTCGATGGTCCTCGAGAGGCCCGTGCAACGCAGCGTGGATCGACGGTTGCGATCTCCGGCCGTAAGCGCTACGTTCGGCCCGGAGCCGGGTGCGACGGGGTCATCGTCGCGACGGACACCGGCGAAAACACGGCACTGTACTGGGTACCGCGTGATACGGAAGGCGTCCGGTTCGGGGAGGAAAAGAGCGCCGACGGCAGCCCGAGCGGCATCGTGGAATTGAGCGATGCTCGAGTGCCGCTGGAATTTCGTCTGGCGGCGGGCTTTGAAGCCGCTTCCCTTCTCCGACGTGCGCTGGATGCCGCAACGATCGCAACGTCTGCAGAGCTTCTCGGCCTGATGCGGGGAGCGTTCGACGCTACGCTCGAGCATCTCGGCACCCGCACGCAATTCGGCAAGAAGATCGGCAGCTTCCAGGCGCTGCAGCATCGCATCGTCGACCTGTACATCCAGATCCGCCTCTCCGCCGCGTGCGTTGCCGACGTGGTGTCGCGGTACGAGTCGACGGACGATCCGAGCGCGCTGTCAGCGCTCGCGAGCAGAGCGAAAAGCCGTTGCTCGGACGCAGCGCTGCTCGTGACGCGAGAAGCGGTTCAGATGCACGGTGCAATTGGGTTCACCGACGAGCACGATATCGGGCTGTACCTCAACCGGGCGTTCGTTCTTGCCTCCTGGCTCGGCAACGGCACGGAGCACCGCGCCCGCTATACCCGCTTGCAGGGGGCGGCGGCAGGCAGCGAGGAACATGCATGAAGGACTGGAATTCGCTGTCCAACGAGGCTTTCCGACACCTGGTGCAAGAGTTCCTGCGTGAGCACTACCCTGCCCGCTTGCGCTATCCCACGCGCCGCCTGCGCTGGCATGAGATCAAGGACTGGTACCTTACCTTGTCGGCGCAAGGCTGGCTCGCGCCGAACTGGCCGGTGGAGCACGGCGGCATGGGACTCACGCCGGAAAAGCTCCTGATCCTCATCGAAGAACAGGAGAGCTGGGGCGTGGCCCGCACGCCGGATATGGGCATCACGATGGTCGGGCCTTTGCTGATCCGGTACGGATCGGATGCGCAACGAAAACGCTATCTCCCCAAGATCCTCGCCGGCGAGCACATCTGGTGCCAGGGCTATTCGGAGCCCAACGCCGGCTCGGATCTCGCCAGTCTGCGCACGGAAGCGCAGTTGCGCGGAGAGAAATTCATCGTCAATGGGCAGAAGACGTGGACGACTCTCGCGCAGGACGCCACGCACATGTTCATGCTCGTGCGCACCGACCGCGACGCGAAGAAGCAGGCAGGTATCAGCTTTCTGCTGGTGGACTTCAAGACGCCGGGCATTACGGTGAGGCCGATACGCAACGTCGCGGGCGAAGAAGAATTCTGCGAGGTGTTCCTCGATGAAGTCGAGGTGCCGCATGAGAACCTCGTTGGCGAGCTCAACCGTGGCTGGTCGCTCGCGAAGGCGCTGCTCGGCTTCGAGCGCATCTTCTTCGGCAGCCCCAAGCAGGCGCAGTACGCGCTGCAACGACTCGGCGCCTTGGCCGCGCGCAGCGGGCTCGACCGCGATCCGGTTTTTCGGGACAAGCTCGCCCAGTTGACGCTGGACGTCGCCGATCTTGCTTCGTTGTACGGCACGTTCGTCGAAACGCTGCGTGCGAACCGCCCTCTCGGCGCAGACGTTTCCATACTGAAGATCTGGGCCACCGAGACGACGCTTCGCATCGCCAACGCGATGGTCGAAGCAGCGGGCGCGACCGGCGGCTTGCGTCCCGATCCGGATGCTGAAGACATCGACGCGCTAAGCGCCTTTTACGCAGCACGCTCGGCCACGATCTACGGCGGCACCAGCGAGATACAGCGCAACATCGTCGTGAAAAGCGTTCTCGCACTGCCCGATTGAGGCCGCCGTGTCGCAGATTACGCAGCGTTCGGCCGATGTGGCGTATTCCAATCTACTGAAGCCGCTCGATCTCGGGCCGGTGCGGCTGCGCAACCGGCTCATCATGGGGTCGATGCACATGCGCTTGGGCTTCGCGGGCGATGATGCAAAGCGGCTCGCCGCGTTCTACACCGAGAGGGCAAAAGGAGGCGCTGCTCTCATCGTGACGGGCGGTGTCGCGCCCAATCGCGCGGGCCGCATGGAGGAAGACGCCGCCGTGCTGGACAACGAAGACGCGCTGGAGGGACACCGGCGCATCACGGCCGCGGTACATGAGGCGGGCGCCGCTTGCGTGATGCAGATCCTGCATGCGGGGCGGTACGCAAAACATGCGATGGCAGTCGGTCCCTCCGACATGCCCTCACCTATCAATCCGCAGCTTCCGCGTTGCCTCACTGCCCAGGACATCGAAGCAACCATAGAAGACTACGTTCGTTGCGCCGTGCTCGCCAGGATGGCCGGATACGACGGCGTCGATGTGATGGGCTCGGAAGGCTATCTCATCAACGAATTTACGGCGCGGCGCACCAACAACCGGACCGACGACTGGGGCGGCACGCCCGAGAATCGCTTCCGCTTTCCCCTCGAGATCGTCGGACGAATCCGTGCCAGACTCGGTCCGCGCTTCCTGATCCTCTACCGGATCTCGGCGATCGACCTCGTCGAGAACGGCGCCACCGCCGATGAAACTGCAACGTTGGCTCGCATGCTGGAAGACGCCGGCGCGGACGCGCTTGCCACGGGCATCGGGTGGCACGAATCGCGCGTGCCGACGATCGCCCACATGGTTCCGCGCGGCGCATGGCGTTTTGCCGCCGCACGGCTCAAACGCGCCGTGACCATTCCCATCATCGCGTCGAACCGCATCAACACACCGGAGCTCGCGGAAGAAATCCTCGCCGCGGGCGAAGCAGACCTTGTTGCACTCGCACGCCCGCTGCTGGCCGACCCGCAATTCCTGCTCAAAGCGCGATCGGGACGCCGCTCCACTATCACGCCCTGCATCGCGTGCAATCAGTCCTGCCTCGACCATATCTTCACCGACCGGACTGCAACCTGCCTCGTGAATCCGCGTGCGGGGCACGAGCTCGACTATTCGCCGACTTCAGCTCCAGCGCCGAAACGGTTTGCGGTCGCGGGCGCGGGGCCGGCAGGACTTTCGTTCGCGATCACCGCAGCGAGGCGCGGGCATCATGTCGTGATATTCGAAGCCTGCGGCCGTATCGGCGGCCAGCTCGATCTCGCCCGACGCGTGCCAGGCAAGGAGGAGTTCGGGGCGCTGCTCGAATACTACGAAGCCGAGCTCGATGCGCTGGGCGTTGAAGTGCGCCTTTCCACGCCATTTGACGCAACACGCGTCCGTGAAGAGCGGTTCGACCGGGTCGTCATCGCGACCGGCGTAAGGTCCCGCACGCCCGAAATCGCGGGCATTCACCATGCCAAGATCGCGCACTATCCCGAAGTCCTGCGTGGTGAGGTACAAGTAGGGAAGCGCGTGGCCATCATCGGCGCCGGCGCGATCGCATACGACGTTGCGGAATTTCTCACCGCCGCGCCGGCCGACGCTCCACAACCCACGGCGTTTCACCAACGCTGGGGCGTGGACACAACGACGGGCCAGGCCGCAGGCGGACTCTTGCACGCGTCCCCCGAGCAACCGTCCCGCAAAGTGCACCTCCTGCAGCGGACGCCGGGACGGCCGGCGGCGCGACTCGGCATCTCGACAGGCTGGATCCTGCGGACGACGCTGAAGCAAAGGGACGCATCCATCGCTACGGGCTGCACGTACACGGCGATCGACGATGAAGGCCTGCACTACGCAGTCGACGGAACGCCGCACACCGTGAACGTGGATAACGTCGTCGTCTGCGCCGGCCAGGTATCCCGTCGTCGGGAACTGATCGAAGAGTGCGCCCACGCGAACACTCCATTTGATGTGATCGGTGGGGCGCGCGATGCCGCCGGGCTGGACGCCCAGCGCGCGATCGCGGAAGGTTATCGGCTGGGACTGGAATGCTGAACCCGGTGTCTCAGCATTCCAGCACTCGCTCACGCGGGATTGCGAAAGTTCGGCTTGCGCTTTTCGAGGAATGCTTTTACGCCTTCCTTCGATTCCGCCGTCTGGTAGTAGAGATTCAACGCCTGGAACCCGAGGCTGCCGATTCCGCGTATGGACTCTGTGCTCGCGTTGAAAGAGCTTTTGGCGATCGCAATGGCAGTCGGGCTCTTCTCCAGGATTTCAGCACACCATTTGCCGACTTCCTCGTCGAGCTGATCGTGCGGGACCACGGCGTTGCACAGCCCCATCTGCAGCGCCTGCTCGGCGGTGTAGCGCCGGCACAGATACCAGATTTCACGAGCGCGCTTCTCACCTACGATCTGGGCGAGATAGGCGGTGCCCCAGCCCGGATCGACCGAGCCGACCTTGGGACCGACCTGTCCGAAGATGGCCTTCTCGGATGCGATCGTGAGATCGCACAACGTTGCGAGGACGTTGCCGCCGCCGATCGCATAGCCCTGCACGCGCGCGATCACCGGCTTGGGCACTTCGCGAATGACGCTGTGAAGCTGCTCGACCGGCATGCCTATCGTTCCCCGCCCGTCGTACTGCCCGTCGTGCGCGGATTGGTCGCCGCCGGTGCAGAACGCACGGTCGCCTGCCCCTGCCAGAACTATCACGCCGATCGTCTTGTCCCAGCCCGCATCGCTGAACGCGCTGATCAGCTCTTCCGCGGTCTGTCCGCGGAACGCGTTCATCACCTTCGGTCTGTTGATCGTGATCCGGGCAACGCCGTCTTTCTTTTCCAGCAAGATGTCTTCATATGCCATGTCGCGCTCCTGTTATCCGTGCATGGTGAGGCCGCCGGACACACTGATCGTCTGTCCGGTGATATAGGCAGCATCGTCGCTTGCGAGAAAAGCGACGATGCCGGGGTAATCCGTTGGCTGCCCCAGACGTTTCATGGGGATCGCCCGGGTGAGCCCTTCGATCAACTTCGCGCCCCGCTCGCCGTCGTCGGCAAAAGACCTGAGCAACGGCGTGTCGGTCGGCCCCGGGCATACCGTGTTGAGCTGCACGTTGCTGCGCGCGAGTTCGCGCGCCATCGTCTTCGTAAACGCGATAACGCCGCCCTTGCACGCCGAGTACACCGATTCCCCCGAAGATCCGACGCGTCCGGCGTCCGACGCAATATTGACCACGCGCCCGCGCTTGCGCTCCGCCATGCCCGGCAACACCGCGTAGTGCATGTTGAGCGGTCCGTACAGATTGATATCGATGATCTTCTTCCACAGTTCCGGTGTCGAATTGAGAAAAGGCGCGGCCTTGTCCCAGCCGGCGTTGTTGACCAGAACGTCGATCGGTCCGGCGCGTTGCTCGAGCTCCTCCACACGCCGCTTGATCGCAGCAAGATCGGTAATATCGACTGCAAACGCATGTGCTTTTCCGCCCGACGCCGTAATCGCGCGACACGCTTCGTCCGCGCCGGTCGCATTCAAATCGAATATGCCGACGATACAGCCTTCGGCGGCAAGCCGCTCGGCGATAGCTCTGCCGATACCGCTGCCGCTGCCCGTTACGATCGCTACCTTGCCCTGGAGCCCTTTCATACCTGCCTCCTGATGGTTGCCATATATTGCACTCACGCGGCCTTCGTATGCACGCGCAGATCATGGGTGACGATTGATTCTAACAAATGTTAGAAACTTGAGTGATGGAAATGCTCCCGCTGAAATAATCGGTCATTGAGCCGAACGATGGGGGGACACGATCGCTCGTTGCGCTTCCGGCGCGATGCGCTCGATGCGATAGTGTTCAAATCGCAGATAGCGGCGTGCGAGTAGGTGCGCACGCTTGTGCAAAACGCAGCGCTTGCTGCTTGCTTCAAGTCTCGGATGGAGAATGTCATGAAAGCACTACTCTGTAAGCACTACGGGCTGCCGCGCGACCTTGTGGTCGAAGACATACCCGCGTTGAAACCTGGAAGGGGCGAACTGGTCGTCAGCGTGAAGGCAGCCGCCGTCAACTTTCCAGATGTGCTGATGATACAAAACAAATATCAACACAAGCCGCCGCTGCCCTTCACCCCGGGCTATGAATTCGCCGGCGTAGTGAAAGCGTGCGGCGAAGGCGTGAGCGGCATAGCAATCGGCGACGCCGGCGTGGCGATCGTGCGTGCCGGAGGGTTTGCCGAAGAGGCCCTGGTGGACGCGAGTCGCTTCTGGCGTATCCCGGCCGGGGTCGACTTCGTCGACGCCGCCGCCTTCCCGCTCGCGTACGGCACGAGTTACCACGCATTGAAGGATCGCAGCGGGCTGAGAGCCGGAGAAACACTTCTTGTGCTGGGCGCTGCAGGCGGCGTCGGCCTCGCGGCGGTTCAGCTCGGGAAGCTAATGGGCGCGAAAGTCATCGCTTGTGCATCTTCGGACGAGAAGCTCGGCATATGCAAACGATATGGCGCCGACGAGACGATCAACTATCAGACCGCCAATCTTCGCGATGCCGTGAAAGCGTTGACGGGCGACCGCGGCGTGGACGTGATACTCGACCCGGTCGGCGGCGACTACGCGGAAGCCGCCGTGCGGTCGATGGCATGGTACGGCCGCTACCTGGTCGTGGGCTTCACGGCCGGATCGATTCCCCGCATCCCGACCAATCTCGCTCTGCTCAAGGGCTGCTCCATCGTCGGCGTCGCTTGGGACACCTACTCGCGCCGCGATCCGAAAGGCGGGGCCACCAACGTCGCGGAATTGCTCGCCTGGATCAAGGAAGGCAAACTCCGTCCCGTGGTGAGCAAAACATATCGCCTCTCGGATGCACCCAAAGCCTTGGACGAAGTGATGCAGCGCCGAGTGCAGGGCAAAGTGGTCATCGTCCCGTAGTGCTCGACGGCGCCGAATATGAACAAACTCAACCAGCGGCCGAAAGAGCACTGAATTGCAGCAGACGCGTGTCGTAGCCTTTCCTTCGCTCATCGTTTCGATCGGCGTCGCGGTCGCCTCCGCGTGGCTGTATTTCGCGCGCTCGTCTCTGCCGATCCCTGCCGGGGCGGCGGCCTCCGCCGCCTTGCTTCTATTCACGCTCGGATTCTTCGCGCTCGCGATTGTCCCCGAGTCTTTTACGGCGCTGCTGTTTTTCGTCGTCGGGACGATGGCAGGCATCGCGCCGCCTGCGGTCTTGTTCTCGGGCTTTACGACCGGCGCGTTTTGGCTGGTATTCGCCGGGCTCATCCTGGGCGAGGCGATGAAGAAGACCGGGCTCGCCGATACGCTCGCCCGAGCGATGCTCGCCCGGGCTCCGGGCTCGTACACGACACTGATCGGCCTTGTTGCGCTGCTCTCAGGACTGTTGTGCTTCATCATGCCGTCCACCCCGGCGAGGATACTTCTGCTCCTTCCGCTGCTCATGGCCATGGCCGCCCAGCTGGGACTCGCGCCGGGAAGTCGCGGCTACATTGGCGTCTGCCTCACGTGCATACTGACGTCCTATTACGTGGGTGC
>Ga0255338_1004197_pt1 | contig 15445 bp, 19 predicted proteins | sample MeOH1_35cm_T4_19_FD_203715 | JGI IMG/M metagenome (GOLD analysis project Ga0255338, IMG submission 203715) | Sandy soil microbial communities from University of British Columbia, Vancouver, Canada - MeOH1_35cm_T4_195 | ecosystem: Engineered > Artificial ecosystem > Sand microcosm > Unclassified ...
GCGTGCAGCAGCCATCGCGAAATCGTGCCACTTTCTGCAGAGCTATCAAACCCCCAAAACCCGCTCCCAGTAAGGCTTGGCGGCGGTTTCACGACGATTTTCACCCACACTCTTTCACGAAGACCCAGTTTTTCTTTGTGGGCAGCGGTCATTTCGGACATGGGGCCTCCATTGGGGTTGCTCTGCATTAAATACTAGCCTCCGCGGGCCATACCGGCGGGAATATTTTTAGTTTGCTGTCGCCGATCAAACAGGTTCTTGCTGTCTCTTTGCGATCGAGCTGCTTACCTGGACAGCACTCTAGTCGCGAACGTCCGCCACCGGGTTGCTGCCGAAATCGGGCCGCGCCAGCACCGCCAGCACACGGGCGGCGGCTTCGGCGGGGGAGCTGAGCATGCCCTTTTCCTTCAGGCCGATGAAGTTGCCGACATCCGGGAACTGGCTGGCATCGGCGCTGCGCAACTGCACCTGCATGTCGGTGTCGATCACGCCGGGGGCGAGCGAGCACACCCTGGCGCCGTTGGGCTGGTGCTCTTCCTCCAACGCGACGCATCGCGTGAAATGGTCCATCCCGGCCTTGGCGGCGCAATACAGCGCCGCGGAAGCCATCGGGCGGCGGCCCAGGCCCGACGAAATATTCAGCACCTTGCGCTGTCCCGGCCAGTCCGCGGTGCCGCGCAGGAAGACCGACGTCAGCAACAGGGGTGCCTCCAGGTCGACCCGCAGGCCCTCGGCCAGTTCTGACGCGGGCGTCTGCGACAACGGCGCCATGCGCGTCACCAGGCCTGCGTTGTTGATCAGGGTGACGGAGGCGAACGATGCGGCGTTCTTGCCCGCGAGCCAGCCTTCCAGCCGCAGCGCCGCCACCTCCGGTCGCGCCAGGTCTTGCGGCCATTGCTCGCAACGAACACCCTTCGCCGTCGCGCGCACGCCGAGCGAGTCGCTGTGGCTGCGCGAGATGCAGAGCAGGTCATGGCCGGCGTCGATCAATTGCTCGGCCATGGCCAGGCCCATGCCGCGCGAAGCGCCGGTGATGATGGTGAGGTGGTGGTTCATTCCGCCATCGTAGCCGCACGCACTTCAGGCCGACACGACGATGGGGAAGGTCGCGCGCAGCCCGTCGGCGCCGGAAACGAAGGGCACGGTGACCATCGCGCGCGCCTGCTCGTCCAGCCGGCGCCAGATGAAATCGCGCTCGTTGTGCGGGTCACCCTCGACGTACAGCTGGGTGGTCAGCAGCTCGCGCGCGCCGAGCTTGACCTTCACGTGGATGTGCGGCGTGCGGCCGCCATAGGCCACCGGCCGGATGGTGCGGAAGCGATAGCGGCCGTCCGCGCCCACGGCCACGCGCCCGAAGCCCTGGAACGCCGGATCCGCCTTGCCGCCGTCGCCGGGGTGGTGGTAGTGGCCGCCCTCGTCGCATTGCCAGATTTCCACCTGCGCGCCGGCGACAGGCTTGCCCTGCAGGTCGGCGACGATACCCTCCACCCACGACGGCTGGCCCCGCCGATAGTCCACGCTGCCATTGCGCAGCAGGTCGAAATCGGTGTCCTTGGGCAGGCTGACGGGATAGAAGGGCCCTTCGGTCTGCGCGGGCGTGTAGCGGCGCGTGGGCGCGGGTTGCGCCCTTACACCGGTCCAGACCATCGGAAACGAGACCAGCGCGGCGGTGGCCGCGCGCCGGTTGAGCAGGACAGGGCGCATGACGATCTCCTGGGCGTGTCTTGTATCGGAGCCGCCCTGCCGTGCCGAGTTCCGCGCCTCAAAACGGTGCGACGCTGGCGAACGCCAGCGCTTCGCCCGTCACGGGGTGGGTGATGCTCAATCGGGTGGCGTGCAACAGCAGCCGCGGCGCGGCTGCCTCCACCTCGGGCGGCCCGTAGAGGGTGTCACCCAGTATGGCGTGCCCCAGGGCTTGCAGATGGACGCGCAGCTGGTGCGACCTGCCCGTCAAGGGCTCGAGTTCGACACGCGTGCTGTGGTTGCCGTGGGCGAGCACGCGCCATCGGGTCTGGCTGGGCTTGCCTCGCTCGTGATCCACGACGCGGCGTGGCCTATTGGGCCAGTCGGCGGCCAGCGGCAGGTCGATCAGGCCCCAGCCGCCCGCATCCGCGGGCACCGGCGCTTCCAGCCGACCCGAGACGACGGCGATGTAGCGCTTGCCGACCTCTCTCTGGGCGAAAGCATCGCTCAATCGCCTTTGCATCGATGCGCCGCGCGCCATCAGGAAAAGGCCGGATGTGGCCATGTCCAGCCTGTGCACCACCAGTGCATCGGGGTAGAGGCACTGGGCGCGGGCGGCAAGGCAGTCCTGCTTGTCCGCACCTCGGCCGGGCACGCTCAGCAGGCCCGAGGGTTTGTCGAAGACCAGCAGGTGCTCGTCGGCGTGGACGAGCACCACCCCGTCCACGACGGCATCCGATAATTTACCGATGAGCATACTTTCGTCGATCCCCTTTTCGGTGCAGGCCATTTTGCTGCTGGCGGCATCCAATGTTTTCATGACCATGGCGTGGTACGGCCACTTGAGGAATTTGGCTGCGTCCCCCTGGTACATTGCGGCCTTCGTGAGCTGGGGCATCGCACTGGCCGAATACATGTTCCAGGTCCCCGCCAACCGTATCGGCTTCCAGCAGGCGGGCTTGACGGTCGGCCAGCTCAAGATCATGCAGGAAGTGATCACCCTTCTGGTGTTCGTTCCCTTCGCGGTGCTGTACCTGAAGGAGCCGCTGAAGCTCGATTACATCTGGGCCGGCCTGTGCTTGGTGGGCGCCGTCTATTTCATATTCCGCAATTCATAACGAAGCGTGCCAGTTACACTCGCCGCAATCCCCAAACCGATCCCCAACCTGGAGCCAGCAATGCTGTTTGGCAAGCTGCTGCCGCGCGAAGGCAATTTTTTCGAGTTGTTCAACCAGCACGCCGACCGCATCGTCGAGGCGGGCCGCGCCTTCTCGCAACTGGTGGCCAACTACAACGACGTGCACCTGCGCGAGCAGTACAACCGCGACGTGGACAACGCCGAACGCGCGGCGGACCGCGTCACGCATGAAGTCAATCGCATGCTGCACAAGACGTTCATCACGCCGATCGACCGCGACCAGATTCACAAGCTGATCAACACGATGGACGACGTGTGCGACCTGATCCAGGATTCGGCCGAGACGATGGCGCTGTACGACGTGCGCCACATGACCGAAGAGATCACCCGCCTCACGGACCTGAGCGTCAAGTGCTGCGAGCGCGTGAAGGAGGCCGTGTACATGATCGGCAAGCTGGCCGACGGGCCCACTGCCGAAGCCGCGCTCAAGACCTGCGAGGAGATCGACAAGCTGGAATCGGACGCCGACCGCGTGATGCGCTCGGCCATGAGCAAGCTGTTCCGCGAGGAGCCGGACGTGCGCGAGGTCATCAAGCTCAAGGCGATCTACGAGCTGCTGGAGACCATCACCGACAAGTGCGAGGACGTCGCCAATGTGATCGAGGGCATCATCCTCGAACATTCCTGAAGGCGGGCCAGGACTGATGGAAACCGCTCAAGCCGCCCTGTGGGTGGTGATCCTGCTGGTGGCGCTGGCGATCGCGTTCGACTTCATGAACGGGTTCCATGACGCGGCCAACTCCATCGCGACGGTCGTGTCCACCGGCGTGCTCAAACCGAGCACCGCGGTGGTCTTCGCCGCCTTCTTCAACCTGTTGGCGATCGGGGTCTTTCACCTGAGCGTGGCCGCTACCGTCGGCAAAGGCATCGTCCAGCCGGGGATTGTCGACACGCACGTCGTGTTCGGCGCGCTGGTGGGCGCGATCTTCTGGAACGTGCTCACCTGGTATTACGGCATTCCCAGCAGCTCCTCGCACGCGCTGATCGGCGGCATCGTGGGCGCCGTCATCGCCAAGGCGGGGGCGAGCGCCCTGATCGGCGCCGGCATCTGGAAAACCGTGCTGTTCATCTTCGTCTCGCCGTTCCTGGGTTTCCTGCTCGGATCGCTCATGATGGTGCTGGTGTCGCAGGTGTTCCGGCGTGCGACTCCCTCGAAGGTCGATCGGTGGTTCCGGCGTATGCAGCTGGTCTCCGCCGGCGCGTACAGCCTTGGGCATGGCGGCAACGATGCGCAAAAGACGATCGGCATCATCTGGATGCTGCTGATCGCCACTGGCTACACCGCGGCCGGCGACAAGTCGCCGCCCGGCTGGGTCATCATCACCTGCTACCTGGCCATCGCGACCGGCACCATGTTCGGCGGCTGGCGCATTGTCAAGACCATGGGCCAGAAGATCACCAAGCTGCGGCCGGTGGGCGGCTTCTGTGCCGAGACGGGCGGGGCCATCACACTGTTCCTGGCGACGGCGATGGGCATCCCCGTGTCGACCACCCACACCATCACGGGCGCCATCGTCGGCGTCGGCTCGACGCACCGCGCCAGCGCCGTGCGCTGGGGCGTGGCCGGCAACATCGTGTGGGCGTGGATCTTCACGATCCCCGCCAGCGCCTTCGTGGCCGCGCTTGCGTACTGGGTCAGCCTGCAGATCTTCTGACCCAGCGTCAGGGCCTCGGCGGGTTCGGGTGCATGCGCGCCATCGAGAAGCTGTCCACATACTGGCCGTTCTTCAGCGAATAGGCCTTGTGCCGGCCTTCGTCGACGAAGCCCATGGATCGGTACAGCGCGATCGCGCGGTCATTGTCGGCATGGACGTTCAGCTCCACGCGCAGTACGCCGGCCCAGTTGTCCGCCCAGTGAAGCGCGCGCTCCAGCAACCGCCGACCGACGCCGCGCCCTTGCCAGGCCGTGGCCACGCAGAGCCCAAGGCTGCGAACGTGCATGCGACGCAGCGCGGGGCTGACGTGCAGGCCCACCGAACCGACAATCTCGTCGCCCGCCACTGCGACAAGCCGGCAGGCATGCGGCTCGACCTTCTGGTGGTATTCAATCCGCGATGCGTTGGGCGCGTCGGGGGTCTGCAGCAGGCCTTCGTACACGCCCGGTTGCCCGAGCAGGGCCGCGATGCGGGCGGCGTCTTCCGGCTCCGCGCTGCGGATCAGGATGGGGTTGCTGTCAGCCTTGTGGGCCTTGTCCATGGCAGCTCTCCTGGTTGCGAAATGATGGACAGCCCAATCTAGCGCAGGCGTTTCATGCACGGCAAATGCCGCCTGTGCATGGAACCATGCAGTAACGCGATTCTCGCTACTGCGAGATCTTGCGGCCTTCCTCGATCTGGTACTCGAAGTAGTGCTGGAAGCTGAAGACGATGCTTGCCATCAGCGTGCCGGCGCCGAACATGAGCGACATCACAACGGCGATGATGGTGAACCAATTCGTGCCGCCGGCAGGGGCGTCCTCGGCTGCGGAGCGGTTAAAGCGTACGTTCCATTTTTCGCGAGTCGTGAGGCCATAAACGATGGCCGTGAGCGCGCACCCGGCGATCGTGAAGCCGAGCAAGGGAAGCAGCACCCAGCTCCATTGGTCGTCAACGCCATAACGCTGCACGCGCTCGATGCCGTAGATGCCCAGCGCCGTCGGGATCGGCAGGAACCAGCCGAGCAGGTCCGTGAGGCCGTAAAGGTAGAAGCGATGCAGGCCCAGCGGGCCGCCCAGGAGAGCCAGCCAGGTCGCGAGTGTCTTGTTTTTCATCCGGCGGTCGGCTCGGGTGGCGTCGTATCGCCTTCCCCCAGCGTCTTCTCCATGAGCACGATGTCCAGCCACTTGCCGAATTTCCAGCCGCAGGACGTGAGCGTCCCCACCGCAGTGAAGCCCGCCGCGCGGTGCACGCCCACCGAGCCGGCGTTGTTCGAGTCCCCGATCACCGCGATCAGCTTGCGGATGCCCGCAGCCTCAGCCTGCCGCGCCAGCTCGGCGAGCAACCGCTTGCCCAGGCCTTTGCCGGCCGCGTCAGGGTGCAGGTAGATCGAGTCCTCGGCCGAGAAACGGTACGCCGGCCGGGGCTTGAACCACTGGCAATAGGCAAAACCCAGCACCTTGCCATCTTCCTCCGCCACGAGGTAGGGCAGGCCCTTGGCCAGCACGTCCGCGCGGCGGGCGGCCATGTCGGCCGCAGAGGGCGGATCGGTCTCGAACGTGCCGGTGCCGTGCAGCACGTGGTGGGCATAGATAGCGGCGATCTGGGGCAGGTCGGGGTCGCTGCTGGGGCGGATGTGGGTCATATGGGTGAGAAGGTTATAATCGCGGGCTCTACAGCGTGTCGCTGGCCGGGTGGCCGTAAGCGCGTGTCTCAACGCTGGAAAGTATTTGGGGAAATTTCCCCTCCCACCCAAGGATAAATCATGGTCGTCATTCGACTCTCTCGCGGCGGCTCGAAGTCCCGTCCGTTCTTCAACATCGTCGTTGCCGACAAGCGTACCCGCCGTGATGGCCGCTTCATTGAGCGCATCGGTTTCTACAACCCGATCGCCAAGGACAACGAGGAAAGCATCCGCATCGCGCAGGACCGCCTGACGCACTGGCGCGGTGTCGGCGCCATCCCGTCGCCCACCGTGGAACGCCTGATCAAGCAAGCCGCGGCCAAGACCCCGGCCTGATATGACCCCCACGGTCGGCTTCGCCTCCCTGCCCCCCGAGGGGGCCGCAGTCGCCTTGGGGCGGCCCGGCGGCGACTGACCCATGGCGGCCCCGCGTCCGGCAGCTCAGCTGCCAACGGGTGTGGAGCCCGCCGAACTTCCGGCGGACGCCATCGAAGTTGGGCGCATCGCTGACGCCTGGGGCATCAAGGGCTGGTTCAAGGTCTTGCCCCACAGCGCTTCCCCGGAAGCGCTTTTTTCTTCCAAGCGCTGGTACCTGCAGCCGTCCGAAAGAGGCGCCAAGACCTTTTCCGGCACGGTGCTGCTGCGCGTGCGCGAAGCCAAGGAGCACTCCGACACCATCGTGGCGAGCGCCCACGAAGTGGACGACCGCGGCGCGGCCGAGGCCCTGAAGGGTGCGCGCATCTTCGTGGCCCGCTCCAGCTTTCCGACGGCCGGCACCGACGAGTACTACTGGGTGGACCTGATCGGCCTGGAAGTGGTGAACCGCGAAGGCGACAACCTGGGCACCGTGAGGGAGCTGCTCTCCACCGGCCCGCAGACCGTGCTGGTGATCGAGTACTTCGAGCAAGGCAAGGTCCTGGAGCGGATGATCCCCTTCGTGTCGGTTTATGTGGATGCGGTGGATCTTGCCGCCAGGCGCATCACCGTAGACTGGCAAGCCGACTACTGAGCTACCGCGGGAAGCGCTCCCGCAACTTCATCTTCCAGAACTTGCCCGTGGATGTGCGCGGGACCGCATCGATGAATTCGTAGCGATCGGGCAACTGCCACTTGGCAAAACCGTGCCGCAACAGGTGCGCGTTGAATTCCTCCGGCCCTGCGCTCTGTCCAGGCCGCAGCACGACACAGGCCAGCGGCCGCTCGCTCCACTTCTCGTCGGGAATGGCGATTACCGCGGCTTCGGCCACGGCCGGGTGCGCCATGACGGCGTTTTCGAGGTCGACCGAGCTGATCCACTCGCCGCCTGACTTGATCAGGTCTTTGGTGCGATCCGTGATCTTCACGAATCCCAGTGGGTCCACCGACGCGACGTCTCCGGTGCGCAGCCAGCCGTCAGCGGTGAACTTCTCGGCCTCGACCGGAACCTCGTGGTAGCTACCTGTGATGAAGGGCCCTCGCACCTGGATCTCGCCAACGCTCTTGCCATCCCAAGGCTGGTCGCCGCCGGTGTCGCCGCGCACCCGCAGGTCCACGAGCGGAACGGGCACACCCGCCATGGCGGCGCGGCGATAGCGCTCGTCGGCGCTCGCATCGCGCAGTTCCGCGCGCGGATAGGAGATGGTGCAAACCGGCGACGTTTCCGTCATCCCCCAGCCCTGCAGGATCCAGATGCCGTGCCTGTCGAATGCACGAATGAGGGCCTCCGGCACGGCCGCGCCGCCGACCAGCGACCGCATGCCGCGCGGCAGTTTCCAGCGCCCGTGATGGGGAGAGCCTTCGGCCTGCGCGGCATCGTAGGTCTGGATCAGGCCCATCCAGATCGTGGGCACGCCCAGGGACAGGGTGGGTGGTTCCTGTTGGATCAGGTCCAGCAAATCCTCGGGGTGCAGGTGGGGGCCGGGGAAGACCAGCTTCACGCCCATCATGACGGCCCCGTAGGGCATGCCCCAGCTGTTGGCGTGGAACATGGGTGTTACCGGCAGGACGACATCGGTACCCACCAGGCCCCAGAAGTCACCCAGGCTCGCCACCAGCGTGTGCAGGATGGTGGACCGGTGCGAATACGCGACTCCCTTGGACCGGCCCGTGGTTCCGGACGTGTAGCACATGGCCACGGGGTCGTTCTCGTCGTGCGGGGCGTACTGGAAGCCGTCAGGGTCCGCGGCGTCGAGAAGGGCTTCGTAGTTCGCGAATTCAGGTGGAACATCCGTGCCCGAAAACGGGAACACGATGACCTTCTCGAACTTGTGCAGGTGCGCGAACTGCTTGTACAGCGGCAGCAGCACGTCGTCGATCACGAGGAATCGGTCCTGCGCGTTGCCTGCGATCCAGCCGATATCGTCTGGCGACAGGCGCAGGTTCAGCGTGTGCATCACGCCGCCGGCGGCGGGAATTCCGAAATAGCACTCCAGGTGCGCGTGGTGATTCCAGCACAGCGTCGCGACCCGGTCGCCCTTTTTCAGGCCGAGCTTGCCCAAGGCGGAGGCGAGGGCGCGCGTGCGGCGGTAGTACTCGCCGTAGGTATGCCGGCGCAGGGACTTGTCAGGCAGGCGGGAGACGATCTCGTTGCCTGCGAAGAGCTTGCCCGCTCGCTCGAGCAGGTGGTTGAGTGACAGAGGGACATCCATCATCGTGCTTTGCATGCCGGTCTCCTTTTATGGAGTGCACTGTACGGCCCGCACGCCCCCGATCAATGCAGAATGAACCCTATGGAAAGCGCGAAGTCTGAGATCGCCGCCGCGGCGGCACGGATGGTGGTGGAAGAAGGCCTGGAATACGGGCCCGCCAAGCGACGGGCGGTGCGGCAGCTGGGCTTGAACAGCCGCAGCGCCCTGCCCGACAACGACGCGCTCGAGGAGGCCGTCCGTGAGTACATCGAGCTCTTCTGCGCCGAGACACAGCCGGCTGAGCTGGCCGCGCTGCGCAAGCTGGCGCTGACGTGGATGGAGCGGCTGGCGCAGTTCCGGCCTTACCTGGGCGGGGCCGTCTGGCACGGCACTGCCACACGGCTGTCCGATATTTACATCCAGCTCTTCTGCGACGACCCGAAATCGGCCGAGATGGCGCTGATCGAGAACAAGGTGGACTACGAGGCGCGCACGGTCACGGGCTTCAATGGGGAGCCGGTGGAGGCCCTCAGCCTGTCGAGCGTCAGCCGGGAACTGGGCGAGGCGATCGGCGTCCACCTGATGATCTACGACCATGACGACGTGCGCGGGGCCCTCAAGCGCGACGCCAAAGGCCGGACGCCCCGGGGCGATATCGCGGCGGTCCGGGTGCTGGTGGAGAATCGGACGCCATGAATCAAGAAACCGACATTCCCGGTGCGCCAAGCGCAACCACCCGCCGTCGCCTGCTCTACGCCGGCGTCGCCGGTGCTGCAGCGCTGGCTGGCGCAGGCCTGGCGCTATGGAAATGGCGCACGGAGGAGGGCCGGCGCGACGCCGCTGCCGTCCTCTGGCCGATGAATTTCGACACGCCGGCGGGCACCACGCTGGCGATGCAGTCGCTGCGCGGCAAGCCGCTGGTGCTGAATTTCTGGGCCACTTGGTGCCCGCCCTGTGTGGAAGAGCTCCCACTTCTGGATGGCTTCTACCGCGAAAATGCGTCGAAGAGCTGGCAAGTTATTGGGTTGGCAATCGATCAGCCCAGCGCGGTGCGAAGATTTCTGGAGCGCACGCCGGTCAGTTTTCCGATCGCGCTGGCCGGCCTGGGTGGCACGGAACTCGGTCATGCGCTGGGCAACCTGGGGGGTGGTCTGCCTTTCACGGTCGTGGTTGGCGCGAGCGGGGATGTGCTGCAGCGTAAAATGGGTCGGGTTACAGCCGCTGACCTCGCGGCTTGGACACAACTGCGATAACTTGGTCTGCCGCGAACGGCAGGCGCCGCACCACATGGGCGCTGTCAAGTGAAATGCAGAAAATAAATGAAAAATGACTGCAGAAACGGAAAGTAAGCGAATTTTGCTGTAAATTCGCCTTCCTTTCGTTGGCACCGCGTTGGAGAGCACATGGACTTGCGCAAATTAAAGACGTTGATCGACCTGGTGTCGGAGTCCAACGTCTCGGAACTCGAGATCACCGAGGCTGAGGGGAAGGTTCGGATCGTCAAAGGCGGCGGTGCGGTAATGCATCACGTCGCCGCTCCCTCCGGGGCCCTGCCCGCGCCGGCGCTGGCCCCCGCGCCCGCGGCTGCCGCACCCGCGGCGGTTGAAGTGCCTGCCGGCCACATCGTGAAGTCGCCGATGGTGGGCACGTTCTATCGCTCCTCCAGCCCCGGTGCCAAGCCGTTCGTCGAGGTCGGCAGCCAGGTCAAGGAAGGCGAGACGGTGTGCATCATCGAAGCGATGAAGATTCTCAACGAGATCGAAACCGACAAGGCAGGCACCATCGTCAAGATCCTGTGCGAAAACGGCCAGGCCGTCGAATACGGGCAACCCCTGTTCGTGGTCGAGTAAGCACGCGCTCATGTTCAAGAAGATTCTTGTCGCCAATAGAGGCGAGATAGCACTTCGCATCCAGCGCGCATGCCGCGAACTCGGCGTCAAAGCCGTGATGGTCTACTCCGAGGCCGACCGCGAAGCCAAGTACGTGAAGCTCGCGGAAGAAGCGGTCTGCATCGGACCGGCGCCTTCGCCACAGAGCTACCTCAATATGCCGGCCATCATTTCGGCCGCCGAAGTGACTGATGCCGAGGCCATCCACCCCGGCTACGGCTTCCTGTCCGAGAACGCCGATTTTGCCGAGCGGGTGGAGAAAAGCGGTTTCCAGTTCATCGGGCCCACGCCCGAGAACATCCGCATCATGGGCGACAAGGTTTCGGCCAAGCAAGCCATGATCAAGGCTGGCGTGCCCTGCGTGCCCGGCTCCGAAGGCGAATTGCCGGACGACCCGGTGATGATCCGCCGCACAGCCAAGGCGGTGGGCTACCCCGTGATCATCAAGGCCGCCGGCGGTGGCGGTGGGCGCGGAATGCGCGTGGTGCACACCGAGGCGGCGCTGATCAACGCGGTGCAGATGACCAAGGCCGAGGCGGGCGCCGCGTTCGGCAACGCGGCGGTCTACATGGAAAAATTCCTGCAGAACCCGCGCCACATCGAGATCCAGATCCTGGCCGACAAGCACAAGAACGCGGTGTACCTCGGCGAGCGCGACTGCTCGATGCAGCGACGCCACCAGAAGATCATCGAGGAAGCGCCGGCACCCGGCATCCCGCGCAAGCTGATCGAGAAGATCGGCGAGCGCTGCGTCACGGCCTGCAAGAAGATCGGATACCGAGGCGCGGGCACTTTCGAGTTCCTGTACGAGAACGGCGAGTTCTACTTCATCGAGATGAACACGCGCGTGCAGGTGGAGCACCCCGTCACCGAGTTGATCAGCGGCGTCGACATCGTGAAGACCCAGATCATGGTGGCCGCAGGCGAGAAGCTGCCCTATGCCCAGCGTGACATCATCTTGCGCGGCCATGCGATCGAATGCCGCGTGAATGCGGAGGACCCGTACAAATTCGTGCCGTCGCCCGGCCGTATCACGATGTGGCATGCACCGGGTGGTCCCGGCGTGCGTGTCGATTCGCACGTGTACACCAACTATTTCGTGCCACCGAATTACGATTCGATGATCGGCAAGATCATCGTTCACGGCGACACGCGCGAGCAGGCCCTGGCGCGGATGCGCACGGCCCTGCTGGAGACCGTGGTGGAAGGTATCAACACCAACATCGCGCTGCACCGCGAGCTGATGGTGGATGCCAAGTTCATGGACGGCGGCACCAACATCCACTACCTGGAGGAGTGGCTGTCGCATCACAAACGCTGAAGCCCGGCGTCATGTTCGAACTTAACCTGCTGTGCCCACAAGACAAGGTCGAGACGCTCTGCGAGGCGTTCGACGCGCTCGATGCACTGAGCGTGTCGGTGGAAGACGCCGACGCGCAGACCGATGCGGAGCAGGCGCTGTTCGGCGAGCCGGGCATGCCTGCGCCCAAGGAAGGCTGGCAACGCTCGCGCGTCATTGCCTTGTTCGCCACCGAAGCGGCGGCGCGCGACGCCTCGCGGCTTCTGGAGGTGCAGGATTTCTTCAGTGGCTGCAAGGGGCTCGGCATCGCGGCGGTGCCGGACCAGGACTGGGTTCGGCTCACGCAGTCGCAGTTCGCCCCGGTGGAGATCACACCCGAGTTCTGGATCGTGCCGACCTGGCATGAGCCGCCCGCGCAGGCGCGCCAGATCATCCGGCTGGATCCGGGCCTGGCCTTCGGCACGGGAACGCACCCCACCACCCGCATGTGCCTGCGCTGGATCGCCCGCCATGCGATGAAAGGGCAGCGCGTGCTGGATTACGGGTGCGGCTCCGGCATCCTGGCCATAGGCGCGGCACGCTTCGGCGCCGCGCAGATCGACGCGGTGGACATCGACCCCGCGGCGGTTCAGTCCACGGTCGACAACGCCAGCGCCAACGGTGTGCAGCTCAACGCCGGGCTTCCCGACCAGGCCGACGGCCTGTATGACACGGTCCTGGCCAACATTCTTGCAACGCCGCTCAAGGTGCTGGCGCCCCTCCTTTGTTCGCATGTGGCACCCGGCGGCTCGCTGGTGCTGGCCGGCATCCTCGAGCGGCAGGCCGACGAGCTGAAGGCCGCCTATGCGCCTTTTGCCCAACTCGACGTGGCCGACACCGAGGATGGCTGGGTTCTGATGACCGCGACGCCCTGAGTCCCCAGAGACCGTAGAGGGCCGCTCGCTACAATCGCTGGCTCATGAGCCTGATCACGCGCTGCCCCGCCTGCGGGACGATGTTCAAAGTCGTTCCCGACCAACTCAGGATCTCGGAAGGCTGGGTGCGCTGCGGCCATTGCGCCGATGTTTTTGATGCCTCGGCGCACCTGCAGCCTGATGTTCCCGCGCCACCTGAAGGCTCCGCCGGCACCGAAGCTGAAGCTTTGGCCCCGCGCCCCACGGAGCACGAGCCTCCTGTGCTTCCTGATCCCCAGGGTGAACCGGAGGAATTCCCCTCGTCATTGAACACGCAAGTGGATGACGAATCTGCACTGGACGCGCTGGATTCGACCCAACTGGAAGCCGAGGCGCAGGCATTGCGCGAAACGCCGATGGACCGGCCCTTTGAATTGCGCCGGCAGGATGTCGCCGAAGAAATCGCCGAGCCCCTGCCGTCGCGGTTCACGCCCGTGCCCGATTCCGAGCTCGAGCCGGAGCTGCATGACCTGTCCTTCGTGCGGCAGGCGCGCAGCCAGGAGTTCTGGAGCCGCCCGGGCATCCGCGTGGCGCTTGCCGTGCTGCTGGTGCTGCTGGCCCTGCTGCTGGTGGCCCAGGTGGGCGTGCATGACCGCGACAGGCTTGCCGCGGCTCATCCGGCGCTGCGGCCCTTGCTGGCCCGGCTGTGCGAACCCATCAAGTGCCGCATCGCTCCCCCGCGCCAGATCGACGCGATCGTGATCGACAGTTCGTCTTTCAACAAATTGCGAGGCGATGCCTATCGCCTCAACTTCACGTTGAAGAACCAGGCCGCCAACCAGGTCGCCATGCCGGCGCTGGAACTGACACTGACCGATGGCCAGGACCAGCCCGTGGTGCGGCGCGTGCTGCTGCCGGCGGAGCTCGGGACTCATCCCGGCGTGATAGGCGCCACGGCCGAGTGGTCTGGCTCGCTCGCGGTGGCGCTGTCGGCCAACGGCAACGGCAACGGCAACGGCGCGCGCATCGCAGGCTATCGCCTGCTCGCTTTCTACCCCTGACAACCCGACGGAATCATCTTCATGGCAGCATTGATTTGTGGCTCTCTGGCCTTCGACACCATCATGGACTTCGAGGGGCGCTTCGCGGAGCAGATCCTGCCGGACCAGCTGCACATCCTCAACGTTTCCTTCCTGGTGCCGGCACTGCGGCGCGATTTTGGCGGCTGCGCGGGCAACATCGCCTACAGCCTGAAGCTGCTGGGCGGCGAGCCCCTGCCCATGGCCACCGTGGGCAGTGACGGCGCCGACTACCTGGCACGACTGGAGGCGCTTGGCATCGCCACGCAATACGTGAAGGCAGTCGGGGACACCTACACCGCGCAGGCGATGATCATGACCGACCGGGACAACAACCAGATCACGGCCTTCCACCCCGGCGCGATGATGCAGGCGCACACCACCCGTATCGAGCCCCGCCCCGACGTCAAGCTGGGCATCATCTCGCCCGACGGCCGCGACGCGATGCTGCAGCATGCCGAGCAGTTCGCTGAATTCGGCATCCCGTTCGTGTTCGACCCGGGGCAGGGCTTGCCGATGTTCGACGGCGCCGAGCTGGCCCGCTTCATCGGGCAGGCGACCTGGGTCACGGTGAACGACTACGAAGGCAAGATGCTGAGCGAGCGCACCGGCTGGAGCAGCGCGGAAATCTCCCGCAAGGTCGAGGGGCTGATCGTGACGCTTGGCGCCGAGGGCTGTGAGGTATGGATCGGCGGTGAGAAGACGGTCGTGCCGCCGGTGAAGGCGCGTGAGATCGTCGACCCCACCGGATGCGGTGATGCCTGGCGCGGCGCGCTGCTGCACGGGCTGGAGCAGGGCTGGCCGCTGGCGCGCTGCGCAGAACTCGGCAACCGCGTGGGTGCGACGAAGATCGCGAGTCGGGGTCCGCAGAACTGGACGCTCTAGCTGCGAAGTACCCATGCCTCTACCTCGCGGGCAAATCCGCGTGCGGGTGGGGCTGGGGTACCCTTCACTCGACTACCTCGCGGGCAAATCCGCGTGGGGGTGTGCTGTGCCGCGCGACGAGGCGGTCGGCCCTATGGGCCGACTGAACCTGCGATGAGCGGTTTTGCGGTCGCATCGCGCAACTCACTCCGCGCCCTGAGGCCGCTACGTTCAAACAGGCGCGATGAGCATGTTGACGAAGCGCTTCGCGCCGACCGCAAAACCACTCATCGCAGGCGCCTCGTCTGATTGCGCGACACAGCACACCCACACGCGGATTTGCCGAGACAATGTTGGCACGCCCCCGGTGGAATACCAACCACTCTCGCGGCGCGGTGGGCGGTACCCGGCAGCGGCGATTTCTGTGGCGGCGAAGCGGCTTGGCCTGGGGGCGGGCGCGAAGCGCTTCGTAACTGACTCGCCGTACTTGTTTGAGCGAAGAGCCGAAGGCGCGTAGCGAGATGGTATGGACGCCTCCCACCCCCGCTTCCGCTGCCGCCCGCGAAGGGGGGTCTCACATCTGACGGCATCTGGTTAGTGCCAAAGTGGAGTTTC
>Ga0255338_1004199_pt1 | contig 15438 bp, 11 predicted proteins | sample MeOH1_35cm_T4_19_FD_203715 | JGI IMG/M metagenome (GOLD analysis project Ga0255338, IMG submission 203715) | Sandy soil microbial communities from University of British Columbia, Vancouver, Canada - MeOH1_35cm_T4_195 | ecosystem: Engineered > Artificial ecosystem > Sand microcosm > Unclassified ...
CGGCACATGATCAGCCGCATCGAGCACATGACCAAGAGCCGGATGAAGGAGGGGAAGATCCCCACCCGGCAGGAGATCGGCGCCCGGAAGGTGGCCAAGATCCTGACCGCCTTCCAGGAGAAGGAGAAGTACTTCCGCGCCGCCGAGTTCCTCGGCCCCGACTGGGAGCTGGCCACGGACGAGATGGACCTCAAGGAGATCATCGCCCGCTTCCTGTGCCTGCTCACGCCGGAGACCTTCGAGGACGCCAAGCCCGCCGCCCCGCTTCCTTCAATAGCGGCCAAGCCGCCGTCGCCGTACCACCGCAAGCCCGACCACAAGGGCCAGTATAAAAAGCGTCCCCACTGAGGCCGGCGTGAAGAAGAACCCGCTCGGCCGGTCCGGTCTCCAGGTGTCCGCGCTCTCGCTGGGCACGATGAACTTCGGCGCGGACTGGCACGGGGTCGGCGCGATCGACGACAAGGCCGCGTCCTCCCTGATCGACCTGGCGCTGGAGCGCGGGGTCAACCTCATCGACACCGCCGACATCTACGGCCGCGGCGCCGCGGAAGAGATGCTGGGACGCCTGCTCAAGAAGCGGCGCGGCCGCGTCCTGATCGCGACCAAGGTGCTCGGCCAGATGGACCTCGGCGACCCTTCCACCGGCGGCCTGTCCGCGCGCTGGATCAAGAAGGCGCTCGACGCCAGCCTCGAGCGGCTGAAGACCGATCACGTCGACCTGTACATGCCGCACGGCTGGGACCGCGAGGTCCCGCTCGAGGAGACGCTGAAGGCGCTCGAGTCGGCGGTCAAGGCGGGGAAGGTCCGGGTCCTCGGCTGCTCGAACTTCTCCGGCGAGCAGCTGGCCTCCGCGCGCGGGCGCTTCGCCTTCGACCAGGTGCAGTACAGCCTCGCCGCGCGCTTCCCCGAGAACGACCTCGTGCCGGTCGCGGGGCGCGACGGGGTCTCGCTGGTCTCGTGGAGCCCGCTGGCGGGGGGGCTGCTCAGCGGCAAGTACGCCGCGCCGGCCGCGTCCGGACGCCGCGCGAGCCGGGACGCCTTCCCGTTCGTGGAGCCGCAGCGCGGGGCGGCCCTGGTCAAGGTCCTCCAGGCGGTCTCCGCCCTCGAAGGCTCGACCTGCGCGCAGTCGGCCCTGGGTTGGATCATGGGCAAGCCGTTCGTCGCGAGCGCGACGCTCGGCGCGCGCACGACGGCGCAGCTGGCGGAGCTCCTGGAGTCCAAGCCTCTCTCGCCGCGCGCGGCGGCCCTGCTCGACCGCGCCTCGGAGATATGTTCGCGGCCCTGAGCCACCGGAACTTCCGGCTCTTCTTCTTCGGTCAGTTCGTCTCGCTGATCGGGTCCTGGATGCAGGTCACCGCCCAGGCGTGGCTCGTCTATCGCCTGACGAGGGACCCGCTGATGCTCGGGCTCGTCGCCATGGTCGGGCAGCTCCCGGTGCTCGTGCTCGGCTTCTACGCGGGCTTCGCGGTGGACCACGCCGATCACCTCCGCCTCGTCAAGCGCACGCAGTTCCTGGCGATGACGCAGGCCGCCCTGCTGGCCCTGCTGACCTGGGGCGGCCACATCGAGGTCTGGCACGTGTTCGCGCTCTCGCTCGGCCTCGGCGTCGTCAACGCGTTCGACATGCCGGCGCGCCAGGTCCTGATCGGGGAGCTGGTCCCCGTCGACCACCGGCACAACGCCATCGCGCTGAACTCCACCGTCGTCAACGCCTCGCGCATCGTCGGCCCCGCGCTCGCGGGCGTCGCGATCGCCTCGGCGGGCGAGGCCGGCTGCTTCGCCCTCAACGCCCTCAGCTACGTGGCGGTCCTGTGCGCGCTGAAGGCGATCCACGGGGTGCGCCAGCCCCCGCCGCCCGAGCCGCGAGGGGGGCCGTGGCAGGAGATCGGCGACGGCATGGCCTACGCCTTCGGCCATGAGCCGATCCGGCTCGTGCTCATGGCGCTGACCGTCGTGGGTCTCGTCGGCCTCCCGGTCTACACCTTGATGCCCGTCTTCGCGGAGGACGTCCTGCATTCGGGCGCCAAGGGGCTCGGCATCCTGTCCTCCTTCTCCGGGGTCGGCGCGATGATCGGGGCCCTGGCCCTGGCCCGGAGGCGGGGCGCGGCCGGCGTCGGGGCCGAGATGGTGACCGGCACGGCGGGCATGGCCGTCGGGCTGGCGGGGATGGCCTGGTCCACCCATTTCTGGCTGTCCTGCTTCTTCATGGCGCTGATCGGCTGGTACGCGATCCAGGTGCTGGCCGGCTCGAACACCGCCCTGCAGGAGCTGTCGGACGACCGCCACCGGGGCCGCGTCATGAGCTTCTACTCGATGCTGTTCATCGGGCTCTCGCCGCTCGGGAGCTTCGTCGCGGGCGGCGTCGCCTCCCGGATCGGCGTGGGGAAGACCGTCGCGGGCATGGCGCTCTGCCTGGCGGCCCTCGCCGCGGGCTACGGGCGGCGCCTGAGGTCGATATAGGCCTTATGGCCCATTTCCGCCTAGGCCCTTGGGCTCTCTCCTTCGGGCCCCGTCGGCCCGTGCGCGGGGGCGGCGGGGCGGCTACAATGTCGATATGAGCTCCATGGAGATGTACATCAAGTTCATGTTCACCCTCACGGTCGGCCTCGTGGGCGTCGGCATGGTGCTCAAGACCCTCCTCGAGACGATCCTCCACGAGTGGGACGCGGTCGGCGAGATCCGGGCCGGCTGGCATTCGATGTTCCACGCCCGCCCCTACGCCGATTCGGTGCGCGCCGAGGACATCCTGATGGAGATCGAGCGCGATCACATGAAGAAGCGGACCCCCGCCCACGAGCTCGACCGGCGCCGCGAGGCGCTGCGCGACCTGCGCGAAGCCGAAAGCCGGCTGTCCTCTCCCGCCGTCGCCGAAGTCGCGTAAGCCGGGCTCCCGCTGGCGCGGCCGCGACGCTTTCGGTACACTGAGTCATGAGCCTTGAAACACGCGCGTCCGCGTGGCGCCGGCAGCGCCGGCGGGCCCTCGCTCTCGAAGCCTCGGCCCTCGCCTTGGGCTGGGGGCTCGCGGCGGCGGGGGCCTTGGCCGCGGCCGACCGGCTCCTCTCCCTGCCGCATCCGCTGCGCGTCGCGGCGTGGCTGGCGGGCGCCGCGGCCCTCGCCGTCCACGCCTGGCGGGGGCTGGTCTCGCCCTGGCGCGCGGTCGATTGGGAGTCGGTCTTCGACGACGCCGCCCGCCGCTGGCCCGAGACCCGGGCGATGCTCGCCCCGGCCTGGGCGCTGCGCTCCGAGAGCGGAGGCCGGGACGTGTCCGCCGAGCTGCGGCGCGAGCACCTCGCGCGGGCCGACGCCCTGGCGGCGGGGCTCCCGGCCTCCCCGCTGTACTCCTGGAGCCCGTCGCGCGCGGCCCGCGTCGGGGCGGGGGCCGCGGCCGGGGCCTTGGCGCTCGCTCTGTCCCTCGGAGCGCACGGCTCCTGGACGCGGGTGCTGGCGCCCTGGCGCGACGCGCCGCTCGACCGCCTCGTCATCCTCCTTCCCGGCGACGCGAACGTGGATCAAGGGGCGTCGGCCGTGCTGACCGCGCGCCTGACGCCCGAGGGCGTCGCCGCGGGCCTGCGCGGCGCGGACCTCGCGCTCGAGACGCGCGGCGAGGACGGGGCGTGGAGGACGGCGTCGTGGGACGCCGTGGACGCGGTGTCCGGCTCGGTCGGGACGGGGGCGCTGGCCGGGCCGCTCGATTACCGCGCCCGCAGCCGCGGCCTCGTCACCTCCGCGCGGCGCCTGCGCGCGGTGCCGCCCCCGCGCCTCGAGGACCCGAAGGCCGTCGTCCACGGCGCCCGCGGCACGCGGACCTTCGCGCTCGGCGTGGACGCCCCGGTTCGCGCCCGGCGCGGCGACTGGGTGACGGTGAAGGGCGGGGCCGCCGTCCCTCTCGCCTCGGCCGCGCTGCGCCTGTCCTCGCTCCCGGCGCCGATACCGATGAGGGAGGAAAGCGGTTCGTGGTCGGCGGGTTTCCTGGCCCAGGAGGACGCGGCGCTGTCCGTGGAGCTCGTCTCGGCGGACGGGCGGCGCGACCCGTCGCCGCCCGCCTACGCGATGAGCGTCGTCGGCGACGGCAAGCCGGCGGTCGAGCTGCTGTCGCCCCAGGTCCCGCTGCAGGCCGGGCCGCGCGACACGGTCACGATCGCCTACTCCGCGCGCGACGACGGCGCCCTGACGCGCCTGGAGCTCGTCGTCTTTCCCCGGGGCGCCGCGCCCCGGCGGCGGGCGCTGCCGATCGACCGCGGCTCGTCGGAGACGCTGGGCGACGCCGCGCTCTCGCTGCGCGACCTCGCGCCGGGCGGCGCCGTCGAGTTCTGGCTCGAGGCGTCCGACGACGCGTCGCCCCCGCAGACGGCGCGCTCGGAGAAGGGCTCGGTCGAGATCGTCGACGTCGACGCGGAGCACACGGAGGCGCTCGCGGCTCGCGAGCGCGCGCTCGCCGCGCTCGACCGGGCCGCCGCGGCGGCCGAGGCGGCCGCGAAGGCCGCCGCCTCCGGCGACGAGGACGCCGCGCGCGAGGCGGCCCGGCCCGTCAACGGCCTGTGGTCGGCCGCCGCGGGCGCCCTGATGGCGTGGAACGACGCGATGCGCGACGACCCGCGCGCCAACCCCGGCCTCGCCGACCAGGCCGCGGCCGCCGCCGAGAGCCTGGCCGCCGCGGGGATGGAAGGCCTTCCCAAGGCCGAGGCCGCGCTGAAGGAGCGCGACCTCCCGCGGGCCGCGCGCGAGCAGTCGGCGCTGGCCGAGCAGGCGCGCGCCGCCTCGGCCGCCCTGAAGGCGGGCGCGAGCGTGCAGAACGCGCAGGACATGTCCGACCGCGCCTTCGACGCCGAGCGCGAGGGCCGGGAGCTCGGCGACTCCATCGAGCGTCTCAAGCAGAACCTGTCGCCCGCCGAGGCCGCCGACCTGCAGAAGGCCCTGTCCTCCGTGGACGCCGCCCTCGAGGAGCTGCGGAAGTCCATCGAATCCCTCCCGGTCGCCGCCGAGGAGACCGCCAAGGTCCGCGAGCTCCCGCTCGAGGGCGCGCGCGAGGCCGCGTCCGCCCTGCGCCGCGCCCTGCAGAGCGGCGACGCCGCCGGCGCCGCGAAGGCGGCCAAGGAGCTCGCGGAGAAGCTGTCCCGCGTCGCGAAGGGGCTGCGCGAGTCGGGCAAGCGCGCCGCCCAGTCCCAGGCGGGCCGCGCCAAGGAGGCGTCCGGACGCGTGGCTCAGGCCTGGCGCGAGGCCGTGGCGCGCCAGGAGAAGGCCGTCGAGGCCGCGCGCCGCCGCGAGAACGCGCGCCTCGCGGCGACGGTGCGCGCGCAGAAGGAGCTGCTCCTCCAGACGCGGGACGCGATCGATACCGCGCTGGCCTCCGCGCCCTCCGCCGAGACGGAGCGCGCGGCCCGCGCGGCGCGGGAGAGCCTCAAGTCGGGCCGGGCCGACGAGGCGACGCGGCTCATGCGGGCCGCCGCCGGCCAGTCCCGCCAGGCGTCCCTGTCCGACCGGGCGCGCGCCGCCGCGCACGAGGCGACCGCGAAGACGCTCGACGACGCCGCCGCCGCGCTCGAGCGCGGGGTCCCGGTCTCCGTCCTCGACCCGGCGGCCACGCGCGAGGCGGCCGACATCCAGGCGACGGCGCGGGAGTCGGCGGGGCGCCTGCGCCGCGCGGTCTCCGACGCGGCCGGCATCCTCGGCCTCATGCCCGGCGGTCCGGTGCGCCGCATCGACGACGCGATGTCCGAGCAGGAGGCGGGGGAGAGGTCCCTGCGCGCCGGCGACGCGGCCGAGGGCCTGCGGCGCGGCGAGGCCGCGCTCGCGATCCTCCAGGACGACAAAGGCGCCTCCGAGGACCAGCCCGGCGGCGGCTCGGGCGGGGGGGGCGACTCCCTGAGCCGGCCCTTCGAGATCCCGGGCGGCGCCGTGCGCGCCGCGCCGCGCGGCTCGCGCGGGAGCGCGACCGGCCGCGTGCGCCTGCCCTCCGCCGACGAGTACCGCCCCCCGCGCGAGCTGCGCGAGGAGCTCGAGCGCTCCCTGCGCGAGCCCCGTCCCGCCGCCCACGACTCCGCGATCAAGGAATACTTCCGGCGCCTGACCCGCTAACCGAAAGGGGTCAGGCACGCAAATTCGTCGAATTCTCATGTGGGCGGGGCGGCGATATCGACGGCCTTCCCGAATTCAACGAATTTGCGTGCCTGACCCCAGGCGTGGGCGTCACCTGGCGTAGTGCGTTAGCTATAATCAGGGCATGTCATTCCAAGGGACCATCGAGGCGAACTGTCCGAACTGCACGGACGGGTTCGACGCTCCGATCTGGAGCTTCGTGCACGGCGGGAAGGACCCGGTCCTGAGGGACCAGGCCAAAGCCATGGAGTGCAACCTCCTGCTCTGCCCGTCCTGCGGCGCGGCCTTCCTGCCCGAGGCGGCGTGGATCTATTACGAGCCGGACGACGAGATACTCGCCTTCGTGTTCCCTCAATCGTTCAAGGCCGAGGAGGCGAAGTGGCGCGAGAAGATGTCGTCCGACTTCGCCGCGATGCGCGGCGCCCTCGGCGACCATCTTCCCGTCGGCCACGAGCCCGAGGTGTTCTTCGGCCCCGAAGGCCTCGCGCAGCTCCTCGAGCTCGAGGACTGGCGCCGCGACGAGCGCGACGTGATGGCGTTCTTCGCCAAGGACCTCAAGCTCGGCGTGTACCGGGCGAGCCCGTCCTGGGCGCGGGAGAACGCCGCTCCGTCCTGGCTGCCCTACGAGGGCAAGAAGCCGACGCGGGAGTCCGTCATCGCGGGGATCAAGAAGATCCTCGCGGCCAACGACCGCCTCACGGCGTGGGCCGATTACCTCGCGAAGCTGGAGAAGGACTCGTCGGCGGGCCTGCCGCCCGCCGCGATGGCGGCGTAGTGAGCGGGGCCATCACGCGGGTCGCCGTCCCGGGCGACGCGGCGAAGGTGCTGGCGCCGCTGGCCGCGGAGGCGCGGCGCCGCGCGACGCCTCTGTACGCCGTCGGCGGCCCGGTCCGCGACTGGCTCCTGCGCCGCCCGAACTTCGACCTCGACCTGACCGTCGCCGGCGATCCCGACCCGATCGCCTCCGCCGCGGCGCGCCTGCTCGGCGGGACCGTCGAGTCGTTCGGCCGCTTCGGCACGCGCCGCATCGTGTCCGAGGGGAAGTTCCGCGTGGACGTGGCCACCACGCGCGCCGAGACCTATCCCGAGCCGGCGAGCCTGCCGGTCGTCGACGCGGTGCGCGTCCCCATCGAGCGCGACCTGTTCCGCCGCGACTTCACGATCAACGCGCTCGCGGTGCGGCTCGACGACGGTTCGCATTCCCTGACCGATCCGTACGGCGGGCTGCGCGACCTCAAGGACCGCGTCCTGCGCGTGCTCCATCCCGCGAGCTTCCTCGACGACCCGACGCGCGTGTTCCGCGCCGCGCGCTTCCTCGCCCGGCTCAGGTACCGCGCGGCCCCCGGCATGGTCGACGAGGCCCAGGACGCGCTGGCCGCGGGCCACGCCGCGAAGCTCTCCGCGCACCGCGTCCTGCACGAGCTCGTCTGCCTTCTGGGCGAGAGGGACCCCCGCCCGGCCTTCGCGCTGCTCAAGTCGTGGGGCTACCTGGACCTGATCCACCCCGAGCTGCCGTGCGCGCTCGCGCTGCCCGCCGGCGTCGAGCCGCGCCTCGCGGCGCTGGCCCTCGCCCTGGGCCCCGAGAAGGGGCGGGCGTTCGTCGACGCCTTCCCGCACCCGCATCATCTGCGCACCTTGCTCCACGACGCGCTCGCGCTGTCGTTCTCGGACAAGTCCCCGCGCGCGGCGCCGGACCCGTCCGTGGCCGCGGCCGCGCGCCGCTTCCTGGGCAAGCTCCCGCCCGCCGCGCTCAAGCCCTGCTTCCTGACGGGGGCCGACCTCATCGCGCTCGGCCTCGAGCCCGGGCCGGCGTTCCACGCTTTGCTCGACGAGGCCGCCCGCCTTCAGCGCGCGGGCCGGCTCAAGACGCGCGCGGCCGCCCTCGACTGGCTGGCGAACCGCCCCGAATAGCCGTTCAGCCGAGCCAGAGCGACTGGCCGTACTCCTCGCGCCGCCAGCCGCGCGCCAGGCTCAGGAAGCCTTCGAGGACCCTCTCCATCCGCGCGGCGTCCGTCTCGCCCGCCGGGCCCGGACCGAGCCTGCGTTCCACGCGCTCGACGAGGCCCGGGGGAAGGGCGTCGAGGTCCGCCTTCAGGCCCGCGAGGTCTCCGAGCGCCGCCTTCGCCAGCGCGCGGTTGACGAGCACCCACACGCCGAGCGGCGGCCGGCGCAGGTCCTCGAGCGCCTCCTCGTGGCGGCCGAGCGCGCGCTTGGCCTCCGCGCGCCAGACGTAGGCCTCGAGGTCGCCGGGAAAAAGGCGCAGGGCGAGGTCGAGCGCCTCCAGCGCCTCCGCGGCCCGGCCGAGCATCAGCAGCGCCGCGCCTCGCCAGCTGTAGGCGTGGGGGGAGCCCAGCGCGCAGGCGCGGTCCAGGCGCTCGAGCGCCGCCGGGTGCTCGCCGAGCCACAGGTCGAAGGCCGCGCGCCAGGCCAGGAGCAGGCCCTCGTCGGCGGGCGGCACGACGCGGGCCGCGCGCTCCATCTCCGCGTACGCGTCCTCGCGCCGGCCGAGGACGAGACGGGCCTCGGCGAGCAGCGCGTTGGCCCTCCAGTCGGCGGGCTCGCGCGCCGCGGCGAGCGCCAGCCACTCGGCGGCCTTGGGGACGGAGCCCCCGATGAGGCAGAGGCGTCCGGCCATCAGGTACATCCAGCCGTACCGCTCGCGCTCCGCTCCGGCGCGGAGGCCGAAGCGCTCGAGCGCGCCGGGCGCGCCCAGGACGACCCGGTAGTAGTCGAGCCACGGCCGCCGCGCCGGGGACTTGAGGGCGCGCTCCAGGTCCTTGACGAGACGGCGCTGCCGCGAGGCCCGCGTCGTCCACTCCTCCCAGTCCCAGGGGTTGGCGAGCCCCCACATCTCCGGCTGGCCCGGCGCGTCGTCGAGGATGAGCTCGGCCAGGCCGACGGCCTCGTCGTAGCGGCGCAGGCCCATCAGCGCCTTGAACCGGTCGATCGAGCGCTCCGGCGCCGCGTCGAGGAGGAGCGCGAGCGTCTCCTCCCGCGCGCGCAGACGGCCCTCGAGCCGCTCGAGCTTCTCGCGCCGGCGCAGCTCCTCGACGGAGCCGGGCACCCCGGTCCGCTCGCGCGCGCGCAAGGTCGCGGCGAGCCGGCGGCCGAGCTCCGCGCCGGCGGGATCGAAGCGGCGCGCCTCGCGCAGCAGGCGTTCGGCCTCCGCGAGGCGGCCGGCCGACTCATGGGCCCAGGCGCGCGCGCGCAGGGCCTCGGCGAGCTCCCGGCGCGTCTCCTCGTCGCGGGGGGCGAGCCGCAGCGCCCCGCGCAGGGCCTTCTCCGCCGCGTCCGGGGCGTCCGCCGCCAGCAGGTCCCGGCCGCGCGCGCGCAGGGACTCGATGAGCTCGCGGCGGATCCGCGCGTCGGCGGGCAGGACCCGCAGCGCCTCCTTCAGGTCGCCGCGCGCTCGAAGCGCCTCGGCCAGCGCCCTCGCCAGGTCCGCGTCGCCGGGCGCGAGCCTGCGCGCCGCGCGCAGAGCGGCGACCGTCCCGCGCGCGCGCAGCCGCCGGATCCGCTCGGCTTTCGCGGCGCGACGCCGGGCGAGCGCGGCTTCCGCGCGTTCCCGCCGGGCCGCGTCGAGCGCGCTCCGGACCTCGCGGAGGTCGGCGCGGACCGAGCCGTTGCGGGGAGCGCGCGAGAGAGTCTTCTCCGCGGCTTCCGGCCGGCCGGCACGGAGCTCGGCGCGCGCGCGGGCGCGCAGCGCGGCGGCCAGGTCGCCGCGCGCCGCGCCCTTCGGCGCCCGGCGCAGGAGCCTCTCCGCCTCGGCCCATCGCCCGGCGGCGACGGCGGCCTCGGCGTGGGCGCGCAGGATGACGGCGAGCGCCTCCTGCACCCGCGCGTCGCGGGAGCGCAGCGCCGCCGCCGCGCGCGGCACCCACGGCTCGACCGGCGCCCGGCGCAGGAGCCCGGCGAGCGCCAGGGCGGCGGGCGTATGGCCGGGCCGTGCCTTCAGCAGGGCGGCCAGGACCCGGGCCGCCTCGCGCGGGCGGCCGGCGGAAGCCAGCGCGTGCGCCAGGAACACCTTCGTGGCGGGCGCGCGGTCTCCCGCGGCGAGCGCCGCGCGGAAGCACGCCGCGGCCCGCGCGAAGCGGCCGGCGTTGAAGTGCTCGATCCCGCGGCCCGCTGGTCGTTTTTCCGGCACGGGCGGATTATACGCATTTCGTCGATAAAAAAACTGGAATTACCCGTCGGGAAACGCTAGAATCCCGACGGAATGAAGCGCGCGGATGTCGTCTTTTCCGGCATGCGTCCCACCGGCCGTCTCCATCTGGGCAACTACTGGGGGGCGTTGAAGAACTGGGTCTCCCTTCAGACCCAGTACTCCTGCTTTTTCTCCGTCGTCGACTGGCACATGCTGACCACCGGCTACGACGACACGTCGGCGCTTCGCGCCAACGTGTCTGAGATGGTCCTCGACTGGCTCGCCGCCGGCCTCGACCCCGCGAAGTGCGTGATCTTCAAGCAGTCCGACGTGCCCGAGCACGCCGAATTGGCGCTGATGCTCGGCATGGTGACGCCGCTCGGCTGGCTCGAGAACAACCCCACCTGGAAGGAGCAGCTCCAGGAGCTGGCGACGACCAAGCACGAGCAGGTCTCCGCGGGCTCGTCCTCGGCGACGGCCGCCGTCGCGGCGAAGGGCACGACGGCCCATCAGAAGGAGCTCCGCACCTACGGCTTCCTGGGCTATCCCGTCCTGCAGGCCGCGGACATCCTCCTGTATCACGGCACCAAGGTCCCCGTCGGCCAGGACCAGCTGCCCCACGTGGAGCTGTCGCGCGAGATCGCGCGCAAGTTCAACCACGTGTTCGGCGAGATCTTCGCCGAGCCCCAGCCCCTGCTGACCCCCACTCCGAAGGTCCCCGGCCTCGACTCGCGCAAGATGTCGAAGTCGTACGGCAACGCGATCGACATCTACGAGACGGAGAAGTCGCTCGAGAAGAAGATCAAGGCGGCCTACACCGACCCGAACCGCAAGACGGCGACCGACCCCGGCCATCCGCTGCCGTGCGTCGAGAACCCGCCGGGCTGCTCGGTGTACGCGATGCACAAGCTCTACGCGGACACGGATTTCTACATGAAGCGCGGCGACGAGTGCCGCGCGGGCGCGCTCGGCTGCGGCGCCTGCAAGAAGGACCTGCTGGCCGAGATGTCGGCCCCGTTCGCCGAGTTCCGCCAGCGCCGCGAGTCCTTCACCGCCGCTCAGGTCGACGCCATCCTGATGCAGGGGGCGGAGAAGGCGCGCGCGGTCGCCAAGACGACGATGGTCGAAGTCCGCCGCGCGATGAGGCTCCGCTAAATGACCGAGAAGGCCTACGAAGTGTCGCTGGAGCTGTTCGAGGGTCCGCTCGACCTGCTGCTGTTCCTCGTCAAGAAGGACGACCTCGACATCCACAACATCCCGATCTCGCACATCACCAAGGAGTACCTCTCCTACCTCGAGCTCATGAAGGACATGAACCTCGACGTGGCGGGGGACTTCCTCGTCATGGCCGCGACCTTGATGGCGGTGAAGTCCCGCTCGCTTCTGCCCTCCGAGCAGTCTTTGGACGGCGACGAGGGCCCGAACCCCGCCGCCGAGCTCGCCCAGAAGCTCATCGAGTACCAGAAGTTCAAGGAGGCCTCGAAGTTCCTCGCCGACCGCGCCGCCGAGATGGAGGGCGTGTTCTACCGCGGCGCGCCGCACTTCGAGGAGGCCGAGAAGTCCCCGAACGTCTCCCTGTTCGACCTCATGGCCCACCTGCAGGTCATCCTCGCCGGCGCGGAGGACGACTCCCAGGCCGTCGAGGGCGAGGAGTTCCCCATCGAGGAGAAGATGGAGAAGATCCTGTTCCTCCTCCAGGAACGGCCGATGATCCCGTGGGAGGAGCTGTTCGCCGACGAGCGCAAGCGCCGCGGCATCATCGCCTGCTTCCTGGCGATGCTCGAGCTCACCAAGCTGCAGAAGATCTTCATCCGCCAGGACGGCACCTTCGGCAGGATCAGCATCTTCAAGAAGGACGAGAACGCCGTGGAGGAAGCTCCCATCGCCGAGGCCCTCATCGCGGAGGCCCTGGCCTCCCAAGCCGCGCCGGAGCAGGCCCCGATCGATACGCCGCTGGAAAGTCACGCCGAGCCGGACCCCGTGGAGCCGCCGAAGGCGGAGCCCGAAGGAGAGACCGATGTCCAGCCCTGAAGCCGAGAACGCCGACGCCGAAACGACCGACGCCGCCGAAGCTCCGGCCGAGGCGTCCGCCGAGTCCATCGCCGCCTCGGTGCCCGTCGACGCGCCCGAGCCGGACCAGGAACAGTCTCAGGCCGAGGACGCCGCCCCCGAGGGCGCGCCCGCCGCGGACGGCGTCCCGCACGCTCCCGCGCCTTCTCCCGCCAACGACCCGGCGCTCCTGCGCCGCGCGCTCGAGGGCCTGCTGTTCATCACCGACCGCCCGCTGTCGGCCGGCGAGCTGTGCAAGCTCGTCAACGTGCGCGACCAGGACCGCATCGTCGCCTGCGTCGAGGACCTGCGCCGCGATCTCGAGGAGCGCAACCTCGGCTACCGCCTGATCGCCGTCGCCGAGGGCTGGCAGATGGCCACGCGCCCGGAGCTGGCGCCGTACATGCGCAAGCTGTTCAGCGACCGCGCGACGATGCGCCTGTCCACCGCCGCTCAGGAGACCTTGTCCATCATCTCCTACAAGCAGCCGCTGACGCGCGCCGAGGTCGAGGAGATCCGCGGCGTAGAGGTCATCGCGGCCCTGGAGACCTTGCTCGAGAAGCGCCTGATCAAGGTCGTCGGCCGCCGGGAGACCGTCGGACGCCCGCTGATGTACGGCACGACGATGGAGTTCCTGCGCCACTTCGGCCTGCGCAGCCTCGAGGACCTTCCGCCGCTCGACCGCTTCGCGCCCGCGGACGCCTCCGCCCCGGCCGCTCCGATCGACACGCCGCACGCCGCCGAGCGCCCCGCGCCCGACGCGGAGTCGGTGGGCGAACAGACCGAGGAAGCCGTGATCGCCGAGGCCCTGTCCGAGCATCCCGCGGAGCCCGTCGCCGAGGAATCCGTCGCCGAACAGACCGAAGAGGCCGTGATCGCCGAGGCCCTGTCGGAGCACCCGGCCGAGGCCGCGCCGGAAGCGGCCCCGGACGAGGCTCCGGAGGAAGAAGAGAAGGAGGGGCTCTGGCCCAAGTAAGGTGAAGATCCTCGTCGCGGCCAGCGAAGCGGTTCCCTTCTGCAAGACCGGGGGTCTCGCCGACGTGGTCGGAGCCCTGACGCAGAGGCTCGGCGCCCTCGGCCACGACGTGTGCCTGTTCCTGCCCAAGTACCGCGCGGTCCGCGCGGCGTCGCTCGAGGGCGGCATCGCCCACCCGCTCAAGGTCCCGGTCGCCGGCGGGTCCGTGGACGTGGGCTTGAGCTTCCTGCACCGGCGCGGCGTGTCGGTGTACTTCGTCGACTACCCGCTCTACTTCGACCGCGAGGGCCTGTACGGGAACGCGGGCAAGGACCACGAGGACAACGACCGCCGCTACGCGCTGTTCTCGCGCGCGGTGCTCGAGGGCGCGAAGGCGATCGGCTTCAAGCCCGACGTGATCCACCTCCACGACTGGCAGACCGGCCTCGTCGCCGCGCACCTGAAGCGCCACTACAAGGACGACCCCCATTTCGCGGGCACGGGCTGCGTGTTCACCATCCACAACATGGCGTACCAGGGGAACTTCCCGCCCGCGGCGCTCGCGGCGGGCGGCTTCGGCCCCGAGGACTGGTCCTCGGAGGGGCTCGAGTACTACGGCCAGGTCAGCTACCTGAAGGGCGGCATCGTCCACGCCGACAAGCTCACCACGGTGAGCGCCGCCTACGCGCGCGAGATCCAGGAGTCGCCGGACCGGGGCTTCGGCCTCGAGGGACTCCTCCAACGCCGCTCGAAGGACCTCCGCGGCATCCTCAACGGCATCGACCTGGAGACCTGGGACCCGTCGCGCGACGCCTCTTTGGCCCGCAAGTTCTCGCCGGACGACGCGGCCGCGGGCAAGGCCGCGTGCAAGGAGGCCCTGCAGCGCGAGTGCGGCCTCGAGCTCCGCGGCGACCGGCCGCTGATCGGCGTGGTGTCCCGGCTCGACTACCAGAAGGGGCTCGACATCGCCCTCGCCGCGCTCGAGCCGCGTCTCGACCGCTGCCAGCTCGTGGTGCTCGGCACCGGGGACCCCTCGCTGACCGAGATGTTCGCGGCGCTCGAGCGGCGGCACAAGGGCTCGGTCCACTTCCACCGTCAGTTCGACGAGTCGTTCGCGCACCGCATCTACGCCGCCTCGGACCTGTTCCTGATGCCGTCGCGCTTCGAGCCCTGCGGCCTCGGCCAGATGATCGCGATGCGCTACGGCGCCGTTCCCGTCGTCTCGCGCACCGGCGGCCTCAACGACACCGTGTTCGAGGAGCCCCGCGACGGGCGTCCGGCCAACGGCTTCCTCTGCGAGCCCGGCGACGGCGCCGACCTCGCGCGCGCCCTCGACCGCGCGCTGGCCGCGTTCGGCTCCGCGGCCTGGGGCGCGCGCGTGCGCGCCGGCATGGCGGCTGATTTCTCCTGGGACCGCTCGGTCGAGGCCTACCTGGACGTCTTCCGCGAGGCCGCGCGCGGGTGAGCGTCACGCGCTCGCGCGGCGCGCTGCTCGCCCTCCTGGCGGCCTCGGCCGCGGCGGTGTGGGCGACGCGCGCTCCGGCCGAGCGCGCGGTCCTGCCTTCCGTCGAGGCGGACGCGTTCGCCGCGCTGACCGGGCGCGCCCCGGCGTCCACGCCCGAGCTGTGGGAGCGGCTGAAGGCGATGGGCGTGGCGGCCGTGGTCCTTCGCGAGGAGACGGCCGGCGAGCTCGCCGCGCGCGGCGAGGTGCTCCACTTCTCCCGCGCCGAGGTCGAGAAGTGGCGCGCGCTCGGCCTGGTCGCGCCGGGCGGCGGGCCGGCTCCGGACTCGCTGTGGGCCAAGGACGCCAAGGTGATGTCGCGCCTGTCGGGCGCCCTGGCCGCTCGCGGCATCGACGCGTCGACCGTGACCGTGGCCGCCGGCGGACGGTCCCTCGAGCTCCCGCCGGGCGTCGACCTGGCCCGCGTCCCCGCCGGCTTCGACCCCGAGACCGTGGCCGTCGTCTCGGCCGCGGGCCTCATCCCCGTCGCCGCGTCGACGAGCCCCTGGGCGTCGGTCGCGGGCCAGCGGCTCTGGGTCCGGACCTTGCCCGTCTCCGCGAGGCGCCCGGCGCTGCTGCGCGCGGCCAACGGGCGCGCGATGCGCCTGCTGGTCCTGCGCCCCGCCCCCGCGGCCGGCCTCGACGAGAACCTCGAGCGCCTGCGCGAGGCGCTGAAGGTCGTCAAGAGCGCGG
>Ga0255338_1004200_pt1 | contig 15436 bp, 15 predicted proteins | sample MeOH1_35cm_T4_19_FD_203715 | JGI IMG/M metagenome (GOLD analysis project Ga0255338, IMG submission 203715) | Sandy soil microbial communities from University of British Columbia, Vancouver, Canada - MeOH1_35cm_T4_195 | ecosystem: Engineered > Artificial ecosystem > Sand microcosm > Unclassified ...
GCGCGCGCTTTCTCCGGATTGAGAAGGGCGAATACAAGCACGCCGACCCGCGCGAACTGATCCTCAAGACCGTGCAGGAGTCGCGGCAGACGGTCGGCGCGATGACCGAACTGGCGAAGCTCCTGGCTGATATGCGGGCCATGCAAGAGTGGCGCGAGGTGGTGCTCAACGCGATAGGCAGGACCGCGCCCGATGTTCGTGAGCAAATCATCCGGGAGGTTCAATCCTCCCTCGTTCTCCGCGGACTTCTTCAGGGACCCGAGGGCGCAGGCTCCGTCCACTAAAAGCACCGGCAAGACCTTTCCTGATTTCGAGACGTTCCTGTGCCAGCACGTCTACATCAAGGATCACGGCGGCACGAAGTTTGAGCCGTGGGCGTGGCAGCGAGACATCGCCCGCGCGTTCTCCGGGCTAAAGCGCGTGCAGTTCCTCAAGGCGCGGCAACTCGGCATGTCCTGGGTCCTGGCCGCCTACGCGCTGCACACGGCGCTCTCGCACCCCGGCGCCGAAGTGCTCCTGATGAGCCAGACCGAGCCGGACGCGATGGAGTTGCTCGGTAAGTGCAAGTTCGTTTATGACCACATGCCGGAGCACCTGCGGGAGTTGCGGAAGCAGTCCGGGCGCGACAACACGAAGGTGCTGGAGTTCGCCGACATCTACTCGGCCATTCGGGCGCTGCCCTCTACGGAGCGGGCGGGGCGCGGGTTCACCGGCAAGTTGGTGGTGGGAGACGAGCACGCGTTCCACCAGTGGGCCGAGCAGAACATGGCGGCGGTGGACCCGGTAATCGAGGCCGGCGGGCAGTTCGTGTCGCTCTCCTCGGCTAACGGGATCGGCAACCTCTTCCACAACCTCTGGGCCAAGGGCACGCAAAGCCGGGAGCCGCTGGTGCCGGAGTGGGTGGACGGCCTGGGCTTCACTTACGGGGGCCGTCTCCAGGAAGCTGCCGCGACCCTCCAGCCGTCCGCGTGGCTGCCGGTGTTCCTGCCCTACAACGTGCGGCCGGGCCGAGATGCGCAGTGGTGGGAGTTCAAGAAGCAGAACACCACGCCGGCCTGGGTGATTTTCCAGGAGTACCCGCGCGAGGCCGAGGAAGCGTTCGTTCAGACGGGCCGCCCGGTGTTCGCGAAGGAATACCTCGACCCGCACAAACTGAACGTGCGCGAGCCACTCCCGCCGGCGCACTGGCCGGCCGCCTTCGCTGCGTGGAAGCCCGAGGAACTGCGGCTGTTCTCCCTGCCGGTGGCGGGACACCGCTACGTGGCCGGCGCCGACGTGGCGGAAGGCTTGGAGCACGGCGACTATAGCTGCCTGACGGTGTTCGACCGGGACGCTGAAGGCAAGCCGGAGCAGGTGTTGAGCCTACACGGGCATTGGCCGCCGGACGAGTTCGCCAAGCTGATTGACGCCGTGGCCCGGCTCTACCCCGGCACCTACGGGATAGAGCGCAACAACCACGGGCTGGCGACCATTCTCAAGCTGCAGGAGTTGCAGACGCCGGGCCTCTACCGCGAGGCGGCGGTGCAGACGAAGCCAGGGCAGGCGGCAGAGCAAGGCAAGGTCGGCTGGACTACTTCCAGCGTCACCAAGCCCCTGATGATTGACGACCTGGAGGAGGGCTTGCGCACCTTCGGGCTGGCCCTGCGCGATGCCCTCTGCTTCCCGGAGTTGACGTTCTACCAGACGAAGCCCAACGGCGCGACGGGTGCCCCGGTAGGCCAATGGGATGACCGGGTGATTATGCTGGCGATTGCGCTGCAGATGTTGAAGCGGGCGCCGAGACCGCGGGAGATTTGGGCTGCATGATGATCCTCGATACAGCCCGCGCTTACCTCGCCGTCCGCGCTAACGGCTATGAACACGGCGAAGCGGTCAAGACCGCCGGCCTCGTGAAAGAACTCGGTGGGCTGAGCAGCGTCAAGTCGATGCTGTTCAATGCCGGCGGGCTTACCGGCAACAACAACTATTGGCCGAACACCTTTCGCAAGCTCACCGACCCATGGCCGGAGCGCGTGGGATTCGACCCGCAGGGCGTGCCCCTCGATCAGTTCTGGCGGAACTCGACGGCGCAGTCCTGCCTTTCGTTCATTCAGCGCACGTTCCCCGAAGCGCGCCCGCGGGTGATGGACGGCGACAGCGAAGATGCGCAGGAGATCGAGAACCACCCCCTCTCGCGCCTGCTGTCGCGCCCCAATCGCTTCTATACCGCACACCGGCTGTGGCAGGTAACGCTCGCCGATTGGTGGGTGACCGGCAAGGGGAACGCTTACTGGCAGATCGTTCGGGCCGGCTACCGCGAGCCGGTGGAGTTGTGGCATATCCCCGCTGCGGAGATAGAGCCGGACTGGCCGCGGGATGGCTCGCAGTTCATCAGCCACTACCGGCGCACGGTGAACGGGCAGACGCAGGACCTCGACCCGCGGGACGTGATTCACTTCCGCTTCGGGCAGGACCCACTGAACAGCCGCAAGGGCTGGTCGCCGCTCATGGCCGGCGCTTCCGAGATCGCGAACCTTAACGAGGGAGCCGTCTACCGGCAAAGCGTGCTCGCCAATACCGGGGTCGCCTCGCATGTGCTGACGCCTACGAGCGACCAAGACGCGCAGCTGATGACGCCGGAGAAGGTGGACCTGCTCAACAAGCTCTGGCAATCCAAGTTCACCGGGCGCAACCGGGGCGGGCTGTTCATCCCGAACTTCCCGGCTACGCTCACCCGGGCCGGCTTCTCCCCGCAGGAGATGGACATCCGGGAGATGCTGGAGTGGGACGCAGACATCATCTGCGCGCTCTTCGGCCTCTCTTCGATGGTGCTGGGCCTACCGAGCGGCGACAAGCACCGCACCTTTGCCAACATGGCCGAGGCGCGGGAATCGGCGTTCGAGAGCAACATCATCCCCACGCAGTCGCTCTTCGCGGCGGACCTGGAACTGCAACTCCTGCCGGAACTGGATAGCGATGAATCGCACCGCGTGGCGTGGGATTACAGCAAGGTCCGCGTACTGCAGGATGACCAGGACAAGCTGTATGACCGCCTCGATAAGGCGGTGGTGTCCAAATGGATGCGACCGAGCGAGGCCCGCGCGAAGGTGAGCCTCCCGAAGGACCCGGAACTCGACACCGCCGCGATGCAGAGACCGGAGCCGCCACCGCAAACGGTGCGGGTAGGCGAAGGGCAGAAGCAGCCGGTTTCCGACGCTGCTGTCTAGCAGGGTAACTCTTCCGAGCGTCAGTGCCGGCACCCGGGTATGGGCCGGGGCTGCTAAATCCGTAGCCAGGGGCACCTGCGCTATGCGGCGGGACGCTCGGAGGCTAATTTCATACGCACCCCTTAACGGGCGCGCTCTACGTAGAGCGCGCCCTTCGCCGTTTCTGGCACCCGGAGAACACGATGGAAGACCGATTGATCTGCCGCGGCAGCGAAGTAAAAGCGCTGGGAGCCGGCCGCGTAGGCGGTTACCTGGTGTTGTTCGGCGATGCCGAGACGCCGGACGCCTCCAGCTTCGCGGACTACTTCACCCCGGAAACGGAGTTCGACATTCAGGACGGGGCGAAGTCCGCGGTTTACTACCGCCACGCCCTCGACGCCTCTCTGGATCGCAAGCTAACCGACGCCTCGATGAAGGTGGACGACGTAGGCGTGTGGGTCGAGGGGCAACTCAACCTGCGGGACCGCTACGAGAAGGCGGTCTATGGGATGGCGGAGGCCAAGAAGCTCGGCTGGTCCTCGGGCACCGCTTCCCATCTAGTGAAGCGCGAGAAGCAGGACAACGGCGCGCACAAGATCATCCGTTGGCCGCTAGGGCTGGACGCCTCGCTGACGCCGGACCCGGCGGAGCCGCGCACCCAGGCGATTGCCCTTAAGAGCCTGGGGGATTCCCCCGCGCTCACGGAGTTGGTGCCGGCGCTCAAGTCGGAGTTCCTCGGCGAGTGCGTAGAGCGCGAGATGACCATGGCGTCTCTGCGCGCCCTCAACGAAGCGCTCATGTATTCCGTGGTCTGGAAGGTGCTCTATGACGAGGCGCTGACCACGGAGCAGAAGCAGACGCAGATTGCCGGCGCCCTCGCGGAGTTCGCGCAACTCGCGACTGAAACGCTCTCCTTCTACCTCTCGCAGGATGCCGCCGACGAGGCAATGAAGGCCCTGCGCACGCTTTGGGGACCCGACCGACCGGAGTCCCTCGCAGATCACTCGGTCAAGGTGGTGTCCGCCGTAGCCGATCTCGCCGACCGCCTGGAGTCCAGGCTAGAGGCACGTAAGACCGACGGCCGGAGCCTCTCCGCCGGCAACCGGGAAGCCCTGAAGTCCGCCCTCGACTCGCTCGGCGAGGTGGAAGCGGTGAAGGCGCGGCTGGCCCGGGTGCTGACGGCTGCAGCGCCCCTCAATTCCGAAACTTCGCGGCAGGAAACCGAGCGTCTCCGCACGCAGTTCCTCCGCCTCACTTCGCCATTAGGAGCGAACTAGACCATGAAACTGCCAGAACTCCGCACGGCTATCAAGAGCAAGTGCGACGAGGTGCAGGGAATATTCCGCACCGCCGATGAGAAGCAGGGCGGCATCTGCACTGCCGAGCAGCAGGAGCAGATCAAGAGCCTGAACCACGAGATCGAGGAGATGGAAGTCTCCGCGAAGAGCCTCGCCGAGCAGGACACCCTGCGGGCGCTGAACGGGCGCCGCATGGGCGAGTTCGGCCGCGGCGACGGCGCTCCGGTGTTCGACGGCGCCCCCCGCGGTGGCATGAAGAGCCTGGGCGAGCGCTTCCTGCAGGACCCGGCTTTCAAGAGCTGGTTCCAGAGTGTCGCCCCGGATGGGCAGGTGGCCCAGCGGGTGCGCATCGGTTCGCCGAGCGTGCCGTTTGCCGGCGAGGGGGTCAAGACCCTCTTGACGGGGCTGACCACCTACAGCGCGCGGGCGGACGTGAGCGCGAACGCCCTGGTGCCGGTGGATCAGCGCGGGCTGCTCGACATGGGTTACTGGATGCGCCCCCTGCGCATCGCGGACCTCGTATCGCAGGGCAGCACCACGGGCGACACGATTGAATACGTGCGCATGACCGGCGTGACCAACAACGCGGCGACGGTGGCGGAAGCGACGGCCACGGGCGGCAGCAGCGGCACCAAGCCGGAGTCCGCGATGGCCTTCCAGGTCATCCAGGACCGCGTGCGGACGATTGCGCACTGGGTTCCGGCCACGCGCCGCGCCTTGGGTGACGCCGGGCAGCTCCGGACGCTGATCGACCAGTTCCTCCGCTACGGTCTGGCGGAAGAGTTGGAAGACCAGATGATTACCGGGGACGGCACCGGCGAGAACCTCACGGGCGTGCTGAACGTCTCCGGCATCCTCACGCAGGCGTATGCCACGGACCTGCTCACCACGGCCCGCAAGGCGCTCACGAACATCACCCTGAACGGACGGGTGACCCCGAACGCCTGGGTGCTCCACCCGAGCGATTGGGAGGCGTTCGACCTGCTGGCCGACAACGAGAACCGCTACTTCTTCGGCGGCCCGCTCAGCGTCGGTACCCCGCGCCTGTGGGGCGTGCCCGTCATCACCTCCGAGGCGGTGACCCAGGGGCATGGCCTGCTCGGCGACTGGACGAAGGCGATGCTCTGGGATCGCGAGCAGACGAACATCCTCGTGAGCGACAGCCACGCGGACTTCTTCGTCCGCAACCTGATCGCCATCCTCGGCGAGCTGCGGGCGGGATTTGGGATCATCAGGCCACGCGCATTTTTGGATGCCGACCTGACGGCCTAGCAGCCATAAAACGGTCTTCCTGGCTTAATATCACGAAACCCAATCGCCTGTGATACAATATCACAGGGGGTTTTAAGATGCCAAGGACAGGAAGACCGCGGGCTGAAATGGTGGAAGTCGCCTGCGCGGCGTGTGCTAAACCGTTGCTTCGTTATCCATCCCAGGTGCAGAAGGCGAGTTCAGGGCGGTTCTTCTGCTCGCGGGCGTGCCTGGGGTTTGTTGGAGGTAAGCCTCGGCGCAAACCCCAGGCGACCTGCGAGCAGTGCGCGGGGGTATTCTACCCAGCATCGGGGGCGCCTAATCGCTTCTGTTCCAAGCCTTGCTATGATCAGTGGATGGCTCGGAACCGAGTAGAAGGTGTCTGCGAAGTATGCGGGGCTGCCTTCCAGATGAAGCCTTCACAAGCGAAAGCCTGGACACGTAAATGGTGTTCGAAAGCTTGCGAGGGCAGAGGGCGAATGCGCCGGCCGCTGGATCGGCAGCATAACGGACGCCCTGTGTTGCTCACGATTAGCGGCTACCTCAAGGTGTGGGAGCCGGGGCATCCAAAAGCGCGAAGTGGCTGGATATTGGAGCACCGTCTCGTTGCGGAGCGGGTTCTAGGTCGCTACCTGGTTGCCGAAGAACACGTCCACCATAAGAATGGCGACAAGACAGACAACCAGCCTGAAAACCTTGAAGTAATGAGCGCGAGCGATCATAGTTCACGAACTGGATATGACCGCGCTCTTCGGGAGAGCCAGGAACGCGAGCGAATACAGCAGGAACTCGCAGAACTTGCTGAATACCGTAGGCGCTTCGGCTCTCTGGGCTGACCCAGACTCTTCAACTTCATTACGAAAAGCCGCTCGTTTGTATGGGCGGCTTTTCTCATGCCCTGGAGGTTTCCATGTACCTTGCGATAGAGGAGCACTAACGATGGCTTACGTAAACACTGCGGCCGAAGGGATGCGGAATACTTCCGCTACTCCCCTGCCGGCGGACGCAACCGGCCGCGCGCGCCTGGCGGACGGCTTTTTCAATGCCGCGACCGCCCTTCTCAAGTTCGCCGCGCAGAGTATCGCATGGAGCCTGATCGGGTTGCGGACGGTGACAGCCAAGACCGCGAACTACACGGTGCTCACTACGGACACTCACACCGTGTTCACCACGGTCGGAGCCTCCGGAGCCGTGACCTTCGCGCTCCCTGCGGCTACCGTCGGGCTGGAGTATTTCTTCCGGGTCGGCGCGGCGCAGGAACTCCGTATCGACCCGAACGGCACCGAGACGATTGCCCTCCCCTCCACGGGCGTGCAAGGCGCGGCGGGCAAGTATCTTACCGCCGACGCGGACGGCGAGACGGTGCGCATCATCTGCACGAAGGCCGGCCAGTGGTCGGTGTTCGGCTCTACCGGGACCTGGACGGCGGAAGCCTAGCCCAGGGGAGACTTTGAACTATGGCAGACCTTCGAACAATTGGCGGGCATGCCCCGCGCACCGTCAGCGTCAAGACCGCGGCCTACACGGTCCTGTCCGGCGACTGCGGGACCCTGTTCACCACGGAAGGCGCTTCCGGCGCCGTCACGTTCACCCTGCCCGCCGCGACGGTGGGCCTGCGCTACGACTTCCTGGTGAAGGCCACGCAGGAGTTGCGAGTGGACCCGAACGGGACGGAAACGATTGCGCTCCCCTCGTCCGGTGCGCAGCAGGCGGCTGGGAAATATCTCACCGCCGACGCCAATGGGGAGTCACTCTCCGTGGTGTGCGTGAAGGCCGGTGAGTGGAACGTAACCGGCTACATCGGCACCTGGACGATTGAAAGCTAAGCTCCGATACTCACTGTCGGGCTGCGGGGCTGGCGTTGCCGCTCCGTGGCCCGGCCTGATTGCTTATCATGGCGCATAAATCCCCTCCTTCCGCCGAACGGCTGCAGACCTTCATTGAAGGGCACAGCCTCACGGTCACCCCTTACCTCTCGCTGCTGTCGGGCGCCATCGGCGGCGCGTGGGACAGCTTCAACGAGGCCATTGGGTATCGCTTCCTGCCGGACACGAACAGCGCCACGCTGCGGAAGTTCACGCCCCCGGTGGACGGGGCGCCGCTCTTTCTCGACTACCTCTGCTCCGAGCCGGCGACGATCACCTACGCCCCGGCCGGGCAGACCTCCGAGACGCTCACCCTGAACACCGATTACTGGTGCGAGCCGGAGAACGCGCTGGCGAAGCACCTGCCTATCACGCACCTCGAATTCGAGCGGCGGTGGAGTGGGACGCGCGGGCTGCGCGGGGCGCTGCAGATCACGGCGTTCTGGGGCGCGGCGCGAGAGATCCCCGAGAGCGTCTATCAGGCGCTCCTCGAACGTGGCGCGGCGAACCTGTGGACGCAGCTCACGCAGAGCGCCACGGGGGGCGTGCTCGGATGGAAGGACGGCGACCGCAGTGTAGACTACGGCGATAATCGCTGGTCGGCTCTGAACGAGAAGTGGACGGGCAAGGGCTGCAACTACGATAGGGCCGTTGCCATTTACCGAAAGATGAGCTTCTAGTCATGCCGTTCACGCTGCCTCCTGTCGCCTTGCTCTATCCGCATCGGGTGGACATCTGGCGGCGAGACGAGGAGAACCAGGCGGACGGCGAGCGCGATACGTCCACCGTGCCCACGCGAAGGGCTACGAACGCGGCCTGCTACTTCCAGACCGGCGAGAGCGTCAAGGGGCCGCAGGGCTTCATCGTGGACGAGAGCGACAACCTGTTCACGCTGGATATCGTGCGCTTTCCGGACACTGCCGATCTCGAAGCGGGAGACGTGCTGGTGCAGACCACAGGACCGGACGCCGGGCACTTCTGGGAGGTGCGCGGCGACCCACAGAAGCGCGCCCAGTTCGGCCAGTTTCTCACGGTGCGCGCGTCTCGCACGCCGGCCGTGCATCCCACGATTGCCGAGGCTTACTGATGCCGCAGTATCACGCCGACCTCTGGGAGGCGGTCAAAACGATCATCGGCGATACCTGGCCGGAAGTGAAGGCGAACGGCATCTATCGCGCGCGAGAGATGGCCCGCATCCCGTGGGATAAGAAGGCCGAGGCCGGGAAGCTGCCCCTCTGCGTGGTGGACTTCGCCCCCGACGTGTCCGGTGATTACGGCGTAGCGAACCGCGCGGAAGTGGTGACGACGACCATTTACCGCATCGTCGGGCCGGCTGACGTGGATGACGTAACCGGGCTTATCGAGGACCTGGAGGCGTTCCGCTCCGCGCTTTGGCCGGATGATCGGAGCAACCCGCTTACGGCCGGGCAAGTCGAGGAATACCCCACGATCTCCGACTCCCTGAACCTGCCGGCTAACGCCTACTTCCTGAACACCGCCAAGCCGTTTTACGCGGGCGCGGTCATCGTCCGGATCATCATTGGAGAACGCGACTGATGACCCCCGCCGAGTTCGCCGCCGACCTGCACCGCCGTGCTGATGCGCTACCGGGCGAGGTCGCGGAAGCGGTGGAGCTCACGGCGCAGGACGCGCTCACGCGGGCGCGGTGGTGGAGTAGCGGCAGTCTCTCGCTAAAGCAGATGCGGCGCAAGAGCGTGGATCATCCCTACGCCCGCCGGCACGGCAGCCCGAAGCTGAACCCCGATTTCATCAACACGCAGACCGGCGTGTTCGCAGCCTCGTGGCGGCACAGCGCCCCCGTGGAAGACGCGGAAGGGAACCTGACGGCCGCGGTGTTCAACACCGACCCGAAGGCGCCGTATCTCGAACAGCCAGACGGTGGGCCGAACTCCAAGATGTTCGCGCGGCACCCGCACGAGCAGGTAGCGGCCGAGGTTGCGCCGCGCTTTGAGCAGCGGGTGGCGCTGGCACTCACGCGGGTGCTGGAAGGATAACCGCTCGATTCCCCGCCTACTCCTAACCGGGTGGGCTTTTTCTTTGTCCGGAGCCTAACTGATGCCGACCGCTCAGCAGATCGAAGATATCACGGATGCCCTCGCGGCCCGTATCCAGGTGGACCTGAACGGCTACGCGGCCGAGTTGGGCGCCGCGACGAACGACTCGGTAGCCACGCTGCTCGATGCGGTAGGCGACCAGGACATGGAAGCGGCGCTGATGCCCTACGCCCTCGCGGTGGACCGGCAGAGTTTGCCGTCGAACCAGGCGACGGCGCTCGCGCAGATCCTCGGCCGGCCGGGCTATGCCAACCTGGCGCAGCAGTGGATCGCCTTCGCGCAGAGTGCGGCCGGCGGCTCTTACGCCTCGTTCGACGCGCTGCTGACGGATGCGGGCGCCCAGATTCACCCACTTGCCGCCGAACTCCTCCGCTACCCGAACAACGAGGCGGCGGTGAGTGCGGCCAACTGCTTCGCGCCGTTCTATGGAGTGGTTGCCCCGGTGCGCTGCTACACCGGCGCGGATGGCTCCCTGGTAGACGACACCACGGACGCTGGGGACGCGGGCACAGAGGATGTCGCGCTGTTCGCGAACGATGATGAGTGCCTGTATCTGGGCAGCGACGGGAAGTTCAGCGCCTTCGTGCTCGGGCTCTCCACGCTCGCCAGTGTGACGGTCACGCCGACCTTCCAATACTGGAACGGCTCTGCCTGGGCTACGCTCACGGTCACCGACTCCTCGGCCGGCTTCATCAAGAACGACGTGGTGACGTTCACCGCCCCCGCCAACTGGCAGCGGTGCGCGGCGGACGGGGCCGGCAACGACTTCGCCGACCGCACGCCGCGGTATTACGTGCGGATCACCCGCACCGCGAACACCGTGGTAACCACGCCGATTGCGACGTGCATCAGCCTCGTGCCCGCGGCCGTGCTGAACGCTTCCGGCAGCCACCTCGGCGTGCCGCAGCCTCCCCTCGCGCTGCTCCGGATCACGGGCAGCGGGGCGCTCACAGTCGTCGCGGGCGTGGCGCCGGACTTCGCGCGCTTCAACGCCCCGGCCATCCGCTTCCGGGCGCTCTCGGCGATTGGGACTAGTCCGGTGCTTACCGCGAGCTACCTGGATCAGGGCGGAGACGCGGCCACGCAGTTGCAGTCGGCCTGGGCTACGCCCGCAGCGCTTGACGTGGTGGCCGCGACGCTGGCCGGCGGGGATACCGGCGTGCAGGGCATCCTGACAACCGGCTGGGTCGTTAGCTCCGGGGCGCAGGCAGTGATTGCGGTGGAAGTGGTGGAGACGCGCGTTCCGGCGCTGTAGGGTCGCTTTACGTTAGAGTTCTCATCCCCGCCTGACGGCGGGGCTTTCTCGTTTCTGGGAGATAGCAGATGGCATCCCTTGACCAATACACCGTCGGCGCGAGCATCGCCACGCTCGCCATGCAGAAGTGCAGCGTGGCGGCGAGTGGCGCGATCTCGGTGACCGGCACCATTTACAACATTCAGGCAGTGTTGGACCGCATGGGGATGACCGGCTCCAAGGAGATGGAGGACATCCGGCCGGTAACCCGCACCCGCAAGAACATGGTCGCCCTTTCCACGGGCACCGGCATGCGGGTGACCACGCTGCGGCGCACCTACTACGGGCAGGCGCTCATGGAAATCTGGCAGAACGCCTCGCACTGCAGCGTTACGGTGGTTGAAGGCGTAGAGACGTTCGGTCCCGGCTATTTTTCGGTCGGCGACTACGAATTCGGAGTGGACGGCCGCGGGCGGCAGACGATCACGCTCAACCTGGAGCCGTGCGACCCGAACGAGAACCAGATGCCGTATGCCTCTTCCCGGGCAGCGGTCTAACGAGGTAACCGATGGCGAGAATTGACCCGTGGGCAGCGGAGTATACGCTGCCCACTCCCGAACCTATCACCCGCACCCTGACGGCGCCCCAGTGCCCCGATCTGACGCTCACCCTGCGCCCGCTCGATGAGCTGGATCAGCTCGTGGTGCTGGATACGGTGCAGGACTGGGAGACCCGCTATCTAAAAGGCGCGGAACCCCTCGGCGTGCCGCTCGACGTGCGCAAGAAGCTGTCGCGGCGGATGCTGCATAACATCGCCGTCGTCCGGCAGATGGAAGTCCCCCCGGAAGGGGAAGCCGGCTATGACCTCGCCGAGTGGCTGGGTCTGGCGAAGAACCTGAACGCGCTCTGGGTCGAGGTGATCCAGTTCGTTAACGAGGTGCAGGCGGCGCACCACCCAAAAAACTAGCCGGCCGCGGGTATTGGCATCTGCTGAATCTCGCGGTCGAACGGACCCACCAACACCCGGAAAGCGCTTGCCGGCAAGAATGGCTGCTCTGGTCCCAGAACGAGCGGCAGGCGGAGACGAACCGCCTGCTGCGGCAACTGGTCACCCTATTGGGGGGCGAACCGGAAGGCCCGGAAGCCGGGGCCGCGCTCACCCGCCCGTCCCTGCGCTGGCTCCGGGAGCTAGGGCAACTCAACGCGCTGCAGGCGGTAGACGCGCCACATAGCCTGCTGGATGACCTGGAAGAGGAATGGTAGCTCATGCCGTCGATGCGTGTGGACATAGAGGCCGCTTCGGTTCGGCAGCTTGCCACCTACCTGCGAGACGGGGCGCAGTCCGCCCTGGTGTTGGGCGCGGCGGTGGAGCGGATCTCCGTGCCGGACCTGCGCCCCGCGCTCGTGCAACTGGAGCGGATGCCTGCGGCGCTCACCAATACCGCAGTCGGCTATGAACTGATCGGGCAGGCGCAGCAGGGCGTGACGTTCGGGGTATCGGCCGGCGCGGTCACCCGCACGGAGCGCTATGCCGAGGCGCTGCTGAACGTGGCGGCGGCGACTGAACTCCTCGGGCAGGCGCAGCGAGGCGTGAACCTCGACGCGCTGCCGGCGGTGGCGAACGTGCCCACGGCCCGCACCCTCTCCGTGCGCCCGGTGAACCGGCAGGTCAACCGCCCGGATACTGCGACGGTAGACCCCGCGGCGACGAGCGACGTGCGGATTCCGGTCGGCCCGGCGCAGCGGGTCGCGCAGTTGGAACGGGCACTCGACGAGGCGCGGGCAGCCAACAACGCGGCGCAGATCGCTGACACGCAGGCGGCCCTGCAGCGGGCGGTGTCGCAGCGGGAAACGCAGGCCCGGCTGCTGGTGACGAACCAGCCTCCCGCTCCGGACGCGCCGGGGCAGCGCAAGCCGGCGGTGAATGGCCTCTACCAGCGGCACGAGGCGCTCCTCTCGCGGCAATCCGACGTGATGACGCACGGTAACCCGGCGGAGCAACTCGACTTCCACCGGGAGTTAGCGGCCGTCGAGGAGCGCATTAACAAATACGAGGAAGGGCAGCAGCCGAAAGGCTTCGTCTCTCGCCTGATGGAAGCCCTCGGGACCTCGCGGTTCAACCTGGGGCGCGTCGGGGGCGTGGAGATTTCTCCGCTCGTGAACCGCCTCGGCTTGCTGACGGGCGGCGGCGAAGCGGGGCTAGCGGGCGGGGCAGCCGGTGCCGGCGCGGGCGGCGTGATCCTCGCGGGCCTGATGGTCACCAAGACCGCCGTTGAGACCGCCGCGAGAGTGGTGGAGCACGCGACGACTGCCCTCCGCGATTTCCGTTCCGGGCAGACCGAGAGCGGAGGCACCACGCAGGAAGTCGCGCAACTCTCTGCGACCGGGCTAGCCGGCGGGCAGATCGCTTCGCTGGGGGACCAACTCCGGCAGCGACTCTCGGTCTCGAGCGGCGACCCCTTCGCGCTGGCGGCGGGAGGTCGGGCAGGGATCGCCCCGCAGTTGGGTCCGGAGTTCGGCGGCAGCCAGGACAACGCGCACCTGGTAGTGCAGGCATTTGACTACCTGCGCACCGTGAAGGCCACGCAGGGGGCCGAGGCGCAGCTCCTGGAGGCGCGGCGGCTCGGGCTGGCCGGCATGCTCGACCAGATCAACGTGTCGGAGCAGGTGCGGCAGCAGCAGCGCCAGGACGCGGACATCCAGGCCAAGCTCTTTACCCCGGAGCAGACGCAGCAGGCGCGGGACTACGCGGCGCAGTGGGACCGCGTGCACGCCAGCCTGAAGCTCATCGAGGTCTCTACCGCCGCGTTCTACGTGCAGCAGGTGGCGGATGCGCTGGGCACGCTCGCGGACACCGGCCGGAACGTCGCCAATGTGCTGCACGACAACGCCGGCACGGTGCAGGTGTTGGCGGAGAACTCGCTCAAGGCGGCGAGCCAGCAGGTGCCCGTCCTGCGGGAAATCGTGAACGTCGCGACGGCCCTTGGCTTGCTGAAGGGCAAGAAGGCCGCACCGGAAGCGACGGCCGCCGAGAAGCAAGTTCAGGCACTCCGGGAAAACACCCGGGCAGTGGAAGGCTTGAAGGAAGGCTTCCTCCGCGGCGGCCCGAATGCCGAGAAGGCCCTGCCGGCGGGCCTGAACCGGGAAGCCTTGCGGCAGGCGCTCAAGTTGGGCGCCATTCGTAGAAAAGCGGTCGTTCTCTAATGTCAGCACTTGGCGGCACCATTGCCCAATCGGTCGTCCCTACGCCGCACCGGCACACGCGGGCGGAGTTCGATGGGGCGCAGTGGGTCAACCGGCAAGGCTCCTGGGGGCTGCACCGGGACGCGACCCAGATCGCACGGGAATCGGTGCAGCTTCCGGACGGCACGGAGACGGAGCGCGTCCTCTTGCTCGCCGGCTGCGGCTGGCTCCTGGAACCGGCGCTCCTCTCCCAATCCGGGCAACTCACCCCTGAAGGCGCGGCCGGGATGCTGGATGGCAACGAGGAGGCCGACCTCGCGCCGAACATCAAGTCGGAATACCGCTACCAGAAACCGGTGCTGCCTGGCGTTACTGTCAGCGGCGACGTGCCGGACGTAGCGCTGCCGTGCTATGTGAAGGAAGTCACGAGTGGACAGGATTACGGGCGCGACGATTTGCAATCCGACCGCCTGGCTTTCCCGGGGCCGGCGAACGCGGGGAATGTCCCGTTTGACCGGCTATTGGCCGGCGTCAAGACCTATCGCGCGGGGCAGCCGTTCCTCTTCTCGTTCTTCGTGCCGACGGTCGGCGAGCCGGGCGACGTGCTGTATAGGTTCTTCTTCGGCGGGCCGTCCGACACCACCACGCGCACCTTTGGGACCGGAGAGTGGTGCGTCTCGTTCAAAGGCGATGGGTCCGCGGAGTTGCATGAGCGCGTGTTCGGGTGGACGCGGCGCCACCAGTTTCGCTGGGCGGACAGCACGGCGGCGGCGAAGGGCTGGGCGCACTGCTTCATCTGCCCGTTCGACCGCAGTCGGATTTTCTTCATCGCCTCCAGCGGCAAGGGAAACGACAACGCGCAGCGCCGGATCGGGGAGGAGCGCGTCTCTCCGCGAGACTACGCGCTGAACACGTCGTTGTATTACCACTCGCCGCTGTTGGCGAAATACGTCTACAAGGAGTCGATCACCGGTGCGGGGCATGTCCGGGTAGACGCGCGCGGGGACCTCGCCGCACGCTTCGCGGTGGGGGCCTCCAAGTATCATGACGGCGGCACGCTGGTAGACGCCCCGTTCGCGTTCCCGCAGGTGTTGCCGGCCGGGAGTGTGTTTCGGGTGAAGCCGCAGCAGATCGTGCCGACGGATACCAGCCTCGACACTTATGTGATCGACCCGGACACCGGCACGCAACTCGACACCGGCACCAATCCTTATGAATGGCTGACGGTCGCGGGGCAGAAGCGCTACCAGGTCAAGTTCATCTTTCAGGGCACCGACACCACGCCCTACCTCCGCAGCTACGATGTGGAGTTAGATGCGACGGTGACCGAGGCCCTGGTAGACGA
>Ga0255338_1004201_pt1 | contig 15433 bp, 17 predicted proteins | sample MeOH1_35cm_T4_19_FD_203715 | JGI IMG/M metagenome (GOLD analysis project Ga0255338, IMG submission 203715) | Sandy soil microbial communities from University of British Columbia, Vancouver, Canada - MeOH1_35cm_T4_195 | ecosystem: Engineered > Artificial ecosystem > Sand microcosm > Unclassified ...
TTCCCAGGACATGGGTGTTTTCCTTTCGTTTAAGACTTTTGTTTCGCAACTCAAATCTTAGCGAAGAAAACACTTCATGTTCATTCTTTATGACTTACTGCGTACAACAGAGAAGAGTGAAGAGCCTGTTTCTGGAATCGACGCATAAAAACCCGCTTCTAGCGGGTTTTTTTATGTCCGAAGTTCGGCTCCGGGTTTTTTCTGGGGCTACTCTTTGGAGGGTTCTCGCACCGCCACTGCGGCTAAACGCTGCGTTATTTTGGGGCCACGGCCCACCGGCTCTTTTTACTGAATTTTGATTTTTTGGAAGTTCTAAGAAGCGAGGCCAGCGTGTTTTTTATGCTGGCCTCTGCTAGTTCAAATACTGTGGTTACCGAACGCAAGTGTAGGTTGAAGATGCCGAAATATTTGCTGCCTTCAAATGAAGTGTAAAGCGGGCAGGACTTGTTTTATCAAGAATTCCAGTCACCACGGACAAAGAGAAGTCCATCTCCGGGGTTTTCAAGGTGTAAGATGTTCCACCCATGCGCATGTCAACGGTCGCTAAAGCCATGTCGGCTTCACCGTTTTTTTCAACAAGCATTAAAGTTTCATTCCCCTTTGAGCAAATAGAGATAGAGTCAAGCATGGTGCTGGCCACTTCTTCATCCCCCGCCGTGGGCGTGGATTTACAGGTATAAACGGTTTGCGTGTTTTGTGGGCAAGTTGCCGCAGCCACAGAAATAGAAGAGAGAACCATCAGGGACGAAAAAATCATCGTTTTCATAATAACCTCCATAAGTCATTACATTGTTAGTTAAAAAGACATGTTTCTTTAAGGGCGGCTTTGTAACCGAAAAACCCTTTTTATTTATTCAAAAGTTCAACGAGCATTTTATTTTCCTCTGCTTGCGGCCCACGCAGCAAGGTTTCTGCATCAATCACCGAGTAGTCGGAGAAAAAGCATAACACTGTATTTCCAGTCGATGTAGAGCCTGGTTTTGGCACTCCATTGACTTGCTCGCAGTAACGGACGGCAGCCTCTGCGGTTCCTGTCAAATTCGGTTTTGGATGAAGCATGAAAACTGCCAAAGCCTTCTGGTTGATCTGAAGATCCAACTCCCGATACAAAGTCCATTGGTCCACCCGAGCTCCCTTCAACTCACAAAGGAGGATCTGTCCACGGTTGGTCGTGACCAGCACGGAGGTTCCTTTTGCGACGTCTTCACAGAAAGAAGCTGCAGGGTTACCAACTCCGACTGTTCCTGAACCGCCATATGCAAAGCCTACGGCGGAAACAAAAGTTAAAATTGACATCACAAGAACCTTATTCATAATCTCCATCTCCAGTGCGTAATTTGAATTCAGCGCATCATATTGGCGAAATTATTGTATTAAAAGAGCTTTTTTGTCAAAAAAGCTCTTCTTTTGTGAGAAAAGATCAACATTATGAGTATATTTCAAAAGAGTCATTATACTGACATCCTCAAAGAAAACTTGCGTAAAAATGCGCACATCCGGGGGTATCAATCCCGCCTGGCAGAGGCGGCAGGGGTCCATAATTCATACATTTCGAGAGTTGTAAATGAACAGGTGCACCTGACCCCGGATCAGGCCGCCTTGCTGAGTAGTTTCTGGAAGTTCACATTAGATGAAACGGATTATTTTATCGCTCTTGTGAATTTAGCCAGAGCTGGATCAAAAGAATTGAAAGCGGTACTCAAAAGACAAATCGATGATTTGAAAAAGAAGAATTCTGATATGACCCATCGATACGCCAACGCGCAGATGCTCGAGGCTTCCGGTCAAGGTCTGTATTATTCAGCCTGGTATTACAGTGCGATTCATTTTTTATTGATGATTCCCGGTTACCAGACGGTCGAGGCCGTCGCCAAGAGGCTGAGTTTACCAGTGGCATTGACGGCGGCGTCTTTACAAACACTGGAGATTTTAGGTTTGGTTCATCAAGAGGGAAAAAAGTGGAAGGTCGTGGTTTCAAACATTCATCTGACGAACAATTCTCCCTGGGCCCCCATCTATCATTCTTGTTTCCGGCAAAAAGTCGCCGTGAAGATTCATGAACGTTCAGAGCTTGATATGCATTATACAGGTCTTCATACCATGACGGAAAAAGACTTTCTCACGGTGAGGGCGCTGCTTCAAGACACCATGGAAAGAGTCCGTACTCTAGCCCTTCCCGCCGCCGAGGAGGAGTTGTATTGCGTGAGCCTTGACTGGTTCAAAATGTAAAACTTATAACCTGACCCCTTAAATGTGACTGAGGGGAGGAGTTTAATTGCCTTCCTTATTCTGTAAAAAATCCATTTAAAGAATAGGATTGACGCGGCGGGAACGGCTTTCTAAATTGCCCGTGCTTTTGGGCAATGACGCCCGCAAAAATGGAGATTTTTATGAACAAGATGAAACTGCTCATCGGCCTTGGACTTCTGTCGTTGGCCCCCTTTTACGCAGGTGCAACTTCCGATTTTCGTTACGGAGATCGCGAAAACGTTAGCTTTCAAATTTTGATGAATAATGGAGATCAAGTGCTTCACGTCGGGCAAAACACCATGACAGGAAGCAAATGCTCATTCGTGGTGACTGAGCGGGGCGTATACGCCGATTTTAACAGCGAGAGAATGGATCAGCCTATTTTTCTTCGCTGGGGCTTATGGGAAAATGATTTCCTGAAGGCCACAACCAAGGCGGTGGATCTGAAAAACAATTCTGCCGACTGCCTCGCTTTCCGCTCTGGCTCAGAAATGGCGCGCAGAGTTTGCCCTCAAGGTGCTAATCACGTAACGGTCACCTATGACCGTACAAATGGACAGGTCGTAACAGTGACCTATGTTGCCGGCGTCAAAGGGCCCGTCAGTCAGTGCCAGTTTTAAGCGGAGCACGTGGAACAGAATGGAGCTTGTAAAAAAGGGACCCTATGGGTCCCTTTTTTTTTGAAATAAAGAAGTCCTGCTTATACTCAGGGGCCGGTCGCTATCAAGGTGATGTTATAAAATCCCAGCGACAAAGTCCTGTAAGTTCGCCTTCAGTCGATCGTCCTTTATTTGGCCGTCGGAATCAATTTTGTTTCTCGCATCTGGAATCACCAAGGTCATAGCCGGTGTTGTCACGAGATCCATCGTACGCAGAGTTTCGCCCAGGTGTTCTTTGACGAATTCGCCTCCACTGGGACTTGCTATTAACACGATGACTTTCTTTTTCAGGGTCTCTTCGCAAATCAACCACTCCAAGGCGTTTTTTAAAATGCCGGGGATGCTGTGTGCATACTCGGGAGTTGAGATGATGATGGAGTCTGATTCGCGGGCAAGGGCCCTCAGGTCAACAACAGGGGAGGGAAGATCCTGGCTGAATTGCAGGTGCGGATCAAAGAATGGAAGCTGTTTGATCTCGAAATGGTTCCATTGTGTTTCCTGGGGAAAAAAGTTTTTTAAAGCGAGAAGCAAGGAATGATTGGTTGAATTTTTCCTGATGCTTCCACACAGGGTGAGGATTTTTAAAGACGGCATGGGAGAAGACCTCTGTACTTTCGTGAATTCCTCCTGTGGATCCTAGGATTTTGTTGCATCCCTGTCACCTCAATTTAGCCGGTTTTCACTACAAAACGCGACGGCGGTGAGAACGGCCAGGAGGGGACCACCTTGGGCTCCTGTCAATATTTTTGATAGGAAAGGTGGCTAAAACCGCGATTAAACCTTTCTTGGTTGGCGCGATAATTGATACATTGAATCCTTCTATGGGCAAAAAAAACCTCTCCGAATTAGTGACCAAGGGCAAAGTGTGGATGCTGTTTGTATTGTGTGGTCTCATTGCCAACGGAGCTTTTGCTGGATCCCCTCCCGAGGGGGTTGATTTTGAATTTGAGGATAAAATCATCCAGGATGGAACTCAAAGCCTGACCCGGGATGATTTGGAAATCAGGGTCAGTAAAGATACTTCGTTTAAATTTTCCCGCACCCCGGATCCCTTTAAAATGGGCGTGTCCCTTGGCCTCATCGACCCCAAGGACTTGGGGTCCTTTGCCACCCCTGGTGAAAAAGAAGAACTGCGGAAATTCGGGATTGAGGTGGATATGGAATCCCCCGCAAATCCCCTGGAAGAATACGAAAAGTTCAGTGCCGAAGAGAAAGAGAAGTTTCAGAGCAAACGGCAGGAGTTTTTAAGTATGGCCGCCAAAGCCCTCTACCATTCCCGTCTGGTTCTGGGAACGGGGATGCTCGTAGGTCGCAGTTTTAAATTCATCAAAGCAAAATTAAAAGGTCGTGACTTCGAACTGGAACCCGTAAAAACGCTTCGGGACCGGAAGATGCAGGATATTCTCAATGCGTTGGACTACCGCTTGTTCCAACAAGCCGTTCTAGTGAATAGGGCGAACGAGTTTGGGGTGATTCTGAGTGCCGGGACCGTGGCGGTGACCGGTGTGAAACAAACCGGTTTGGGAGGGCGCCTTGAGACCGGCGTTGTTTTGGCCTATAACCGGGATTCAAAGAGTTTTATTATTGAAAACATTGTGAGTGTTGAAAAATTCTGGAAAACAAGCACCACCGTGGCGATCGTTGAAGTGAATTTCAAGGGCGGAGTTTTTCTTGCCTATCGTGACCCGGGAGAGAGGGAAGCCCTCAGATTCCAGAAAAGTTATTATCCTCCGGCGGTCCCCTTTTACACGGGTCAGGGGCAGGATCTGAGCACCTTTGGCGTGACCCTGGGGGTGGGGGTGCCGACGTCTCCCTTTGTCCAATTTATGAGTTATGCGACTTCACGTCGAGAAGCGGTCACTGTACGTATTGAGGCCTCCCGGCTCTTTACCGGTTTGGTGAGAATCAGGGCGGGAATTTTAAGCCTGGAAACCCTCAAAGGATTTATGGAGCGGCTGCGAGTCGCATTGAATCGTCAGGTCTGGCACTCGTGCCAAAACGTCTTTTGACTGGGCCGGACGGTGCTACGACCGGCTTTCTGTGTTAGCTATTCTATTTTAATGCTTTGCCAGACCAGGTACTGCAGGCCGGATCTTTTTGCAAACCGGGCCAGAGCCTCTGTGGGCCTCTCGCCCCGCTGGATGGATTCCAGAGCGATCCGGCGGGCCTGTTCAAGTTTGGGCAGAAACTCGGGATGTTCAATAAACAAAGGGTCTTTCTCCCAGTGATGAAGAAGCATGCCGAGGGCTTCGTTTTTTTGGCCCGCAAGTTTGCCGCCGGTGGGATCCTGGAGCGGACCTTCCTTATGGGAGACCTCAAGATCGCGGCTGTAAGAGTAGTAAATTCGCTCCATCAAAGGACTCTCGGTCTCATTAAGCACTTGCAACACGGTCTCATTTTTAAGACCAAAGTCGCCAAGGAGCATGCGGGTTTGGACCGCTCGTAAAAGCTGATCTAAATGTTTCTGGTCATGGGAGGGGGCTAGATCCCGCAGTTCCATTCCCCAAAGCAGGGCGTCCCCGTCGTAGACTTTCCCGGCCCGCATTCCCACCAGACCGGATTTTCGGGCCAGACGGTTTTCCAGGGGATTCTCCAGCGGCGTCGCTTGAGGACCCACCTTGGCTAAAAAGAGGCGGGTGGCGGCCTTTAACCTTGCAAGGACGCTTCCGGTTTTTAAGGCGAGTTGGGAGTCCGTTTTTATTTTTTCGGCCTTTAAATAATTTCCCAGTTCCAGAAAATGACTGTGCAAGGCCTCAAGATCGCGTTTTTTCAAAAGAGGCATGTTTGTGTACGAATAATTTCCGGTGCTGGCCTTTAACTCCTCAATGGCGTGGCCGCGGGTGATCCGCAAAAGCTGGGCATGCAGGCTGACCCGGCGATAGAGATCCATGATTTGATAAGAGACCAGGGCCGGGTTATCAGCCAAGGCCTCCAGGGGGATGGGCGCGACAATATGTTGGTGCACATTGGAAACATAGCCAACAAGGGCTTTTTGCAAGCTCGTCGAACTGATAAGGTTTTTGTCCGCTCCGTCGGGACGTCGCAGGTGAATCTCAAACCCCAAGGTGTTGTCCATTCCTTTCGGGCCCGAGAATTCAATCTGAGTGTGACCGAAAACATCCTGGCTTTTGAAGCGGTGTTTGCCGGGGGGATAAAGGGCTCCCATAAACTCGGAGGGCTCCTGGAAGACCAAATCAAATTCGTCCCGGTATTTTAAACCTTGGACGCTGCGGTTTTTAAAGAAATTCTGCTGATGCGCCTTTGTGGCGTAAAGGATCAGCTCGGATTTTTCAGCGCCGGTGAGAACATCCCAGGGGATTTTTTCAAGCGCTTCCCCGGGGTAAGTTTCTTGAATGGTTTTAAGCAGGGCCGGGGGAAGGGCCTCCGCGCCTAAGGGATCAAGGACGGGCCCGAGAGTTCCGTCCGTCGTCGTAAAGAGCTTTTCTATAATGGTCCCGCTGATTTCGATTTCGACGGCGCTGTCCCTGAGCGGAACGGGTTTTAAAAGATTCTCGCAGAGAAGGCCGGCCCGGGCCTGGGAGCCTAAAACGAGCAAGGCAAAAAGGAGGGGGCTTGTTTTCATGATGAAAGAGCATTTCAAAAGGCAAGCCGGAACCGGGCGGCTGAAAGCCGAACTATGGGAAGAAGAGATGCTTTGGGAGCTTCGGGGCGATTTTTGCGCGACAGGCGTCCAGATTTTAAACAGGGAAGGGGACGCTTATTTCCCCGGCGTTGACAGCACTTCGATTTCAACCTCATCAAGGCCTTTTTCGATAAACCCGAGCTTTTGCGCGGCGGAACGGGAGACGTCAATGAGGCGTCCTCCAGAAAAAGGACCGCGATCGTTGATTCGCACCGAAACGGATTTTCCTGAAGACAGGCTTGTGACCCGAACCAGGGAATTCATGGGAAGAGTGGGGTGGGCGGCCGTGTCCGCGTTCATATCGAATTTCTCCCCACTGGCGGTGCGCCGGCCCTGGTGAGTTGCCCCGTACCAGGAGGCACGGCCCCGCTGTGCAGGGACGCCGCTGCGCGGATGAGCGCAGTTTTGCATGCTGACCCCGAGGAACAGCGCCAATAGGAAAAGACCGAGAGAGCGTCGCATACCCTCTTTTCGGTCGTGGGGGATTCTTCTTTAATGAACCGAGTGAAGTTGATTTAAGGCCTTTCGCCCGCACTCTTTGCAGTGGGCGACTTCCTCGACTTTATCGTCGTCCAGAGTGTCGAAGTATTGGAACTCCAGGCTCCCATGGCAGACCCCACAGTGGCTCAGAGCATATTTTAATTTTTCGCGGCGTTTGATTTCTTTTTCCGGAAGCACCTGAATGCGGAATATTTCCATAAAAGCCCTCCTGGCTCAGAACGGAATTTCAGCGGGACCCTGGTTCAGAACATCCTGTTCATCCACAAGATCTGCCACTCATAAGACCTATCGGTCACAGAGTGTTCTAACTTGAGACTTCCAAGGACCAGTTTTGGGTTAGGGACCGAGGGGCCTCCATTGTGGCGCAACGCGCGAAGACGGGTTTTAATGGTCTTTGGTCGGGTTCTTTCGTAAGTTTCAGGAATGGCCGCTGAAGAAACCGTGACCAATTATTTTTCCTACGTGAAGAACGTTCTGGGGGTGAAAACCCTTCAATCGGCCCGTCTGCGCCAGGGCTGGAAAGAACACGGCTCGCCGGAGCCCTGGGATGTCTTGTTTTTAAATTTAAAGCAAGCGGCTGAGGCCAGTGTTTTTGCCCCCGAAAGCCAGGAGCTTCTGAGCAAGATGATCCAGGCCATGCGCCTGGGGGAGCGTCGCTATAAGGTGTTGGAGTGGGACTGGGCCGGACCGTCGCAAGCCTTAACACCGATTCTGCATGAGACGCTTAAAAAAATCAGCACTCCTTTTGTTGTGGTGTTCTCTGCCAATCCTGCAAACCACCACCTGCAGAATCTGGGGCCGGTGAAGTTCCTGGAAACCTTTAACCCGCCCTCTCTTTTAAACTCCCCCAATGCCAAGAAAATCGCCTGGGCGGATCTGCAAAAAGTCATGAAAGAGCTTGGTGTGAAATGAAATTTCTCGGGACTTTTTTCGGAGTCCTGCTGAGTTTCATCAGTGCCTGGGGGGCCCCCGAAAAATGCACTCTCGCCGTGACGGTGAATGATGCCATCGGTGCGGCCACCTTGGACTATTTAAGCCGGGCCGAGAAAACGGCCGTTGACAGCCACTGCGCCTCTCTTTTGGTGCGTCTTAACACTCCCGGTGGAAGTCTGCAGAGCACGCGCCTGATAGTGGAAAAGATTCTGGCCTCTCCCGTTCCCTACTTGTGTTTGATTTCGCCTTCCGGGGGGCATGCCGGAAGCGCCGGGGCCATTATTCTGATGGCTTGCCATATCAACGGAGGTCTTGCGGCCACCAATATGGGAGCGGCCACTCCCATTCTGGGCGGGGGAGGGGAGATGTCCTCGGACCTGCGTAATAAAATTATTAACGACACCGTGAGCTGGCTTGAAGGGATCGTCAAGCTGCGCTCCCGCAATGTGGAATTCGCGAAAGAGATCATCACCGAAGCCAAATCCGTGAGTGCCGAGGAGGCGAAAAAATTAAACGCCCTGGACCTTGTCACCAACAATGAAACAGAGTTTTTAGAGCAAGCCCGGGGGCGCAAGGTCCTGATCCAGGAACAAAAAGACGTCCCCGTGGAGGTGGGCGCTTTGCGGGAATTTTCCCCGGATCTTCGCTACCGGATTTTAAGCTTCACGGCGGATCCTGAGATCGCGTATCTGATTTTTATGGGAAGCATTGCTTTGCTGTATGCGGAGATCACCCATCCGGGGTTGGTGGCGCCGGGGGTGATCGGGGCCATCGGTTTGGTTTTATCCCTGGTCTCTTTTCATAAATTGGATGTCGCCTGGGGCGGGCTTGCTTTGATGCTGCTGGGGATTCTTTTTATGGTCGCGGAGATTTTTGTGACGGGCTTTGGGGTTTTAGGGGTCGGCGGTGTGGTGTCTTTTGTGGTGGGGAGCCTTCTGCTCTTTGATCGGGAGGTGACAGGCTACGTTCTGCCCTGGCCCCTGATTGGCGCTGTGACGCTCACCTTAGCAAGTGTGGTTCTGGGCTTGGGGTATTTGGCGCTCAGAACCGTGCGAAGCCGCAAAAGGGATGCGGATTACGATTTAAAAACCAAAAAAGGAACCTTGCTTTCTGTGGAAGCCGGAGGCCGTCGCGGCCAAGTGGAGATCCAGGGCGAGGTTTGGAAATTCATCAGCGAAGAGGACCTGAAGATGTCGGACCGCGTGGAAGTGGTGGGCCGTCAGGGACTGACGTTGAAAGTGAAAAAAAAGGAGTAAAACGTGGAATTTTTAGTCTTTATCGCCGTAGTGGCGGTGGTCTTAATCACGGCAACGGTCAAAATTTTACCGGAGTGGGAGCGCGGCGTGATCCTGCGCTTTGGCCGCTTTGTCGGAGTTCGCGGCCCGGGCTTGATCCTTTTGATCCCGGGTGTGGAGCGCATTCTGAAAGTAGATATGCGCACCATCACCATGGACGTCAAACCCCAGGACATCATCACCAAGGACAACGTCAGTATGCAAGTGAATGCGGTGGTCTACTTCAAGGTGGTTTCTCCGGAAGAAGCCATCACCAAGATTGAAGACTACTACTTCGCCACCAGTCAGCTGGCGCAGACGACCCTGCGCTCGGTGATGGGGCAGTATCACTTGGATGAAATTCTCGTTCATCGCGACCAAGTCAATCAGACTCTGCAGGGGATTTTGGACAAACACACCGAGGCCTGGGGAATCAAAGTAGTGATGGTGGAGGTGAAACAAATTGATCTCCCGAAGGAAATGCAAAGGGCCATGGCGCGAGAAGCGGAGTCTGAGCGGGAACGCCGGGCCAAGGTGATCAGCGCCGAAGGGGAATTCCAACGGGCGCAAAAACTTGCGGATGCCTCGCAGTTGATTTCCACTTCTCCGGCGGCCATTCAACTGGCTTACTTGCAGACACTCACGGAGATTGCGGGGGATAAAACAAATACGATTGTCTTCCCCCTGCCTTTGGAAATCATCAAGCCTCTTTTAGAAAAGGGGACTTCGCGGCCGGCGGAAGAATCCAATAATTTTGAGTAAGTAAAAATCCAGGCAAAGACCGAGGGTGGAGAAAAACAGAGGCCAAAGTGGACGCTTTTTAAGACAAGGAAAGGGAACTTTGGCCAAGACTTTAGAGGAACTGGGTTCCAACGTTCAAATAGAGGCTTTCAAATTCAGAAACTCTTAGAAATTCAAAAATACGCGGCAGGCGAAAACTGCAACCATGCCGATCACAAACATGTTAAAAGCTTTATTTTGCATATGTATCTCCTTGATAAGATACCTGCTCTTCGGATTCTTGCTTTGAGAACTTGAGGGGAAAAATCAAAAATTTCACGAAGATCCCCTCCTATAAACTAGGTTTGTTTTTAAATCATTCGGGCTTGAGCGGGCCCTTTCTGCCAAGGACAACTGTCTTCTTTTTTGACTCCTTGGTGACAAAAAGGGGTGAAAACGTTCTGGAGCGCGTCCCAGGAAGTTTGTTTCAAACCGACACATTTTTTTAAAAATACTGAAATTTCAGATAGATAGAGCTTGATTCGGGGGCTGGCATGCCCGGCACGGGGCTCGCATTGCCTCCAGGTAAGAGGTTTCTACGGTTTTGGAACCTCACAACCAAAGAGGCGACGATATGAATAACTTGAAGCTGATCTTGATTATAGCGACTCTGGCTCTTCTGGGCACTGGCTGTGCCAAAGAAAAGAAGTCCGGGGCTCCTCAGGTTATCACTCCTCCTGTGGTGAACCCCTCAAACCCCACGTATCCCGTCAATGCGCCTCCGGGGCAGGGACCGGGAACTCCGGGGGACCAATGGGCCTATGGGGACACTGTGGCCTTTAAGCCGGATTCTTTGGCGATCTTTAACACCTACGTGGGGACGCACCCTTTGAACAACCCCACGAATGTTAAATTAAATGTGAACCTGGTCGATGTGGGCGGCGGGCACTTTGGCGGTCAGATTAAGATTGCCTACGATGACGCTGGAAAACACTACGAAGGCTACTTTGCGGCCGGAACCGGGAAAAACCAGAAGTACTCCAGTTATGACACCAACCACGATGTGGGCCTTTATCATGCCCAGTACAACACTTGGTTTAACGGCGGCAGTAACTTCACCGGCTTCTTCCAGGATGCCTATGGCGCCGTGGTCTTGGTGATCGACCAAGTAACAAACCAAGGCGATGCCCAGGGCTCCGCTTATGTGAACGGCTCGGTTTGGTTTAAGAACTTCACTCAGTCTTTAGCACCCCAGGGCTCGCAAAGATATTGCTGGTTCATCTATGCCGGCCCTTATGATTGCCGCTCGACGACAGTGATCAAAAAGTCCAATGCTTATCCGTCGGATGGCTACCGCAGACTGGGGACTTTTACCGGCTTAGCCAAAGCCAAAGCGTTTAACCAATAATTAAGGATTTAAAAAAGAGGCGAATATGAAAACTCAAAACTACACAAAACAAATGAAGCAGGTCATGTTCGGCGTTCTGACCTCACTCTTGGTTCTGACCGGGGCCTGCGCGAAGAAAAACAACAGTCACCAGGCAGTGCCGGTCGTTCCCGTCCCCGTGACTCCCGGAGGATGCATCAGCGCGGGTTGCATGCCCGGCGGGCAGGTTCTTTACCGCGGGACTACCATCAATGGTTTTAAAACCCAGGCTCAGTTTGAGGTTTACGGCAATATCGGTGGAAATGGGCCAGGCTCGATCGCCGGGGTTGTGAGCTTTAATGATTTTGTCTGTCAATTTGGCATGAATAATCTGATGGGTCCTTATCAGATCCAATCGGTGCAACAAGGGATGCTCACTGCGGATGTCTTCCAGGGTTATGTCAACCTGGTGGGACCGATGGGAACTCTGCCGGCGGCGCTCAAGATCGTGCCGTCCAAGACTCCGAACAGCGGTTTGTTCTCGCTGTATGTGTGCAACCAAATGATGGACATGAATTTTTAATTTAATCGGTTAATTCAACGGGCGCCGGATGCGCCTGAAAGAAAAGAGGATGATATGAAAACAAATTTACTTTACTCTGCTCTTGTAACATTGATGTTATTATCCACCGCATGCTCTAAGGGCATGAATGCCGCTCCCTCGGTGGAACCTGCGGTCACACCGACCACCAGCTCCGCTACAGGCTGTTTGAACTGCCAGGGCTTTGTGGCCGGGGCCACGGTCTTCTCTGGAACCCTTGCCAATAGCACGTCCCGCATGGAAGGCGTGCAAATCGTGGCGGATCAAAACAGTCTTGCGACCGCAGCTCAAAACACCTCCAACCCCAAAACTCTTGGCAATTACCAAGCCCTCGTTACGGCGGGCACCTTCACCGCTGCGGGAGCCGCTTGTCTTCCGGACGGGACCTATAAAATGGAAGGCTTCCAAGTGGGAACTTTGTCTCCGAGCTTAACGGTTCAATCCAATAATCCCCTCTGGGTGACGCTCACGGGTCCGAAGCTAGCTCGCGCCACTTTGTATATGTCTTTTGTCGATAGCAATGGCGATGATACGGCAGATGCCGGGACTGCGGCCTATCTGTGGGTTGATTGCAATGGGCAGTGGACCCGCGTGGATCTGAGCGCTCCCTAAGACAACTCCAGTTCTTCAATGCACTCCGCACAAGGGGACTTTAGGTCCCCTTCAGCCGTCTTCAGACGCAGCGCCAAACACTCTGAAAGTCCCTTGCCAATGTAACATAAAATCTCTTGTAATTGATTTTATGGAATTGGAATTTTGGATCGAATTTTTTGATGAGTTACAGAATGTCCGGGGCCGTTCCCAAAACACCGTGATGGCCTATCGCCGGGACCTGGAACTCTTTATCGAATACCGAAAAAACCACTCTCATATTCCGGGCTTCTACGAGTTCATGAAAAAGCACAAGCTCTCCACCCGCTCTCAGGCCCGGGTGATCAGCAGCCTGCGCACTTACTTCCGTTTTTGCGAATCCCGCGGGAAAAAGTGCGCGGAGCTTCGTGATCTGCGGCCCCCGAAGGTGAAGGTCGGTCTTCCCAAGGTCCTGACTCCGCAGGAGTTCCAGCAGCTCTATGATGCCGCCGAAACCAATGACCCCGTGAAAACCGCACGCAACCAAATGACCCTGTTGTTTTTGTACGGCCTTGGCGTGCGGGTGACTGAGCTTATCGGCATGAATGTCTCGGATTTTAATCCCACCGATCGCTGGGTGAAGGTGCTGGGAAAAGGCAATAAAGAACGCCTGGCACCCATCACCGAAAACCTCGCGGCCTTTCTGACGGACTATCTGAAAAACACCCGGCCCCAACTGTGCGATGGCTCAGAGCAGGCGATTTTGATCAACGACCGTGGGCACCGGCCTTCGCGGGTGGATGTGTGGCGCTGGCTGGCGGCTTGGTCGGCCAAAGCGGGCTTTCCGGAGCCAGTGAATCCCCACCGCTTCCGTCACGCTTGTGCGACCTCGCTTTTGGAAAACGGCGCGGATTTAAGATCCATACAAATGCTCCTGGGGCATGCAAGCATTCAGACCACGCAGATTTACACCAATGTGTCCACGCGCACGATGGCCAGCACGATTGATGAACATCATCCCTTGTCCCGCATTAAAGAAGTAGAGAAGTAGCTCCGCTCTCCGTCCCGGCATGTCCGAAAATCCGCCTTTGGAAAAGGCTCTTGCGGGTTTTGGGGGCCTCCGGGCTTGGCGCCGACTTTGCTTTGAAAAGGGGCATGAAATTAAAGTCCCTTGTCCGTGACAATAGTTCCCTGGTTCCCGTCGAGGTTGAGGTCACCTTATTGCCGGGCCTTCCCACCATCCAGTTTCTGGGGCTTCCGGATCAGATCATCCGCGAAAGCATTCATCGAATAAAGAGCGCCATTCGCCAGCAGGGCTTTGATTTTCCAAAAGCCCAGCAGGTCTTTGTGAATATCCGGCCCAATCATTTAAAAAAATCCTCGCGGGGACTGGAGCTGGCGGTTGCGGCGGGAATTTTATGGGAGACCGGGCAGCTGCCTTCGCCCTTAGGGCAGGATCACTTTTATATTTACGGGGAGTTGGGTTTGAGCGGCGAGATCTTTGAACCCGAGGACCTGGCCAGTGACTTTGAAGCCGCCAGCGAGGCCACCCAGGTTTTGACGGGGGCTCTGAGCTCCGTGTGTTGCCCCTTTGCCCGGCGGGTGGCTTCGGACCTCAAGCAACTTGCGCAGCCCCGCTTTCATCCTCCTGAAATGCAGGTGCTGAAGGTGCAAAGGCCCCAGGAGGGTTTGGATTTATTTTTTACCGAGACTCACGCGCTTGTGTTGGCTTTGACGGCCCTCGGAGGGCATTCGTTGTTGTTGGCCGGACCGTCAGGCTCAGGCAAAAGCACCATTGCGAAAACATTGGCGAGCCTAATGGGTGAGCCAAGGCCTGAAGAGATCTTGGAAATCAAAAAAATCAACAAGGACGTCCTTGAGGGAGACAGCTTATGGCGCCCTGTGATTTGCCCCCACCACTCCAGCACCCCTCTGGCTGTGGTGGGCGGGGGTGTTCCTCCGAGGCCCGGCGAGATCAGCCGGGCCCACCGGGGGATTTTGATTCTGGATGAACTTTTGGAGTTCCATCCCAAGGTGCAAGAAAGTCTGCGGGAACCCATGGAAGAGGGCTCTGTGCGCCTGTCGCGGGGGCACCGGGCTTTGCGGCTGCCAGCCGAGGCCCAAGTGGTGGCCACCACCAATCTTTGCCCCTGCGGGGATTTTACGCCGGGCTGCCGGCCCCGGTGCCGGTACTCGATTGTGAAGTGCCGCTCCTACTCACAAAAACTTTCGGGCCCCTTGGTGGACCGTTTCGAGCTTCTTTTTTTTACGGAGAAAAAGAACAATAAGGCTCCAGCCGAAGTGTCCGGCCAGGCTCTCTTGGAGAAGTTGGAGGCTTGCCGCGAGTGGCAGCGGGCTCAGGGGCGGGGAGGGGTGAATAATTCGCGCCGCCCCCTGAAAGAGCTGGAAAAAGAGGTGGATCGCTTCTTTTTTGAGCATTTAATGAATAAAGATCTCGGGTCCCAGCGCCGGTATCAGGCAACGCTTCGAGTCGCGCGGAGCCTGGCGGATCTTGAAATGCAGACGAGGGTGCAGGGCCACCATGTGGAGGAGGCTTTGAAGCTCACCTGGTTGCCTTTTGAGCGATTAAAGCGATGGGATTAGGTTGACTCAAGACCCTCAAAAGATTAATTTAACCTCTCTTTTTATCTCCGTAAGGGTGGTGTGGCCGAGGGGTTAGGCAGAGCTCTGCAAAAGCTCGTACATCGGTTCAAGTCCGGTCACCACCTCCAATTTTCGCAAACCTAAAATTCCAAAATACAGTAAGCTCAGGCTCTTATCTTTTAACTGGCTCTTATCTTTTAACTGTTGGTCTCGCAAAAAATAAATCTAAGAACAAGCACTTAGCGTTCTCAATCGATAATTTCTGAAGCTCTTATAACCGTAAGCATTGGCCTGTACAAGCTTTGCTGTCCG
>Ga0255338_1004202_pt1 | contig 15427 bp, 11 predicted proteins | sample MeOH1_35cm_T4_19_FD_203715 | JGI IMG/M metagenome (GOLD analysis project Ga0255338, IMG submission 203715) | Sandy soil microbial communities from University of British Columbia, Vancouver, Canada - MeOH1_35cm_T4_195 | ecosystem: Engineered > Artificial ecosystem > Sand microcosm > Unclassified ...
ACATGCCCTCATTGATGGAGTAGTCCTTCGTCTTCTCGGGGAAGACCACGCCGCGCTCGGCGCAGTAGGCCATCTCCTCGGCCCGGGAGAGGGCCAGGTCGCGGATGGGGGTGAGGATCTGGAGATCCGGCGCCAGGGCACGGAAGGCCACGTCGAAGCGCACCTGGTCGTTGCCGGCGCCCGTGGAACCGTGGGCGATGGCGGTGGCGGCCATGTCCTTGGCCAGCTCGGCCACGGCCCGGGCCTGGCAGACGCGCTCGGCGGACACGGACAGCGGGTACATCTGGCCCCGCAGCACGTTGCCGTAGACCAGGTAGCGCAGGTAGCCGTCGAAAAGCCCGGCCCGGGCATCCACCGTGGTGTGGCTGATGGCGCCCAGCTTCGGCGAGGCCGCTTCGATGCGGGCCAGCTCCTCGGGCGAAAAGCCGCCCGTATTCACCGTGACCGTGGCCACGTCGTAGCCCTGCTCCTTGAGGTAGAGCACGCAGAAAGAAGTGTCGAGACCACCCGAGAAGGCGAGAACGGCGAGCTGGCTCATGGGAGACCTTTCAAGACAGAAGCATCAAGGGTGCTATTCCTCAGTTCGCCCATAGCGCAGCCTCGGCCTGGGCGTGGGTCTGCTGCTTGGCCTCGATCCAGCTCCGCGCTACCGCCAGGTCGGCGGCGAGGGTGTCCAGGGCCAGGTTGCCGGCGCCGCCCAGGTGGGTGGCGGTGAGGGCGGCGCGGTCCGGAGCGAAGGTGCCGTCCTGGATCTGCTGGGCCACTTGGCGGTAGGCCTCGCGGAAGGGCAGGCCTCCCTGCACGAGGACGTAGGCCTGGTGGGCAGCGTAGAGCTCGTCGCTGGAGGCCGCGGCAGCGGCCTCGGCCTTCACCTGGAGGGCGGGCAGCAGGGGCTTCAGCACGGCGAAGAGATCATCGGCGTGCCGCAAGGCGGTGATCAGCGGCTGCTTCAACAGCTGGAAGTCCCGGTGATAGCTGGAGGGCAGGCCCGAGGCGAGCTGCTCCACGAGGCCCGCGGCGCCGCGCAGCTCGCGGCAGCGGCCACGCGCGAGTTCCACCACGTCGGGGTTCTTCTTCTGGGGCATGATGCTCGAGCCCGTGGTGAAGGCGTCCGGCAGCTTGAGGAAACCGAATTCCTCGGTGCTGTAGAGGGAGACGTCCCACAGGAACTTCTCCAGCACGCCGCCCACGGAGGCGGTCCACTGGAGCACGGCGGCCTCGTGGCGACCCCGGCTGTTCTGCACATCGATGGGGCTGCGCTGGACCTTCGAAAAGCCCAGCAGCTTCGCCGTGAGCTCGCGGTCGATGGGCAGGGGCACGCCGAAGCCCGCGGCGGAGCCCAGGGGGCAGCGATCCAGCCGGCCGTACACACCCTGGAGGGCTTCCAGTTCTTCCAGCAGGCCCTCGGCGAAGGCCGTGGCCCAGAGGCCGAAGGTGCTGGGCATGGCGCGGCGCAGGTGGGTGTAGCCCGGCAGGGGCGTGTCCTGGTGCGCCTGGGCGAACGCGAGGAAGCCCTCGGCCAGATCCGCCACCCGCAGGCCCAGGATCACCAGGGCATTGCGGAGGTAGAGGCGCAGGGCCAGGATCACTTGGTCGTTGCGGGAGCGGGCCAGGTGGATGCGTCCGCCCACGGGCCCCAGGTTCCGCGTGAGGTCCGCCTCGATGGCTGTGTGGCCGTCCTCCATGTGGGGCGGGATGGGGAAGGCCCCCTGCTTCGCGAGGTTGGCGATGCGCCGCAGACCGCGCACCAGCGCGACCGCATCGGCCTCAGGGATGAGGCCCGTGGCGGCCAGCATCCGGGCGTGGGCGGCGCTGCCCAGGGCATCCCACGCCAGCAGGGCCAGGTCGGTCTCGGGATCCTCGCCCACGGTGAAGCGGTGGATGGCCGCATCCAGCGGCACGTCCTTGGCCCAGAGAGTGGTGGCTTCAGGCCTCATGGGCACTCCCCAAGGCAAAAAACTGCGGAACACAGAGGGCGCAGAGGAGCACAGAAGACGCAGAGAAAAGGGCTAGAAGACCTGAAAGCAGGGCCGTGGCGTGGAGCATCCCAATGACCCTTCGCTTTTCCTCTGTGCCCTCTGCGGGCTTCTGTGTCCTCTGTGTTCCTGCTTTTTCAGGCCTCATGCTGCACCTGCATCTTGAAGAACGCGGGGACGAGCTTGGCATAGAAATCGGCGCCCGCTTCGAGTTCCTGGATGGTCAGGTACTCGTTGGGCCGGTGGCTCCGGAAGGTGTCGCCGGGCCCTGCCTTCACGGCGGGGACGCCGCCCAGGAAGGCCCAGTCCGAGGTGGTGCCGGAGCCCACGGGCCCCACCTTCCTGGCGGCCTGGAGGGCGGCGCGGACGATGGCGTGATCGGGATCCGTGCCCTTGGGCAGGTACCGCTTGGAGTGGATGGCGACTTCGCTCTCCAGCTGCCGCTGGAAGTCGACGGCCAGGGCCTCGTGATCCTGCTCGGGGCCTGTGCGGAGGTCGATGAAGAACTCGCAGGCATCCGGCACCTGGTTGCGCCGCAGGCCGCCGCTGATCTGCGTGACCTGGGCCTTCTGGCTGCCCAGCAGGGGATGGGCGGGGAAGTCCATGGCCGCGACCTTGGTGATGTCCCGGGCGGCCTTGTGAATGGCGTTTTCGGCGCCCAGCATCTGGGCGTGGGCCACGTGGCCGCTCTGGCCCCGGGCCGTGCACTTCAGCACCAGCAGGCCCCGCTGGGCGGCGCAGATGCGTAGGCCCGTGGGCTCGCCCACCACGGCGCCATCCAGATGGCCCAGCGAGTCGAGGATGGTGGCGATGCCCTGGCCGCCCGTCTCCTCTTCCGCCGTGAGGGCCACCACGACCTCACCGTCGAGGGCCTGCTTCGGCAGGTCGAAGGCCGCCAGGAGGATGGCCGCCACGCAGCCCTTGGCGTCGTTGGCGCCCAGGCCCTGAAGCCGCGCCCCGTGCCAGACGGGCGTGAAGGGATCACCCTCCCAGCCGGCGCTGGGGGGCACGGTATCGAGGTGTGAATTGAGCAGCAACCTGGAGCCGCCCTTCCTCCCGAAGGAGAACCAGAGGTTGTTCCCCTGGCGGTGGACCTCGAAGCCCTGAGCAGAGACGAGATTCTGCACCAGATCCGCGAGGGGACCTTCCTCGCCGGACACGCTGGGCGTGCCCACCAGGAGCGTGAGCAGCTCGGCGGGGCTCATCCGGCCACCGCTGTGGGTGGGGTGGAGACGATCATCGTGCCGCTGCCCTCGTTGGTGAAGATCTCCGCCAGCAAGGCGTCCGGAGCGATGCCGCTCACCAGGTGGACGCTGGACACGCCGCCCTGGAGGGCCGCTTTCACTGCCGCCACTTTGGGGCGCATGCCGCCGCTGATGATGCCCTTGGCTTCGAAGGCCGCGAGCTCGTCCAGGGTGGCGTGGGGGATGAGCGACGAGGCCTTGGTGACGTCCTTCAGCAGGCCCGGCACGGAGAGCAGGAAGAACAGTTTCTCGGCGTGCAGGGCCGAGGCCAGACTGGCGGCGATGGTATCGGCGTTGGTGTTGTAGATGGTGCCGTCCTCGCCGCCCGAGAGCGGCGCCACCACGGGCACGAAGCCGCCATCCAGCAGGTGGCTGAGCACGTGGGGATCCACGGTGTCGATGTCGCCCACCAGGCCGAAGTCCACCAGCTGGGGTTCCGTGGCGCCATCCGGTACCACGGCCACCGGGGGTCGCCGTGTGGCCTTGAGCAGACCGGCGTCGAGGCCCGTGAGGCCCACGGCGGGCACGCCCGCGGCCTGCAGTTCCGCCAGCAGGTCCATGTGCACCTGGCCCGCAAAGACCATCTTGGCGGCGTCCAGCACCTCGGGGCTCGTCACGCGCCGCCCCGCCACCTTCTGCACGGGGATGTTCATGGCCTTGCAGACGGCGTCCAGCTCCGCGCCGCCGCCATGCACCACCACCACCTTGATGGAGAAGGACCAGAGCAAGGCGATCTGCTCGCAGAGCGCCTTGCGGATCTTGGGCTCGGCGATCACCTCGCCGCCCACCTTCACCACGAAGGTCTTGCCGCGGAACAGGCGGACGTACCGGGAGGCTTCCTTGAGGGCGGCGTAGGGATTGGGGGAGAGCGGCATCGGTAACTCCAGGATCGGGCGGAATGTCAGGCGTTGAGCAGGTGGTGAATGGTCGCCCGCTGCACGTGGAAGCGGTTCTCGGCTTCGTCCACGACGCGGCTCCAGGGGCCGTCGAGGACGCTGTCGTGGACTTCGAGGTTGCGGCGCACCGGGAGGCAATGGGTGAAGATGGCCGACCTGGCGGCCTTCTGCATGTGCGCGGCCGTGGGCATCCAGGCGGAGAGGTCCGCCATGGGCGCGGCCTCCAGGCCCGACGTGGTGGAGGGCCCCCAGGCCTTGGCGTAGACGGCGGCACTGCCTTCCAGGGCCGCGTCCTGGTCGGTGGTGTAGATGATTTTCCCGCCGGTGGCCGCCGCGTACTTTTCCGCCTCGGCGCGCACTTCCGGTGCCAGCTCATAGCCCTTGGGGTGGGCCACGCGGATCTCCGCCCCGCAGGCGGCGGCGGTGAGCAGGAAGGAGTTGGGCACGGCCTTGGGCAGGGGCTTCATGTGGGGCGCCCAGGTGAGGGTGACGGGCACCTTCGTGGTGCCATGGGCCTCCTGGATGGTGAGCAGGTCCGCCAGGCCCTGGTGGGGATGCTCGCGGGCGCTCTCCATGCTCAGCACCGGCACGGTGGAGAAGCGCCGGAAGGCGTTGATGACGGGATCGAGTTCGTCCACATCATCCCCGTCACCATGGGAGAAGGTCCGCACGGCCAGCGCGTCTGCGTAGCGGCCCAGCACGGGCACACCTTCGCGCACGTGCTCGGCGCGGTCCGAATCCATCACGGCGCCGTCGCGGTCCTCCAGCTTCCAGGTGCCCGCGCCGACTTCGAGGACGATGGCATGGCCGCCGTGCCGCAGCATGGCCGCCTCGAAGCTGGCCCGGGTGCGCAGGCTGGGGTTGAAGAAGACCATGCCCAGGATGCGGTCCGCGAAGATGGCGCCTGGCTTGGCCTTCTTCCAGGCGGCGGCCACCTTGAGGATCTTCTCGACCCCCTCAGGGCCCAGGTCGGAGATGCGGGTGAAGTGCTTCATGTCGGCTCCCGGATTCAGGGCTTGGGGAAGGCGTGGATCGCGCTGACGAGGGCGGTCAGGGCTTCGCCGCTGACATTGAGGGGAGGCATGAGGCGCAGCACCGTGGGATCGCCGGAGCCGCCCAGGAGGATGTTCTGCGCCAGCAGGTGCTTCTTGAGGGCCGCGGCGTGGGGGCTCCGGAGGCCCAGCAGCAGGCCCTCCCCGAGCACCTCCGTCACCACGGAACCTTTCAGTTCCTGCCGCAGTCGCGCGGCGGCGGCCGTGGCGTTCGGCATGAGGCCTTCGGATTCGATCACGTCCACCGTGGCCAGCAGGGCGGCGCAGGCCAGGGGTCCACCACCGAAGGTGCTGCCCAGGTCGCCTCCCTTGAGCTTCGACGCCACGGCGGCGGTCATGAGCAGGGCGCCCATGGGTACGCCCGAGGCCAGGCCTTTGGCGGAGGTCATGAGGTCGGGCCGCACGCCGTAGAACTGCGCAGCGAAGGGCGTGCCCATGCGGCCCATGCCCGTCTGGATCTCGTCGAAGATGAGCAGGGTGCCCGTGGCGTCGCACTTGGCGCGGAGCGCACGGAACCAGTCGGAGGAAGCGGTCTTGATGCCGGCCATGCTCTGGATGGGCTCGAGGATGACGCCGGCCACGTTCGAGAAATCCGCCGCGGCCAGCGCCGCGAGGTCCCCGAAGGGCAGGCGCAGGCAGGGCGTGAGCTGGTCCGCGAAGGGCTGGGTGATCTTCGGATCGTCGGTCACCGACAGGGCCAGGATCGTCCGGCCGTGCCAGCCGCCGTCGAAGGCCGCCAGCTGCTTCCGGCCCGTGAGGAGCAGCGCCACCTTCAGGGCGTTCTCGTTGGCCTCGGCGCCGCTGTTGCAGAAGAAGACCGAATCCATGCCGGCAAAGGCGGTGATGGTCGCGGCGGCGGCGTCCCGCACGGGCAGCGCGGCGGCGGCGGAGTAGAAGAGGAGCGAGGCGGCCTGATCCGCCACGGCCTTCACCACCTTGGGGTGGCTATGCCCCGTGGCGCACACGCAGTGGCCGCCATAGAAGTCCCACCAGGCCTGGCCGCTCGCGTTGAAGACCCGGTCGCCCTCCCCCTTCACCAAGGGGAAGGGATAGGGGGCATAGGTGGGTAGCAGGGCGGGAACGGTGGTGGGGAGCATGCGGAGATCCTGTGCATATGCGCGCATGGAAATGCATAACCATGCAATCGATTGCATAATATGCACAGCTTAAAAACCTGAAATCAAGAGCTATTTCTGCAATTTTGAAAAACGGGAGGCAGATTACTTGCGATTTCATGCAAATTCATGCAACATTCATGCATGGATTTGGATCAGCTCATTCTCCAGCTGCTGGAGACCCACCCCATCGCGGACCAGACGGATCTGCTGGACCGGTTGTCCGCCGATGGTCACGACCTCACCCAGTCCACCCTGTCGCGGCGGCTCAAGCGCCTGGGCGTGCAGAAGGTCCAGGGCCGCTACCGCCGGGTGGAGGGCTCCGCCCAGATCCTGCCCGACATCACCATCACCGAGGCGCCGCCCAACCTGCTCGTGCTGCGCACCGCTCCCGGGTTCGCCCAGGCCCTGGGCCTCAGCCTCGACGCCGATCCCATTCCGGGCCAGATGGGCACCCTGGCCGGCGATGACACCGTGTTCGTGGCCGTCCTGCCCGAGCGCCTGGCCGACGTGAAGGCGCACCTGCTGCGGGTCGTGGCGGGGCGCTGATCTGAGACAGTCGCCACAAGGCATCACAACCCTGGTCTCTACTGACCGGGTGAGGTGTTATTGGCCACGGATTTCACGGATTCACACGGATTGAAAACCCCCGTGGTTCTGTGTGAGGGCGTTCCGCATGCATGGGCTCCAGTGGCGGGCCCATGCACGTTGGGTCGGCGCACATTCCGTGCAATCCATGAAATCCGTGGCTAATTTGAAACCACGAATTCCCATGAACGAAGGAGGCAGACATGGCCGTGCTAGGCCCGGATGCGGATTTGACAGAGCGGATCCTCGGTTGCGCTTTCCGAGTGCATGCGGTCCTCGGCTGCGGCTTCTTGGAAAAGGTCTACGAGAACGCGCTCCTGCATGAGCTGCGGAAGTCTGGACTCACCGCTGAATCGCAGCGGCCCATCCAAATCCACTACGACGGGGTGCTCGTGGGAGACTACTTCGCGGACATTCTGGTCGAGGGCAGGGTCATCCTCGAACTCAAAGCCGTAAAGCGCTTCGAGGACATTCACATCGCGCAGACCCTCAACTACCTCAAGGCCAGCGACCTGAAAACAGCCCTGCTTCTGAATTTCGGAACCCGAAGCCTGGAGATCAAGCGGCTCCTGCTCTGAGTGGACCGCCGCCGGGCCCGGTATGATCGTTCCATTCGCTGGGAGTTCCTCCATGGACCGTTTCGGTAGTTCGAAGCTGCGCATCGGCTGGACGCTGGTCTGCCTGTTCTTCGCGGGGCTGATGCTCATGGGCGTGCGGGGCCAACAGGGGACGGAGGGCTCGCAGATCATCGTCTTCGGCACCCAGGTGCCCCTGGGCGCGGATTCGCTGCGGGCCTATGTCCTGGGCAGCCTCCAGGGGGTGATGTACTGGCTGGTGTCGTTGGTGGTGCTGCTGGGCGCCTTCGGGCCCGTGAGCCAGTGGACCGCCGCCGCGGTCCGGGGGGAGCGGCTCAAGGGCTTCTTCGCGGGGACTGGCCTGGGCTTCGTGCATGGGTTGTTCCTCTCCCAGGTGGCGCTGATCCCCGTATGGGCGCTGAGCTGGCGCCTCATCGGCGAAGCCTGGCCGCCGGAGCTGCTGCGGGCGGATCTGCACGGCCTCCTGCTGGGCCTCCAGATGCTGCTGTGGGCGGTGCTGCTCTCCCGCCTGCTGAAGTCCAGCGCCGGGTTGGCCCTACTGCTGACGCTGCTGCTCCGCGAGCTGGGTCCCCGCCTGAGCTTCTTCCTGGATTTCGGCCAGGACCTGGGCTGGAGTGCGGGTCAGGTGAAGGTGCTGGAGGTGTTCGTGCGGCTGCTGCCCATGGCCCAGCTGCCTTCGGATCCCTTCTCGCCGCTGGCGCTGCCCCTGTCCATTGGCGGACCCCTGGTGCTGGGTGCCTTGGCCATGCTGCTTCCGGCGGGGGGCCGGAAGTAGTCGGATGCGCCGCGGCCTGGGGCTCCTCCTCCCGGTGATCCTGCTGGGTCAGGTGGCCCAGGATCCGGCGGCGCTCCGCCAGAAGCTCGCGGCCATCCAGGGGCGCCTGGGCCAGGTGGACCAGCAGCTCGCGGCCCTGAAGAAGCGCCGCAAGGGTGTGCTGGTGGAGATCCAGGGCATCTCCCTGCAGCGGGATCGCGCCAAGGCGCAGGTGGATGGCGCCCGGCTGCGACGGGATCAGGCCCAGAGCGAGGTCCAGGTCATCGGCCGCGAGCAGGTCCGCATCTCGGGCGAGGTGCTGAAGCTCCAGGGCGACCTCCGGAAAGAGGTGCGCTGGATGCAGGCGCTGGGCCCCTGGGGCGACCTGGGTGTCTACGCCACCTTCAAGGATCTCGACGCCTGGCTGGTGCGGGGCCGCATGCTGGCCTGGGCGCGTCTGCAGGAACGGAAGCGCCTCGACCTCATCCACCATCTCCAGGGCGACCTCGCGGTCAAGGAGAAGGCCCTGAAGGAGGTGCTCGCCCGCCTGGCCAATGAAGAAAGGGAAGCCGCCCAGCTCCAGGCCGCGCTCCGCCTTCAGGAGGACAAGCTCAACGGCTTCCTGGAGGGCCTCCAGAAGGATGAGGTCGCCCAGAAGCAGGCCCAGGCGGAGCTGGCGGAAGAGGCCATCCAGCTCGAACGCCTCCTGGCGGGTCTGCTGACCAAGCCCAAGGGCGAGGCGTTCGAATCCGCCATGAGCTTCGCCTCCCTCCAGGGCAACCTGCCCCAGCCCGTGGAGGGCGTCCTGGCCCTGGGTTTCGGCGAACATCTGCACCCGCGCTTCCACACCAAGACCGTGCAGAGCGGCCTGCTCATCGCTGCCGGCAGCAGTGCCCCCGTGGCGGCCGTGGCGGACGGCAAAGTGGTCTTCGCCGACTACTACCAGAGCTACGGAGCCATGGTGATCCTTGAGCATGGTGGCGGCTGGTTCACCCTCTACACCCACCTGCTGGGCCTTCAGGTCGACAAGGGCCAAGTGCTCAAGGCCGGCGAAGCGGTGGGTGCCGTGGGCGACACGGTGGATGGCCCCCGTCTCGGCTTCGAGATCCGCCATCAGGCCCAGCCCCAGGACCCGCAGAAGTGGCTGAAGAAGCGTTACCGGTAGGCCCTATCGCACCACGCTGCTCGCATTGAACAGCGGCACGTAAATGGCGAGCAGCAGGGCGAGGACGACGACGCCCATGAAGAGGATCAGGATGGGCCCGATGAGGCTGGTGACGGCGGTGGTGGCCTTCTCCACTTCCTGGTCGAAGAAATCGGCCACGTGGTCGAGCATCTCGGGCAGGGCGCTGCTCTGCTCGCCCACGCGCACCATCTCGACGGCCAGGGGATCCAGGATCTTCGCCTGCTCCAGGGCCAGGTTCAGGCTGCTGCCGGCGCGCACCTTCTCGGTGACGGTGGTCAAGCCCGCCTTCATGCGTTCGCTGGGGCTGGTGCGCTGCACCACCTCGAGGGCCTGCACCACGGGCAGGCCACCGGACAGCAGCACGCCCAGAGTCCGGGAGAACACACTGGAGTGGTACATGCGGTAGAGGGTGCCGACCTTGGGCACCATCAGCAGCAGGCGCTCGGCCAGCTTGCGCCCGGCTTCCGAAGCCACCATCCAGCGGACGAGGACCGCCAGCCCGGCGAGGATGAGGCCCTGCAGCCAGAGGGTGGAGCTGACCACCTTGCCCGTGCCCAGCAGGATCCGCGTGAACAGCGGCATTTCAATGTCGCCGCCCGCGTAGAACTCCGCGAAGCGGGGCAGCACCACGTTGAAGATCACGCCCAGGGCCAGGATCAGCACCAGGACCAGGAAGGCCGGGTAGAAGAGGGCTTCGATGATGCGGCGACGGCTGTGCTGCGCGAATTTCTGGAAGGACAGCCAGCGGGCCAGCACGTCCGGCAGGGTGCCGCTGCGTTCGCCCGCCACCACGTTGCTGCGGTAGACCGGCGGGAACGAGCCCGCCTGTTCCAGGGCGTCCGAGAACGACATGCCCTCGCGCACCAGTCCCACCACCTGGGCGAGGCTGCGCCGCAGCTGGGGATCCTTGCCATGGCCCACCAGCAGTTCCAGGGACTGCAGCAGGGGGATGCCGGCCTTCAGCAAGGCCAGCAGCTCCTGGTTGAAGAGGACCAGGGATTCAGTCTTCAGCTGCGCACGGCTGCGGAAGGCCGTGTCGGTGCGGGTGATCTCCAGGGGGAAGCCGCCCTCGGCCAACACCCGGGTCCTCAGCGCCTCGACGCTCTCCGCCTCGAAGTCCCGCACGAGGACGTCGCCGTTGGAATGGGTGAGCCGGACCGTGAATCGCATGGGCACCTGGGACCTTTGAGGATAGCGGGTTGCGAGTCTGGAGTCTGGGGTCCGGACGCTGGAGACCACCGGCCGGATCCGGGTAGCCTCAAGCGATGCTCTGGAGGCTTCGTGCCGCGCCGCCCGTTGTTCCTGCTGCCCGTCCTGACCCTCGTCCTGGCCGCCCAGGCACCACCTGCGCCCCTGCGCAGCGGTGTGCCGGAGCCTGCGGTCCTGGACCTGCGCGGCGCGGATGGCGCCGCGCTGGTGCCGAAGGACAACCGGGATGCCGCCCAGGTGGAGGCGGCCCGGCAGCACTGGGCGCCCCTGGTGGCCGGACTGAAGGGGGCCCCCTCCGTGCGGCTGCGCCTGCCCTCCGGTGAGGGTCGGCTCCCCCTCCTCCTGGCGGCGGCCCAGGCTCTCAAAGCCCAGTCGCCGGACCAGCGGCTCTACGTGGCCTTCGATCCCCAGGCCGCGCCCATCCTGGATGAGAATGCCTGGGGCGCCGTGGATGGCGGGGCCCTGGTGCCGGCGGACCTGAATCTGGACCCGGTGGCCTGGCGGGCCCAGCTCACCCGGGCCCAGGATTCGTTCCCGGGTCGGCCCTGGACCCTCTGGCTGCCCTCGGATCCCGGGGCGCTGGTGTCGACGCTCCTGGGCGACGGCGGGCGGGTGGTGGTACCTGCGGGCGGTCCGGGGGCCCGGCTGGCCGGGACCCTGCCCGCAGGCTTCACGGAGGTGGAGGGCGGCCTGGGTGACCTGACCCTGCGGAACCGCGCCGGGGCCCTGCGGCGCTGGACCTTCGCCGACGGCGCCTGGTCGCCCGTGCCCCTGCCCAAGGACCGGACCGAGGTGGCTGTGAGCGCGGCGGAGGCCTACGACGTGGGCGCCCTGCTGGCCAAGGTGCGGGCGACCCAGCTGCGCTCCCGGGCCGCGGCCCGGACGGTCCAGGCCAGGGCGGAACTGGATCTGCACCTCCAGGCCCCCGCGGGACGGGGCGGGGATCTGGGCTTCAGCTTCGGCTACTTCGAGAAGGCTGGCGAGTGGCCGGAGCTGCTCCAGAAGGCGGTCCGCTTCAACGGCGTGACCGCCAAGCTCAACGGTGAGGTGCAGCTGCCCCTCATCGAAAGCCGCCAGTCCATGTCCCTGCCCGTGGCCCTGGGGATGACGGAGCGCTACCGCTATCGCGACGGCGGCCCCGCGGGACCGGGCCGCCGGCTGTTGCGCTTCGAGCCCGTGGGCGTGGACCCGCTGCTGTACTCGGGCGATCTGGAGGTGGAGGAAGCCACGGGCCGGGTCCTCGTGGAGCACCGGGAGCGCACGAATCTGCCGGGCACCGTGAAGAGCGAGCGGGAGATCCTCACCTACGGCGAGGCGGTGCCGGGCCTGTGGCGGCCCGTCGCCGTGCAGACTTTCGAGCGGTGGGTGAGTGCGAGCGGCGTGGTGCAGGTGCAGCGGCGCTTCACCTACCGGGATTTCCAGGTCAACGGCGACGGCTTCGAGGCGGCCCGTACCGCGGCCCGGGTCTCGGGATCCACCATGCTCAAGGTGACGCCGGACGGGGCCCGCTACTTCACGAAGCAGGGCGACGGCACGCGGAAGATCGAGGAGAAGCCCAAGAGCAGCGGCCGGGCCCTGGCGGGGGTGGTGTTGGTGGATCCGGGCCTGACGCCGCCGGTGGCGCCTCTGGGCGGCCTCCTCTACTTCGACTACAACGCCTTCGGGAAGGGTGTGCAGCTGAACGCCCTGACGGCCATCCTCTTCAACACCGCCAGCCTGGCCATCCCCCGGGGCCTGGGCAGCTTCGATGTGAGCGCCGATGCCACCACCCTGCTGCTCAAGAGCACGGAGCGCCCGGTGATGAATGGGCGACTGTCCGACCAGGACGGTGTCGGCCGCCGGTTCGGGAAGGTGGGTCTGGAACTGGGCCGCGACCTGGGCCTGGGCTTCCGCCTGGAGGGCCGAGGCGATTTCCAGTACGACGACTTCGGCGAAGGGGACAGCAAGTACCGCACGCCGGGCTACCAGCTGCCCCCTTCGGGCCTGACGCGCATCGGCACCCTCCAGGGCTCCTGGCTCTTCCGGGGCTTCCAGGTGCGGGCCTACCACGGCTGGGGCCGCCGCCCTGAGGGCACCTACGGCTTGGCCACGGCCCCGCAGGAGGTCCCCGAAGGCGGCGATTTCCGCCGCTGGGGCGGCAGCCTGGGCCTGGACCGGGAGGTGGTGCCGGGGTTCTGGCTTCACGGCGAGGCAGGCTGGGCCTCGGGCCGGGCCTTCGACCGCTTCAAGGCCCTGGATGTGGGTGGCCTGGGGGGCGTGGTGCGTATCGCGGGCATCCGGGCCAACGCCATCACGGCGGATCGGCTGGCCTACGGGAAGACCGCCCTGGCCATCCCCACGGGGCCGAACCTGCGCCTGTCCCTCAGCCTCGAATACGCCCGCGCCCGCAGCCTGGACGACCAGAAGACCTACGGCATGAGCGGGGTCGGCATCACCGGCGACCTGCCGGGCTTCTGGGTCTTCACGGCCGTGCGCGTGGACCTCGGCGTGGGCGTGCAGAGCGACATCGCCGGAGTCCGCACCGTAAATGGGTACGTGGCCCTGCTGAGAGTGTTCTAGGATTGCTAGATCGAAAGATCTATTTATTTATTTGATTGAACTTAAATTTGTTTTTTTGTATTGCGGAAGGGACCCTCCAGGACCATGATGGCTGTCCTGATGCCTTTTTCATGGGCATTGATTTGGAGGCGAACATGCTCACATGGCGCACGATCTTCCCGACGTTGGCCGGCCTGGGTTTGGCCCTTCTGATGGCCTGCAGCGGATCGAGTTCCGGCAGCGGTGGCACCGTCGCAAGCGGAAGCATGAACGTGCACCTGGTGGACGGGCCCATTGCCGGCTACCAGGAGATCAACGTCAACATCCAGACCGTGGAGATCGCCAGCGGCAGCGGCTGGATCACCCTCGGCACTCCCAACAAGACCCTCAACCTGCTGAACCTCGTGGGTGGCGTGGATGAGACGCTGGTGGCGGGCGCCACCCTGCCGGCGGGCCACTACGGCCAGATGCGGCTGGTCCTCGGTTCCGGCAACACCGTGAAACTGGCGGACGGCACCGTCGAGCCCCTGAAGGTGCCCTCGGGCATGCAGAGCGGGATCAAGCTGATCGTGAACTTCGACGTGGCCGCGGGCACCACGAAGGATGTGTGGATCGACTTCGACGCGGCCCACTCCATCCAGGTGGTGATGGCCGGGATGTCGGGCCAGTACATCCTGCGTCCCACCTGCTGGGCCTTCGACAAGGTCGCCACGGGCTCCATCCACGGAACGTTGACCGATGCCGCCACCTCAGCAGGTCTGCCAGGGGCCGCGGTCTATGCCGAGACCCTGGATGGATCGGGCAATGCCGTCATCCGGCGCGCCACGACGACGGATGCCACCGGCGCCTACACCCTGGACCTGCTCCCCGTGGGTTCGACCTACCACGTGGTGAGCCAGCCCCTGACTGGCACGACGACCTTGAAGGCCTATGATGCCAAGGCCAGCGACGCCTTCGCCCTGACTGCCACCACCCCGGTGTTCACCTACAGCGCGGCGTTCACGGCGAACGCCTCCACGGGCGGTGTGGGTGGAACCGTCACACCCGTCGCCCTCACCAACCAAGATGACACCGTGAATCTGCTCCAGTCGCTGGCCACGTCCTCTGGCAGCCACAGCTTCATCGTCCAGTTCATGCTGACCGTGGTGGGCACCTCCACCGAGACCTACGGGTTTACCACGGTTCCCATCGGCGCCTACAACGTCCAGGCCGTGCGCAAGACCCACAACCTGGATGGGACCACCACCCTGACCACGTCGACCGTTCAGCCCGCCGCCGTGACCCTGGGTGTGACGACGACCGTGAACCTGGGGCTCTGAGCCCACGCCGTATTGAGGTCCGGAGGCCCTGGCAACAGGGGCTTCCGGACCTCGCTCTGTCTGCGGCCGGCCGTAACCTCGTCTGTATCTGCTTTGAAGACACGCCCCGGTTGGGAGTAGCATGGGCCCAACCGACCTCGGCCCATCTGATGACGTGTCCTCTTCCCTGGGGGCCCCCCGATACCTGAGCCGCCGGGCTCGTGTCCTGAACCCGGAGCGTGCAGATGCTGGATGTGGCCTTGGTCCTCGCGTCCTCCGGATGCTGGTTCGCAGGGGCCCTGCTGTCTGCCTCCTCCCGGCCGCCGGAGCGCCTGGCCACGGGCCTCGGCCTCCTGGGCAGCCTCCTGGCCCTGGGCGCCTCGCTCCACCTCCTGCTCGGGGGACCCACCTCGGGCCTGGTCTTTCGGGTCTGGGGCTTCCCGGCCCGGCTGGAGCTGGACGCCCTGTCCGCGGCCTTCCTGCTGCCCCTCCACCTGGTCGGGGGGCTGGGCCTGATCTACGGGCAGCGCTACTGGCCGATCCAGACGGCCTGGGGCGCGGGTCGGTCCCTGCGCTTCTTCTACGGCCTGCTGGTGGCGGCCATGACCCTGCTCTTCGTGGCCCGGCACGGGCTGGTGTTCCTGGTGGCCTGGGAGCTGATGGCGGTGTCGGCCTTCTTCCTGGTGGGCACCGAACACGAGAAGCCGGAGGTCCGGCGCGCCAGCTGGGTCTACTTGGCCTGCACCCACACGGGCACCCTGCTCCTCACGGCCCTGGTCATCCTCATGGCCCAGCGGATGGGGGGCCTCCTGTGGGTGGCCCTTCCGGCCGCCACCTCGCCTTGGTTCGAAGGCGGCATCCTCCTCCTGGCCCTGGCGGGCTTCGGCTTCAAGGCGGGCGTGCTGCCCCTGCATTTCTGGCTGCCTTCGGCCCATGCCAGCGCCCCCAGCCATGTCTCGGCCATCCTCTCGGCGG
>Ga0255338_1004203_pt1 | contig 15420 bp, 15 predicted proteins | sample MeOH1_35cm_T4_19_FD_203715 | JGI IMG/M metagenome (GOLD analysis project Ga0255338, IMG submission 203715) | Sandy soil microbial communities from University of British Columbia, Vancouver, Canada - MeOH1_35cm_T4_195 | ecosystem: Engineered > Artificial ecosystem > Sand microcosm > Unclassified ...
GGACCCGGGCGGTCCCGGCAAACGAGACCTGGTCGTGGTCGATGGTGAAGTACCGCTGCTCGGCCGCCCGCACGCGTTGCTCGGCGGCGTGGTCGGGCATGAACCGGGCGATCGCCTCCTGAACAGTGCGCTGGGTCTGGGCGACCCCGACCCGGTGCGCGAACGGCGCCACCGCCACGTCGACCCACCCGGCGGCCTCGGCCGACAGGGTGAGGGTCTCGTCGGCGATCCGCCGCGCCCGCCACGGCGCCAGGTCCCCGGCCTGGACCCGGGCCCAGCTCTTCGGCAGCCGGTGCGCCAGCTCCAACGCGTGGGCGAACAGGTGCCGCCCCGACCCCGCCGTCAGACCCAGCGCGGTGCCGAACTCCGCCACCGCGAACTCACTGACCAGGGGTGCACCCTCGCCGGCGAGCGGGATCCCGGTGTCCTGACCCCGCGGACCCCCCGGCCACGTCGCCGCCTCGTCCAGATCCTCGACCTGGTGCAACCGGGCCCACTCCACGACACTGGCGAGCACCTCGGCTTCGGCCGCGTTCGCCGCAGCCCGGGCACGACGCGCGACCGTCAACACCGCGGCTGCCTCGACCGCGTCGCTGGTGGTGGTGGTGCCCGAGACCATGACCTGAATCTAGACGGGCCCGCCGACACTTTCGGGCCCAGATCCCATCCCTGCCCTCTCCGCCAGGCTGATCGTGAGTCAGTTCGCGAGCGGTGAGGAGTGGGGTTCGGTGTCGATCAGCGTGGGGTTCACGGCGGATGAGATTCGTGAGTTCGTGCATCAGTACACGGCGCAGCCGTACGGCGAGAAGGGTGCGTGGTTGGCTGCTCGGGGCGTGTCTTACGACCGTCTGAGTCGGTGGCGGCTGGCGGTGTTCGACGGTGATCTCGACCGCGGATTGGTCCCGCGGGACAGTAGTCCCGTGAAGAAGATCCCCCCTGGTCAGCGCGCGGCTTTGGAGAGGCATCATGCGAAGGAGCGTGCCGAGCACCAGGCCGAGGTTGAGCGCCTGAACGCGCGGATCCATGAACTGGAGGAGACCAACGGCGCGTTGGGAAAAGCTATCGGGCTCTTGCACTCGATGAACGAGCAAGAGCCCGTCGTGCCCCCGACGACGAGCGATCCATCCAGTTCCTGAACGCAGAGAACACCCTTGTCGCCGAGCTGACCGAAGCGACCGGGTCGCAGCGGCAGGCACTGGCACTGGCGGGGCTGTCGCGCTCGACGTGGCACTACCGCAGCCATCCGCGTCCTCGGGTGGCTGATCCTGTCCCGCACGCCGAGCGGGCCTATCCGTCGCGAATCAGCGTCGCAGACCGGCAGCGCGTCACCGAACGGATCACGGCTGGGTGGGTGGACGGGGTTTCGGTCGACCACTCGTTCGCTACCGCGTGGGACGACGGTCTCATGCTCGCCTCACGCCGGACATGGTGGCGCATCGCGGCCCAGATCCCAGACCAGTCCGTGCGGCCGATCGCGCCGACCAGACGGCAGGCCAAGACGCCGCGTTCGGCGCCAGTGCTGGAAGCGACCGGGCCCGGACAGGTGTGGTCCTGGGACATCACCGACCTGCGCTCCCCGTGGCGGGGCAGGGCGTTCAAGGCGTACTCGATCATCGACATCTACTCACGCAAGTTGGTCGGATACCGAGTCGAGGACCGCGAGGCCGACCACTTGGCCGTGGAGATGTTCACCGACGCGTTCGCCGCCCACGGCCTGCCTGGTGTGGTGCACGCCGACTCCGGGCCGGCGATGCGCTCGACTCTGTTGGCCGAGCTGCTCGGCCCGCTTGGCATCTCCCAGACGCACAACCGGCCACGGGTCTCCAACGACAACCCGTACTCCGAATCAGAGTTCCGCACGATGAAGTACCGCCCGAACTACCCGGGCACCTTCGCAACGCTGCACGAGGCCCGCGCCTACATGGACTGGTACGTGCCCTGGTACAACGCCAACCACAAGCACTCCGGCATCGCGCTGTTCTCACCCGACGAGGTCCACGATGGCACTTGGCGCGCACGCTGGGCACAACGCGCACGCACCCAACAGGACTACTACAACGCGCACCCCGAACGCTTCCACAGGCCACCCTCGACACCGGCGCCCGCCGGCTACGCCGGCATCAACCTCCCTCAAGAACGCAAGAAGGAACTCGAACGACTCCAGACAGGTTGACAACGCGCGCTGGCAGGGAAATCCCGAAGTTTCTTGAAGAACCTTCTCGACCGTCCCGGCCGGCCAAACCGCGCCGGGTGGTCTCGACTGACCGCTCGCTGCTCGACCACCACCAAGACCGCCAGCCGACAGCAGGACCCCGCCCGGCGCCGTACCCCGTCGTCGCCGCCAACAATCCAGCCACGCAGGGACCGGCACCCGCAAGGCGGTCCCGACCGACCGGCTCTCGACTGATCGCCCGCTGGCGCTCGCTGCTCGCACCTCAACCGACCGACCCGCTCCCCCGATATCCGGGTGCGCGGCGAGGAGGCATGGCCGATGATCGACGCCATGGCCGACCTCGCCGACATCGCTGCCGTGTCCTGGCCGAAGCGGACCGAGCGGCTGACGCTTCGGCCGGTGGCCAAGGACGACTTCGAGGCGCTGTGGCAGATCCGGCGGCAGGAGTCGGTCGGGCGCTGGATGACCAGCAGCTCCCAGGACTGGGACGCGTTCGCCGAGATGATGGCCGACGCGGACCGGATGGGGAAGACGCTGGTGATCGAGCACGACGGCGTCGTGATCGGCGACCTGATGATCGCGCCCGAGGACGCGTGGGCGCAGAGCGAGATCGCCGAGCAGGCCAAGGGTGTGCAGGCCGAGATCGGCTGGTGCCTCGACCCGGAGAGGGAGGGTCACGGGTACGCGACCGAGGCGGTGCGGGAGCTGATCCGGATCGCGTTCGAGGAGCTCGGCCTGCGCCGGCTGGTGGCCAACGCCTTCGCCGCCAACGAGGCATCGTGGCGGCTGATGGAGCGGGTGGGGATGCGCCGCGAGGTCTACCTGGTCAAGGAGTCCCTGCACCGCTCCGGTGAGTGGATGGACGGCATCGGCTACGCGCTGCTCGCCGAGGAGTGGCGCGGCTAGCTGAGCGCCTGTCCCAGGGCCAGAATCAGGGCCAGACTCAGGGCTCTCGGCCCAGCAGCCGCAGCAGCCGCGAGGACGGACCGACCGACGGCCCGTCGAGCGGGTAGTCGAACCGGCCGGGCCGGTCGACGTCGGTGACGAGCACGTCGGCCCAGGTGAGCAGGTCGCGCGCGAGCGCCGCCGGGATCGGCTCGCACGCACCCGTCGTCTGGGAGACGTCCCAGCCGTGCACCGCCACCTCGAGGGCGCCCGCGCAGGCGAGCAGCGAGGACGAGAGTGCCTGGTCGCCGACCGCCACATCGTCGTCGTGGGCGACCGCGGACCAGGCGCCGAGCAGCGAGCACGCCCGCTCGCGCAGCCGCTCGACGGCGTCGACCGGTGACCGCGGGCACGCCGGGGCCGGTACGACGACCACGCCGAGGTCGGCCGCCTCGGTGAGGGCGTCGAGCGAGTCGGCCATGTGGTCGAGCAGCCCGGCCAGCGACCAGTCCGTGCACGGGGTCGGCCGGCAGAGCATCGGCGGCGTGACCACCTGGAGCTGGACCCGGGTGTAGCCGATCGACCGCTCGAGCAGCTCGAGCGCGTGGTGCAGCGGTGCGTGCGACGGGGCGGACTGGGTCGTGCTCATCGGGCGAAGTCCTCGTCACGGACCACGGCCGGCAGCCCGAAGGTCTCGAACAGCCGGGGATCGAAGAACGCCCCGACGTGGCTGACCGCGCCGTCGGTGATGGTCAGCACCTGCAGGTGGAACGGGGTGTACTCGCCGTCGGGCTGGCGCATGTAGAGCCCGTACGCCGGCTGGCCGTTGGCCCTGGTCGGCAGCATCCGCATGTCGTGGACCCCGCCCGGGCACTGCGTGTCGATGAGCCGGCCGATGTTCTCGGCGCCTTGGTACCAGCCGACCCAGGGCGGCATCTCCCAGACCGCGTCGGCCTTGAGCAACGACACGATCGCGTCGATGTCCTTCTCCCAGAAGGCGGCGACGTAGCGCTCGAGGAGCTCCTGGTGCTCCTCGGCCACGGGCGTGGTCACGGTGTCCGCGCTGACCTGCGCCCGGTCCAGCTGGGCGCGGGCGCGCTGCAGGACGGAGTTGACCGCCACCGTCGACATCTCCAGCGCCTCGGCGACCTCGCTGGCCCGCCACTTGAGCACGTCGCGGAGGATCAGCACCGCGCGCTGCCGGGGCGGCAGCAGCTGCAGCGCCGCGACGAACGCGAGCCGGACGGTGTCGCGCGCCGCCGCCTGCTCGGCCGGGTCGGCGAGGAGCGCGTCCGGCACCGGCTCGAGCCAGAGCACCTCGTCGTCGGTGACGAGCGGGTCGCCCGCCGTCGAGCCCGGGGCGCCCAGACCGGTCGGGAGCGGGCGCCGGCCGGACTCGTCGAGCGAGGTCAGGCAGACGTTCGTGGCGATCCGGTACAGCCAGGTCCGCAGCGACGAGCGGCCCTCGAACCGGTGGTAGGACCGCCAGGCGCGGAGGTAGGTCTCCTGGACGAGGTCCTCGGCGTCGTGCACCGAGCCGACCATCCGGTAGCAGTGCGCGAACAGCTCACGGCGGTACGGGTCGGCCAGCCGGGGGAACTCGCCCTCGTCCGCGTCACCGCCGCGATCGGTGTGCGTCGTCTCGCTCATCTCAAGAGACATTCTCGACTCCTCCGGCCGGTCCAGACGACCTACTCAGGTATCCCTTCGTTGAGACCGGCCACGACCCCAGAACTCATCGGTGATCGGGCGGTGAGTTCCGCCGACCCGAGCTGTCTGCATGGGTGACCCATCCTTCCTGCCAAGGAGACCAGCCATGACCGACAGTTTCGGGACGGCGGCCGTCGCGTACGCCGTCCGAGGGGACTCGTGATGCCACGCAAGATCTTCGTGAACCTCCCGGTGCGCGACCTGGACCGGTCGATCGCCTTCTTCTCGGGGTTGGGGTTCGACTTCCACGAGGAGTTCACCGACGACCGGTCGGCCGCGATGATCGTCAGCGAGGACGCGTTCGTGATGCTGCTGGTCGAGGACTTCTTCACCACCTTCACCGGGCAGCCGGTGCCCACGACACGGGAAGCGGTGATCGCGCTCTCGGCCGACAGCCCCGAGGAGGTCGACGACCTGGTCACCCGGGCGCTCGCGGCCGGTGGTGCCCGGGCGCAGGACACGATGAGCGACGGCCCGATGTACGGCTGGTCGTTCCTCGACCCCGACGGCCACCACTGGGAGCTCATCCACATGGCCCGGTAGCCCCGGGGCCCTCGGGCCGGGCACTAGGGTGGGCCCCTCATCATCTCGTGGGACCAGGAACCCGGTGCCGACCAGCTCGGTCGAACTCCGGGGCGGTTCCGCCACTGTGACGTCGTCCGGCCCGTGCTCGACCTGCGGCCGGACGGCCCAGCCAGACACTGGCCACGGGATGCCCGACCACGAGGGGCGCGAACCCCTCCAGGAGGACCCGTGCCGCGCGCAGAGATCCGCATCGCCCTGCTGTCCACGTCCGACACCGACCTGCTCAGCGCCCGGGCCTCGGGCGCCGGGTACCGGCTGGCGAACCCGGCGCGGCTCGACGTCGGCGAGCTCGCCGGCCTGGTCGCGGGTTGCGACCTGGTGCTGGTCCGGCTGCTCGGCACGCCCCGGTCGTGGCAGGACGGCTTCGCCGCGCTCCGGGCCACCGGGCTGCCGACGATCGTGCTCGGCGGCGAGCAGACCCCCGACGCCGAGCTGATGGCGCTGTCGACGGTGCCGGTCGGCATCGCCGCGGAGGCGCACGCCTACCTCGCCCACGGCGGGCCCGCCAACCTGGCGAACCTGCACGCGTTCTGCTCCGACACGGTGCTGCTCACGGGCGCCGGCTTCGCGCCGCCGGTGGCGATCCCGGCCTGGGGCTGGGCCGAGCGGCCCGGGGTCTCGACTCATCACCATGATGGTCGAGCCCGGTCGAGACCCCGCGACCCGCTGCGCATCGGGGTGCTCTACTACCGCGCCCACGAGGCCAGCGGGAACGGCGGCTTCGCGCACGCCCTGGCCGACGCCATCGACGCGACCGGCGAGGCGGTCGGCCTCCCGGTGTACTCCTCGAGCCTGCGTTCCGCGCCCGACGAGCTGTTCGAGGCGCTTGCGACGCTGGACGCCCTCGTCGTCACCGTGCTGGCCGCCGGCGGCAGCGCACCCGGGACGGCGAGCGCCGGCGGCGACGACGAGGCCTGGGACGTCGCCCGGATCGCCGCCCTCGACATCCCCGTGCTGCAGGGGCTCTGCCTGACCTCGAGCCGCGACGAGTGGGCGGCCGGCGACGAGGGCGTCACCCCGCTGGACTCGGCGAACCAGATCGCGATCCCGGAGTTCGACGGCCGGATCATCACGGTGCCGTTCTCGTTCAAGGAGATCGACCCAGACGGCCTCCCCCGGTACGTCGCGGACCCGGAGCGGGCCGCCCGGGTGGCCGGTATCGCGGTCGCCCACGCGCGACTCCGACGCGTCGCGCCCGGAGACCGGAGAGTGGCGCTGATGCTCTCGGCGTACCCGACGAAGCACAGCCGGGTCGGCAACGCCGTCGGCCTGGACACGCCGGTCTCCGCGATCCGGCTGCTGCGCCGGCTGCGCGACGCCGGCTACGACCTCGGCCCGGCGGACGGCGAGGTGACCCGCTTCCTCGACCTCGAGGACGACCCGGAGAGCGAGACCGAGGCCGGCAACGGCCTGATCCACGCGCTGATCGCCGCCGGCGGCCAGGACGAGGAGTGGCTGACCACCGCCCAGCTCAACGACTCCCATGTCCGCATCGGCGTCGACGACTACCTCCGGTGGACCGCCGACCTGCCGGCCGCCCTGCGGGACGGCATCGAGCAGGCCTGGGGGCCCGCGCCGGGCGAGCTGTTCGTGAACGACCGGCAGGAGATCGTGCTCGCGACCCTGCGCGCGGGCAACGTGGTGCTGATGATCCAGCCGCCCCGGGGCTTCGGCGAGAACCCGGTCGCGATCTACCACGATCCCGACCTCGCCCCCAGCCACCACTACCTCGCGGCGTACCGGTGGGTCGCCAGTGGTCTCGAGGAGGGCGGGTTCGGCGCGCACGCGGTCGTCCACCTCGGCAAGCACGGGTCGATGGAGTGGCTGCCGGGCAAGAACGCCGCCCTGTCCGCGGCGTGCGCGACCGACGCGGCGATCGGCAACCTCCCGCTGGTCTACCCGTTCCTGGTCAACGACCCCGGCGAGGGGGCGCAGGCCAAGCGCCGGGCGCACGCCACCATCGTCGACCACCTGGTGCCGCCGATGGCCCGCGCCGAGTCCTACGGCGACATCGCCCGGCTCGAGCAGCTCCTCGACGAGCACGCGAACATCGCGGCGATGGACCCGGCGAAGCTCCCGGCGGTGCGCGGCCAGATCTGGACGCTGATGCAGGCCGCGCAGATGCACCAGGACCTCGGCCTCGAGGAGCGGCCGGGCGACGAGGAGTTCGACGACTTCCTGCTGCACGTCGACGGCTGGTTGTGCGAGGTCAAGGACGCGCAGATCCGCGACGGGCTGCACGTCCTGGGCCAGGCCCCGGAGGGCGAGGCCCGGGTCAACCTGGTGCTGGCGATCCTCCGGGCCGCGCAGATCTGGGGCGGCGAGCAGGGTGCTGTCCCGGGGCTCCGCGCCGCCCTGGGCCTCAAGGACGGGGAGAGCTCCGCGGCGGTCGACGCCGTCGAGGCGCAGGCCCGCGCCCTGGTCCAGCGAATGGAGGACGCCGGGTGGGCGCCCGAGACGGCCGACGGCCTGCACGACGACCCCGAGGTACGGCGGGTGCTCGCCTTCGCGGCGACCGAGGTCGTGCCGCGGCTGCGCCGGACCACCGACGAGCTGGACGCCGTGCTGCACGCCCTCGACGGCGGGTTCGTGCCGGCCGGTCCGAGCGGGTCACCACTGCGGGGCCTGGTCAACGTGCTGCCGACCGGCCGGAACTTCTACACGGTGGACCCGAAGGCGGTGCCGTCGCGGCTGGCCTGGGAGACCGGAGTGGCGATGGCCGACTCGCTGCTCGAGCGCCACCTCGCCGAGACCGGCGGCTACCCGCGCTCGGTCGGGCTCAGCGCCTGGGGCACGAGCGCGATGCGCACCAGTGGGGACGACGTCGCCGAGGTGCTCGCCCTCATCGGCGTACGCCCGACGTGGGACGAGGCGTCACGCCGCGTCGACGGCCTGGAGGTGATCGGGCTCGAGGAGCTGGGCCGCCCCCGGATCGACGTCACCGTGCGGATCTCGGGCTTCTTCCGCGACGCGTTCCCGCACGTGATCGCGATGCTCGACGACGCGTTCGGCCTCGTCGCCGGCCTCGACGAGCCCGACGACCTGAACCACGTCGCCGCGCACGTGCGGGCCGACCTCGCCGGCCACGGCGACCGCCGCCGGGCGACCACGCGGATCTTCGGCTCGCGCCCGGGCAGCTACGGCGCCGGCATCCTCCCGCTGATCGAGGCCGGCAACTGGCGCGACGACCGGGACCTCGCCGAGGTCTACACCCAGTGGGGCGGGTACGCCTACGGTCGCGGTCTCGACGGCGTCCCGGCGGCCGACGACCTGCGCAGCAGCTACCGCCGGATCACCGTGGCCGCGAAGAACATCGACACCCGCGAGCACGACATCGCGGACTCCGACGACTACTTCCAGTTCCACGGCGGCATGGTCGCCACGGTCCGGGCCCTCACCGGGACCGCGCCGCGCGCGTACGTCGGCGACTCGACCTCGCCCGACTCGGTCCGCACCCGGTCGCTGCAGGAGGAGACCACCCGCGTCTTCCGCGCCCGGGTGGTCAACCCGCGCTGGATCTCCGCGATGCAGCGGCACGGCTACAAGGGCGCCTTCGAGCTGGCCGCGACCGTCGACTACCTCTACGGCTTCGACGCGACCGCGGGCGTGGTGCACGACTGGATGTACGACGCCCTGGCCCGCGAGTACGTCCTGGACGCGACCAACCAGGAGTTCATGCGCGCGGCGAACCCGTGGGCCCTGCGCGGGATCGTCGAGCGGCTGCACGAGGCTGTCGAGCGGGGGCTGTGGGAGCATCCCGACCAGGAGGTGCTCGCCGCGATGCGGCAGGTCTACCTCGACTTCGAGGGCGACCTGGAGGAACGGCATGGGGGATCCGGTGGCTGAGCCCGCCCTGGCGACGGCCGGCACCAGGACGATCCGCATCATCGGGATCGGCACCGGCGACCCGGGCCAGCTGACCGGCGAGGCGGTGGCGGCGCTCAGCGCGGTCGACTACGTGCTGGCTGCCGAGAAGGGCGCGGACGACCCGCTGCTGGCGGTGCGGCGGGTGCTGTGCCACCGCTACGAGGTCCCGCTGGTCCCGGTGCCCGACCCGCCCCGTGACCGCGACGAACCCGCCGACTACCCCGGGGCCGTGCGCGCGTGGCACGAGGCCCGGGTGGCGGCGTACGAGCAGGTGCTGATCGAGCGCCCCGGGGACGTCGCGTTCCTGGTGTGGGGCGACCCGGCGTTCTACGACTCGACGCTGCGGATCGTCGGCCGCCTCCAGGAGCGCGGCGCGGTCCCGCTCGAGGTCGAGGTCGTGCCCGGGATCTCCAGCCCGCAGCTGCTCGCGGCCCGGCACCGGATCGTGCTGCACCACGTGGGCCAGCCCGTGGTGGTCACCACCGGGCGCCGGCTCGGCCGGGCCGTCGCCGCCGGGCACGACAACATCGTCGTGATGCTCGACGGCCGGCTCGCGTGCCTGGACCTCCCGGCCGAGGAGTGGTCGGACTGGCAGATCTGGTGGGGCGCGAACCTCGGGACCGACGACGAGCGGCTGGTGGCCGGGCTGCTCGGCGACGTGGCGACCCGGCTGCGGTCGCAGCGGCTCGAGGCCCGGCAGGCGTCCGGCTGGGTGATGGACACCTACCTGATGCGGCGGCTGACCAGCGGGCCGGTACCTTGATCGCGTGCAGAGACTGTTCAGCTCCTACCGGGTGCTCGCCGTGGTCGTGGGGGTGCTGCTGACGTTCAATGCGTTCGTCGTCTTTCCGCTGGACCACTTCCTCACCGAAGGCACCTCGCTGCAGAAGCTCGGGTCGAATCTCGCGTTCCTCTGGGTGATCCACGGCTGGTTCTACATGGCGTACTTCGTGGTCTCCTTCCTCCTGGCTCGCCGGCTGCGCTGGTCGATCCCCTTCACTCTGCTCATGTTCGTCGCCGGACTCGTCCCGTTGCTCATCTTCTGGGTCGAGCACGTCGTGGCCCGGAAGGTACGGACCGAGTCGTCCGAGCTCGCCGGGGCGTGACCCCGTGGGCCGAACCGCGTTCGTGCTCGGCGGTGGCGGCCTGCTGGGCGCGGTCGAGGTCGGGATGCTGCGGGCGCTCTTCGAGCGCGGCATCTCCCCCGACCTGATCCTGGGCACGTCGGTCGGCGCCCTCAACGGGCTGGTGGTCGCCGCCGACCCCACGCCGCGCAGCGTGGACCGGCTCCTCGACCTGTGGGCCGACGTCGCCGAGAGCAACGAGGTGTACGCCGACCCGACCTGGAAGCAGCTGCGCCGCGCGATGCGCACCGGCACCCACCTGCACTCCGCGCAGCCGTTGCGCGACCGGCTGGAGGCCGAGTTCGGCGGCACCACGTTCGCGGACCTCGCGGTCCCGTTCCAGTGCTGCGCGGCGAGCATCGAGCGGGCCGCCGAGCACTGGTTCACCAGCGGTCCGGTGGTGCCGGCGGTGATCGCCTCGGCGGCCGTCCCGGGGCTGCTGCCGCCCGCGGAGGTCGACGGCGAGCACTACCTCGACGGCGGGATCGTGAACTCGATCCCGGTCGGCCGGGCCGTCGAGCTCGGCGCCGACCAGGTCTTCGTGCTCCAGGTCGGCCGCGTCGAACGACCGTTGTCGCCGCCGCGACGCCCGTGGGACGTGGCCCGGGTGTCCTTCGAGATCGCCCGCCGCCACCGGTTCAACCGGGAGATGGCCGAGCTGCCCGACGGCGTCCGGGTGCACCTGCTCCCGTCGGCGGTCAGCGCCGCCGACGACCGGTTCCGGGCGTACCGCGACACCTCCGCGGTCGCGGAGCGGGTCGAGGCGGCGTACCGGGCCAGCGCCGAGCGGCTTGCGGAGCTCTGAGTGCCGCCCGCCCTCGCCTGGGTCCTGCAGCGGCTCGTCGTCGCGCCGCTGGTGATCGTCCTGACCGTGCTGCTGTGGACCACCCTCCCGGTGACGATGCTGCTCACCGGGGTGCTGTCGGCGTTCGTGCCCGGCTGGCTGCGCCCGGTGCGGCTGCTCTGGGTCGCGGCCCTGCACCTGACCCTCGAGACGATCCTGCTGGTCGAGCTGCTCGGGCTCTGGATCGGATCGGGGTTCGGGCTGCTGATCCGGCGCCCGTTCTTCGAGCGCATCCACTACGACCTGATGGAGACCTACCTGGTGATCTTCTTCCGGGAGGCGCGGCGGGTGCTCCGGCTGAAGATCGAGACGGTCGGACCGACCCCGGACGCGCTCCCCGGCCACCCGCTGCTGGTCTTCTGCCGGCACGCCGGTGTCGGCGACTCCTTCTCGATCATGTACGCGCTGATGCGGTGGTACCACCGCGAGCCGCGGATCGTGCTGAAGGCGACGCTGGCCTGGGACCCGGCGCTGGGCGTGATGCTCACCCGGCTGCCCAGCCGGTTCATCTCCCGGAGCCGGGGCCACGACCTCGCCGCGGAGGTGGGCACCCTCGCCCGCAACCTCGACGAGAACGACGCCTTCGTGATCTTCCCGGAGGGTGGCAACTTCACCGCGCGCCGTCGCGCGCGGGCCATCGACCGCCTCCGCCGGCTGGGTCGCGAGTCGATGGCCGCGCAGGCCGAGGAGATGGTCCACGTGCTCGCCCCCCAGCCCGGCGGGGTGCTGGCCGCGCTCGACGCCGCGCCCGAGGCGGACGTGCTGCTGGTCGCGCACACCGGCCTGGACCATCTCGACTCGATCGGCGACATCTGGCGGGAGCTGCCGATGGACAAGCGGCTGCTGATGGGCTGGTGGCGGGTCCCGCGCAGCGAGATCCCCGAGGACCGCGACGCCCGGATCGCGTGGCTGTTCGACCGGTGGGCGCAGATCGACGAGTGGGTCGCCGAGCACCGGCCGGTCGACCTGCCACGGCGCCGTCGTACGACGGCCGGCTGAGCCAGCCGGTCAGCCCTTCGGGGTCTTCGCCCCGGACACGTCCTCGACCTCGGCGGGCGCGTCGGGGGTGGTGACCTCGTGCGGCTGCTCGTCGGCGTCCGCGGCCACCTCGTCGAGGAAGGCACCACCGGCGTCGGCGCTGCCCTCGGCCCGGGCACCGGGTCCGGCGTCGGTCATCGCGTCGGTGGCCGCCTCGTCGGCCGTCTCCGGCTCGAAGTGCATCTCCGGCGGCGCCGGCGGGGCGGTGGTCACCGGGTCGGGCACGGGGGTCGGCGCCGGCCGCGGGGGCGAGTACGGCGCGGGGGCGGGCGTCTCGCCGCGCAGCTTCTTGAACACGACGGCGCCGGCGCCGACGAGGGCCATCAGCAGCAGGAAGCGCTTCTTGCGCTTCGGCTTGTGCTGCGACTCGGGCCGGATCCGCTGGGCCACCGCCACGGCGGCCGGGGTCGCGGCCGCGGCCGCCGCGGCTCCGCGTGCCCTCGCCCTGGCCTTCTTCGCGGCCTTCTTCCGGCTCTTGCGGGTCGACTTCTCGGCGCCGGCCGCAGCCTCCTGGGCGACGTCGCGGGCGTCCCTGGCCACCTCGAGGGCGGTGTCGCGGGCCTCGGCGAGCACGCTCTGCGCCACCGGGAGGTAGTCGTTCACGATCCGCTCCCGTGCCGCCTCGACGTGCGGGGTGACCTGCTCGACGAGCTCGGCGGCTTGGTCGGTGAGGCTCTTCTTCGACGATCGCTTGGTGCGCATGACGTCCTCTCGTGAAGGTGTGGTCCGGAGGGCGAACTCCCTGTGCCCATCGCACTCCCGATCATGCCCCGCGCCTCCACACGAGGGAACCCGCGCGGGTCGAGTGCGCCGCGCCCGAGGGTCGGACCACCCGACCTTGGCCGTCATGGGAGGATCGAGCCCGAACGGATCGGAACTCACCCTGCGCCCGCCCCGGAAGGTCATCGGTCGGGACAGTCTGGAAGGCACCACATGTCGGACCTCAAGGCCACGCTGCACACCAACCGCGGCGACATCGTCCTGAACCTCTTCCCGAACCACGCCCCTGCGACGGTCGAGAACTTCGTCGGCCTGGCCGAGGGCACGAAGGACTACCAGGCCGACGGCGGCAAGACCGGCCGGTTCTACGACGGCCTCACCTTCCACCGCGTCATCGAGGGCTTCATGATCCAGGGTGGCTGCCCGCTCGGCACCGGCACCGGCGGTCCCGGCTACACCTTCAAGGACGAGTTCCACCCCGAGCTGGGCTTCACCAAGCCCTACCTGCTGGCGATGGCCAACGCCGGCCCGGGCACCAACGGCTCCCAGTTCTTCATCACCGTGGGCGCGACCACCTGGCTGAACAACAAGCACACGATCTTCGGCGAGGTCGCCGACCAGGAGAGCCGCGACGTCGTCGACGCGATCGCCACCACGGCGACCGGTCCCGGTGACCGCCCGATCGACCCGGTCGTCATCGAGTCGGTGGAGATCGTCCGGGGCTGAGCCCCGGCGCTTCCGTCATGACCGACCCCGTCGCGGCAGCGCCGGTCTGCTACCGGCACCCCGACCGGGAGACCTGGATCCGTTGCCAGCGCTGTGACCGGCCGATCTGCCCGGACTGCATGACGTCCGCCGCGGTCGGATTCCAGTGCCCGAGCTGCGTCAAGGAGGGTGCGCGGACGATGCGCACCGGCCGGTTGCCGTACGGCGGCTCGCACTCCGCCAACCCGGCGCTCAGCTCGATCGGCCTGATCGCGCTCAACGTCGCCGTCTGGCTGTCGATCAGTGCGGCGGGCGGCAGCGGCTCGGGGCTCGTCGACCGGCTGGCGCTCCTGCCGCAGACCACGCTGTTCGGCAACCAGGACGGCTCGACCACCCTGGTCGAGGGCGTCTCGGGGGGTGCCTACTGGCAGCTGGCGACGTCGGTCTTCAGTCACGTCGCGGTGTGGCACATCGCGTTCAACATGATGGCGCTGTACTTCCTCGGGCCACAGCTCGAGATGATCCTCGGCCGGGCCCGGTTCCTGGCGGTCTACCTGCTGTCCGGACTCGCCGCGAGCACCGCGGTGATGTGGCTGTCCAGCGAGCACACCCAGACGCTCGGGGCGTCCGGCGCGATCTTCGGCCTCATGGGCGCGCTGCTCGTCGTCGGGCTCAAGATCGGCGCGAACGTGCAGCAGCTGGTCTTCTGGATCGGCCTCAACGTCGTCTTCACGGTCACCGCCGGGTCGTTCATCTCCTGGCAGGGCCACTTCGGCGGCCTGATCGGCGGCGCCGTGCTCGCCGGGCTCGTGGTCTACGCACCGCGGCAACGACGCGCGGCGTTCCAGTGGGCCTCGATGGCCGCGTTCGCCGCGGTCTGCGTGGTCCTGATCGGCGTCCGGGTCGCCGCGCTCTCGTAGGGCGTGTCGGCGCGGTTTTCCCCGCGCGGGCCCTGATCCTGTCGGGGAGGCACCACGAGAGGACTCCCCCATGCGCCAGGCCTACCGCATCCTCGCCGACCTGATCGCGATCGGCGTCGCCGTCCAGTCGATGGCGATGGTCTGGGCGATCGCCGGACTCCTGCACTGGGTGGACGACGGCGGCACCTTGAAGAGCGGCTGGGACGACCACATGCCCGACTTCCAGGGCTCGTCCGGCTTCGCGATCCACGGCATCATCGGCGGGATGGTGCTGCCGGTGCTGGCGATCGCGCTGTTCGTGGTGGCCTTCCTCGCCAAGGTCGACGGTGCCGTGAAGTGGGCCGGCGCGGTCCTGGCGATCGTCCTGGTCCAGGTGGTCGCCGGGTACGCCGGCGAGGACGCCCCCTGGCTCGGCCTGCTCCACGGTCTGCTGCCGTTCGCGATCTTCTCGGCCGCGATCGTGGCGGCCCGGGCCGCCCACCCGGGCACCCAGGCCGCGGTCGCCGCGACCCCCTGACCCGGCAGAAAGTTATCCCCAGCTGGGGACAACCCTGTGGAGAACTACATCGGTGTGATTAGCCGCGGTAGGGCGCGAGCGCCCGGGTGAGGGCCGCGAGGGCCACGTGGCCGTGGAGATCGCCCTGGCCCTGCTCCTCGGTCTTCCGGCAGGCGCGCGGCGTGCCGCGGAGCTCGAAGCGGCCGACCTCGGTCGCCGTGCGGGGCTCGACCACCCGCACCGCGAGGACCTCCTCGACGCGGTCGAAGCTGGTGGTCGCCACGCCGGTGAGCGGACGGTAGGTGCAGGTCTCGAGGATCTCCTCGGCGCGCTCGACGCAGGCGACCAGGTCC
>Ga0255338_1004204_pt1 | contig 15410 bp, 15 predicted proteins | sample MeOH1_35cm_T4_19_FD_203715 | JGI IMG/M metagenome (GOLD analysis project Ga0255338, IMG submission 203715) | Sandy soil microbial communities from University of British Columbia, Vancouver, Canada - MeOH1_35cm_T4_195 | ecosystem: Engineered > Artificial ecosystem > Sand microcosm > Unclassified ...
TCGACAAGGCACCAGACAGCGGCAACCGTGACGATCGGCCCGCCAATGCAGAAAGCGGCAATGGCACGCAGCAACCGGCGATCTTCTCGCGTTTCTTCCGCCGGTTGCACAGCTGCACGTCACCGGCGGGCTCGCGGGTTGCGGCGCTTTGAGCTCAAGACAATCGAGAACTCGGAATCGCCGGACTGTGACCTACGGGCGAGGCAGGTAGAACAGATCGGGGCGACCACCCACCAGGCCGCCCTGACGCCGACAAGGTCCAGGGGGCTGGTGGCCAGCCTGCGGCTCGTCGTCGTGTCGTCCTGATCGAGGTGGACGCGGAATCCCGGACGCCCGACGCCCCGGCCTTGACGCACCCACTTGCCGCGCTCCGCGCGGACCCGTTGAGCAGCGCCTTTCCGCCGCCAGTCGGCTGTCCATGCCTTGGTGTCCTTCGTCTAACCCACGAACGCAGTCTCGTAGGCCGCCGCCTCGGAGGGCTTGAGCTCGCCAGCCACCCGAAGAAGAACCCGACCGCGGACGTAGTCCCACTCGGCACCCAACCCGTAGGCCTTCAGCTTGTCCTGGATGTCCTTCATCCGGGTCTTCGCGTCAGCCTCCGACGGCCAGCGCTCGATCTTGGCGCCGCAGTCGATGGAGAGCCCGTCGTAGTCGCCCGTGGCCTGGCAGCCGAGTCTCTTGTCGGCCATGAACGATGCGGCGTCGTACTGTCCTGGTCGACCGATGAGGTCGTTCTCGTCGTTGTCCTCGGTCATCGTGATCACGTCGATGATCTGCGGGATCTGGGTCTTCAGCCGTCTCGCTTCCTCGGTCGGATCGTCCGAATGAACGGCCACCGTCGGCGTGACAGCGCTGGCGGCTGTCGGCGCTGACGGCGTGGAGGTCGTGGAGGTCGTGGCGGCGCGGGTTGGTGTGGGCGGCACGGTCTCCGCGTCCTTGCTGGTGCCGCAGGCAGCGATCAGGGGCAGGAGAACGGCGAGGGCTCCGACACGCTTCATGGCCCTCAGGATGCCGTGTCCACGGACGTCGTAGGGCGTTCTTCACCATTCCGAGCGATCCAACGGCTGGCGAGTCTGCGTGGGATCGGCAGAGGGTCACAACGCCGCGCAACCGCGGATCGGCCGGTTGCGGGTAAGCGAGCCCACCGACGGTCAGAGCTCGGGTTGTGGCGGCAGCGGCCGCGTGCACAGCTTCGCGGCCTCCCGCTTGGGCATGCCGAACATCCGCAGCACCCGCTCCGCCATCTCGTCGGACAACGCGGCCGCATCCGCGTGCGGGTGCAGGTCGAGCCAGTGCAGGAGGCCGAGGAGTGAGCCTCCCGCCGCCATGAGGGCGACGTCAGGGTCCTCGACGTCGAAGCGTCCGGCTGCCGTCGCCGCTTCGATGTCGCGACGGGCCCTGGGGGCCAGGCCGTGGTCGTGGGTGAGCACGCCGAGGCCGGAGTTGATCAGAGCCCGCGCCAGCTCCGGCGCCTGCCTCTGGAGCCGGCCGGCCATCCGGAAGCTGACCGCGAACACCTCCGCGGGATCGTCGAAGCCGGCCACGATCTGGTCCCGCAACAGCGCCCAGTCCTCCACCGTGGACTCCACGGCGGCCTCGAACAGCACTTCCTTGCTCTCGAAGTGGTTGTAGAAGCTGCCGAACCCGACGTCGGCGGCATCGGTGATCTCCTGGATGCTGACGTTCGTCCGGCCCTCGGAGAGCAGCTGACGTGCGGCCCCGAGCAAGGCGCTCCGAGTGCGTTCCTTCCGCCGGTCCACCCGGCCGGGCGTGCTCGTCCCCGCGGCCATCGCCTCTCCGTCCCACGCTTTGTTGGAATCGCGATCATATCTGAGCCGACCATCAGAAGGTGCGCGCGCGTGCCGCCGGTCACATCTTGATATTTTCATCAGGACCTCTTGACAGAGGATTCCATCGTTCCTGATGCTTTCATCAGTTTGCTACGACGGAGGTTCTGATGAAGACAGGGACGCGCTCCGAGCGCACCGAGTCGATGGTGGCGGCCGGGCACCGCACGCTGTTCGTGACCGAGGCCGGATCCGGTCCGCCGGTGGTGCTTCTCCACGGCGGAGGCCCCGGCGCCACGGGGGTGTCGAACTACACCAGGAACATCGACGCGCTGGCCCGGCACTTCCGCGTGATCGTCCCGGACATGCCCGGCTACGGACGGTCCTCGAAGGAGCTGGACCACAGCGACCCGTTCGGCGACCTGGCCTTCGCGATCCGCAGCATGCTCGACGAGCTCGGCATCGAGCGGGCGCACCTGGTCGGCAACTCGTACGGCGGCGCGGCCGCGCTGCGGCTCACGCTGGACCGGCCGGACCGCGTCGACCGGCTCATCCTGATGGGACCCGGCGGGGTCGGGACCACCCGGGGCCTGCCGACCGCGGGTCTCAGGACGCTTCTCGGCTACTACGGAGGCGAGGGCCCGTCGCGGGACAAGCTCGAGTCGTTCATCCGCGACTACCTGGTCCACGACGGTGCTGCCGTGGGCGACGACCTCATCGACGTCCGCTACGAGGCGAGCATCCAGCCCGAGGTGGTGGCCAACCCTCCCCTGCGCCGACCGTCCGGCCCGCGCACCCTCTGGCGGATGGACTTCACCCGCGACCGCCGGCTCGCCCGGGTCGCCACGCCGACGCTGGTGGTCTGGGGCGCGGACGACAAGGTCAACCGCCCCTCGGGCGGGGCCATTCTTGCGCACACGATGCCCCACTGCGACCTCTACCTCGCGGCCGACACGGGCCACTGGGTGCAGTGGGAGCGGGCCGATCTCTTCAACGCGCTCGCCCTGGCGTTCCTGGACGGAGGTGAGCTGCCCCGATGAGCACGACGTTCCTTCGTCCGAACACCGACGGCTCGGTCTTCGGCGCCGTACACCTCGGCTACGTCGTGGTCGAGTCGCAGCGCTTCGCCGACTGGCGGCGCTACGGAGCCGATGCGATCGGTCTCCACGTCGACGAGCTCTCGCCTGACGTCATGCGGTTCCGGCTCGACGACCGGGAGTGCCGGTTCCTCCTCCAGCGCGGCCCGGCGGAGGACCTGATGGCGGTCGGCTGGCACGTCGACGACCACGAGACCTTCGACCGCATCGTCCGCAGGGTCACCGAGCGTGGCGTCCCGATCGCCGAGGGAACACCGGAGGAGGCGTCCCTGCGCGGCGTGGAACGACTGTGGCGCTTCGCCGGCCCAAAGGGTCTCGTGCAGGAGATCTTCACCACCCCGGTGACCGCACCACAGCCGCTGCACATGATCAGCAGCGGCTGGGTCACCGGGGAGAAGGGCATGGGCCACGTCGCCATCACCACGCGTGACCCGCTCGGGATGCACGCCTACTTCCACACGGTGTTCGACTCCCGGGTGTCGGACTTCATCGACGAGAAGATCGGGCCGCTCACGCTCAAGATCCGGTTCCTGCGCGTGAACGAGCGGCACCACTCGGTCGCGATCGCCAACGTGCAGGGCCTGAAGGTCGACCCGTTCCGCACCAGGGCGCAGCACCTCAACATCCAGGCGGCATCCCTCGAGGACATGGTCGCCGCCTACCAGCGCGTCCAGGACCTCGGCTTCAAGATGGCCTGGGACGTCGGGCAGCACACCAACGACCGGTCCCTGTCCTTCTACAGCGTGACGCCGTCGGACTTCCAGCTCGAGGTCGGCTGGGACCCGGTCCTCGTCGCGCCCGAGCAGGAGGCCACCTGGGAGCCGACGACGTACCAGGGCATCAGCATCTGGGGGCACACCCCGGTCGGGGAGACCGTCCTCTTCAAGCTCCAGCAGTTCAAGACAGCCCTGCGCAGCACCCGTCATGAGGAAGTGACCGTTCCCGGGCTCGGCGGAGCGATCCAGTGAGGAGCGACGACATGGACACCTACGACGTCATCGTGGTGGGGCTCGGGCCCACCGGGCTGACCCTGGCCCACCTGCTCGGGCGACGAGGCTTGAGCACACTGGTCCTCGAGCGGGAGCCGGCGTTCTACGGCAACGCCCGGGCGGTCTACACCGACGACGAGTCGTTGCGGGTGCTCCAGACGGCGGGCGTCGCCGACGACGTGCACCCCGACATGAACGTCGACTCCGCGGTCCAGTGGGTGCGCGCGGACGGCGACGTCCTGGTCCAGTTCCGTCCCACGCAGCAGCCCCTCGCCTGGCCGGTGGTGAACTTCCTCTACCAGCCGACGCTGGAGAACAAGCTCGAGGCACTGCTCGAGCGCTACCCGCATGTCGAGGTTCGTCGCGCCCGAGAGGTCGTCGAGTTCACCCAGGACGCCGACGGTGTCTCGGTGGTCCACGCCGCCTCCACCGGTACGTCGTACGGGGAGAGCGTGAGCGTGGTCGACGAGGCCACGCGGGAGACCGCTCGCGCGCGCTACGTCGTGGCGGCCGACGGCGGCCGCAGCATCATCCGGACCCGGCTGGGGATCGAGATGACCGGCCAGAGCTTCGCCGAGCGGTGGCTCGTGGTCGACCTGGAGGCCAAGGAGGGCGTGGACGCGTTCGGGCACAAGCCGTACTTCGACTTCATCTGCGACCCGGAGCGGCCGACGGTCAGCTGCCCCCAGCCTGGTGGGCGTCACCGATTCGAGTTCGCGCTCACCGACGAGGACGACAAGGACCACTTCGAAGCCGATGCGACCGTACGCCGGCTCCTGGCCCGCCACGTCGACCCCGACGACGTCGTGGTGCTCCGGCGCCTGGTCTACCAGTTCAACGCGCTGGTCGCCGACCGCTGGCGCGACGGGCGGATCCTGCTCGCCGGGGACGCGGCCCACATGACGCCGCAGTTCGTCGGCCAGGGCATGAACGCCGGCATCCGCGACGCCGACAACCTCGCCTGGAAGCTCGAGGCGATCCTCGTCCACGGCGCCGACGCGGCGATCCTGGACACCTACCAGTCGGAGCGTGCTCCGCACGCCAAGGCGATGATCGACTTCTCGATCTTCAACAAGAGCCTCGTGTCGCTGAAGAACCCGGTCAAGGCGAAGGCACGGGACGCCGCGATGTGGGCGGCCGTGCGGACGCCCGTGCTCGGCGGCTGGGTCGGCAACATGGGGATGAAGCCCAAGCCCAGGTACCGCAGGGGCGAGTACCTGGGCCGACCCCGCGGCCTTCGTGGCGTCGAAGGCGCGCTGTCGCCGCAGCCGACGGTCCGGACCCACGACGGCCGACCCGTTCGGCTCGACGACGCCCTCGGGATCGGCTGGGCGGTGATCGGCATCGGAGTCGACCCCCGCGAAGTGCTCGGCCGGGACACCGAGACCTGGCACCGGGTCGGGGCGACGTTCGCGACGCTGTACGCGGCCGGCACCAGACCACAGGGCCGGGTCGGCGACCGCGTCCGCCCGGAGGGCGTCGTCGACCTGGAGGACGCGAACAGCGCCCTCCAGGGCTGGCTGCGTCGCGCCGGCGCCAGGCGGGGGTCGGTCCTCGTGCTGCGGCCGGACAAGTTCGTGTTCGGCGTCTCGGACGAGGACCCCAGCAGGCTGACTCGCGCGCTGGTGGCCGGGCTGCGGCTCTCCCCCGCGCCGCGTCAGCCCTCCGCGGGCATGCAGGAGGCACGGTGACGACCGCGCTCCAACAGGTCGCGCAGGCCGCACACCGGCTCAGGCACGCCTCGGTCAGCCGGACGCCCTGCGCTCCGGTCCGTGACCTCATCGGACGGGCCGACGTCGATGCGGCGTACGCCGTGCAGCTGCAGCTGAACCAGGCACGCCAGGCGGCAGGGGCACGCATCGTCGGCCGCAAGATCGGGCTGACCTCTCGTGCGGTCCAGCAGCAGCTCGGCGTCGACCGACCGGACTTCGGGGTGCTCTTCGACGACATGGAGGTCCCCGACGGTGGCACCGTCCCGGTGAGCCGCCTGCTCCAGCCGAAGGTCGAGGCGGAGATCGCGTTCGTCCTCGGCGCCGACCTGGACGACGACGTCAGTCGGCCGCGCGTGCGGGCGGCGGTGGACCACGCGACGGTGGCGCTGGAGATCGTGGACAGCCGCATCGAGCGGTGGGACATCTCGTTCGCGGACACCGTTGCCGACAACGCCTCGAGCGGGCTGTTCGTGACCGGCTCCCGGAAGCTGCGGCTCGACGAGTTCGAGCCCCGCGACACGACGATGGCCATGGCCGTCGACGATCTCGTCGTCTCCACCGGCAGCGGTGCGGCGTGCCTGGGCGATCCCCTCGACGCGCTCGCCTGGCTGGCCAGGACTGCGCAGGACCTCGGCGAGCCGCTTCGGGCCGGCCAGGTCGTGCTGTCGGGGGCGTTGGGCCCGATGGTGCCGGTCCGGCCGGGCACCCGGGTTCGAGCCGAGCTCGAGGACGCCGCCGGCCGACCGCTCGGGCACGTGACCGCGTCCTTCACCGAGGAGAGCTGATGAACCGCACGAAGGTGGCCGTGATCGGGTCGGGCAACATCGGCACCGATCTGATGATCAAGGTCCTGCGCCTGTCCGAGACCCTCGAGATGGGCGCCATGGTCGGCATCGACCCCGGCTCCGACGGGCTGGCCCGGGCTGCTCGGCTGGGCGTGCCCACGACGCACGAGGGGGTGCAGGGGCTCATCTCCCTGCCCGGCTTCGAGGACATCGAGATCGTCTTCGACGCGACGTCGGCCGGCGCCCATCGCGCGAACGCCGCCGCGCTGGCGCCGTACCGAAAGCGGCTGATCGACCTGACACCCGCCGCGATCGGGCCTTTCGTCGTCCCGGCCGTGAACCTCTCCGAGCACCTCGACGCACCGAACCTGAACATGGTGACCTGTGGGGGGCAGGCGACGATCCCCGTCGTCGCGGCGATCGCCCGCGTCGTCGACGTGCCGTACGCCGAGATCGTCGCCTCGATCGCGTCGAGGTCCGCCGGTCCCGGCACACGCGCCAACATCGACGAGTTCACCGAGACCACCTCGCACGCCATCACCGCGGTCGGCGGCGCGCGGCGCGGCAAGGCGATCATCGTCCTCAACCCGGCCGAGCCGCCGCTGATCATGCGCGACACCGTCCTCGCGCTGGTGCACGACCCCGGCGGCGACCGCCAGGCGGAGATCCGCGACTCCGTCCTCGAGATGGTGGCCGACGTCGCCGAGTACGTCCCCGGCTACCGGCTCAAGCAGGACGTGCAGTTCCGCCCGGTCGATGCCACGGAGATGCACACACTCGTCGGCGACGCGCCGGTCAGCCACCAGGTCTCGGTCTTCCTCGAGATCGAGGGCGCCGCGCACTACCTGCCCGCCTACGCCGGCAACCTCGACATCATGACCTCGGCTGCCCTGCGGGTGGCCGAGCGGATCGCTGCCCGGCAGGAGGTCGGCTCGTGACCACGCTCTTCCTCCAGGACGTCACCCTTCGTGACGGCATGCACGCGCTCCGCCACCGGGTGGCGCTCGACGACGTGGCCCGCATCGCCCGGGCTCTCGACGACGCCGGCGTTGACGGGATCGAGGTGGCCCACGGCGACGGCCTCGCCGGCGGCAGCCTCACCTACGGCCCGGGAAGCCACACCGACTGGGAGTGGATCGAGACCGCGGCCGCCAGCATCACCCGGGCGCGGCTGACCACGCTCATCCTGCCCGGCATCGGCACCGTCCACGACCTGAAGCGCGCGCACGCTCTCGGCGTACGGTCCGTGCGCGTGGCCACCCACTGCACCGAGGCCGACATCGCGGCCGAGCACATCAGCGCCGCTCGCGAGCTCGGCATGGACGTGTCGGGCTTCCTGATGATGAGCCACCTCGCCGACCCGGCCACCCTCGCGGGACAGGCGAGGCTGATGGAGTCGTACGGCGCGCACTGCGTCTACGTCACCGACTCCGGCGGCCGGCTCACCATGGAGGGCATCCGCGCACGGGTGCGCGCGTACCGCGACATCCTCGCTCCGGGCACCGAGCTCGGTGTGCACGCCCACCAGAACCTCTCCCTCGCGGTCGCGAACAGCGTCGTGGCGGTCGAGGAGGGCGTCACCCGTGTCGACGCGTCGCTGGCCGGACTCGGCGCCGGCGCCGGCAACTGCCCCATCGAGCCGTTCGTCGCGGTCGCCGAGCTGCAGGGGTGGCACCACCACGGCGACCTGTTCGCCCTGCAGGACGCGGCGGACGACCTGGTCCGGCCCCTGATGGACCGACCCGTGCAGGTCGACCGGGAGACCCTCACGCTCGGCTACGCCGGCGTCTACTCGAGCTTCCTGCGCCACGCCGAGACCGCGTCGGCGACCTACGGCGTGGACGTGCGGTCGATCCTCCAGGAGGCGGGCCGGCGGAAGATGGTCGGTGGCCAGGAGGACATGATCACCGACATCGCCCTGGACCTCAGCCGAGCGGGGCGGGCGTGACGCCGAACCTCGGCACTGCCGCGCAGACCGCGGAGACGTCACGTCCCGAACGGACCACGGTGTGGTCCGGCCGGACCAGCGCTGCGGTCGCCTGTCCGGTGGAGAGCCACGCGTGCAGCGGAGAGCCCGGGCCGACCTCGACCAGGGTCGCTCCCCTGTCGGCCAGCTGGTGGCGCTGCTCGTCGGACAGCGGTACGGCGCTCACCAGCACGAACCCTCCCGTGGCCACGTCATCGAAGCGACGACCGTCCGCGAGCAGGGCGTTGGGGCACAGCCGCCCGGCCAGCGACCGGCGCGGACCGACGACGAGCTCGCTCCGGGAGAGTGCCGGGGTCTCGCTGTCGAGGAGGCGCGCGCGCAGGCCCGGGACCCGGTGCAACCTCGGTGCGACGACGCGGCGGAGCACGTCGCCGGCCCGTCCTCCCTGCGTCATCGCGGCGCCGACGAGCTTCGCGAGCCTGATCAGCGCCCGGGCGTGCGGCTTCCGCTCCGCCTCGTAGGTGTCGAGGATCGACTCGGGAAGGTCGCCTCGGAGGACGCCGGCCAGCTTCCAGCTCAGGTTCATCGAGTCGCGAACACCGGCGCAGAGGCCCTGCCCGATGAAGGGTGGCGTGAGATGAGCGGCGTCGCCGAGCACGAACACGTTGCCGTCGCGCCAGCGATCGGCGATCTGCGCGCGGAAGGTGTACTCCGCGACACGCACCAGCTCGAGCTCGTCGTCCGGAACACCCTCCAGCCAGGGCTCCGTCAGCGGACGCAGGGCCCCGATCGACTCGAAGTCCGCCGCGGTCTCGCCGGCAAGCAGCCGGAACTCCCACCGGTACCGCGTCTCCCCGACCCGCATGTACGTCGCGGCGCGCCTCGGGTCGCAGACCTGGTGCACGCCCTCCCACTGACCGAGGTCCACGGTGGTGTTCACGTCGACCACCAGCCAGCGCTGCTCGAACCCGAGGTCCTCCATGGTCGCGCCGATCGCGGACCGTACGACGCTGTTCGCCCCGTCGCACCCGAGGAGGTAGGTGGCCAGCACCGAGTCCTGTTCGCCGGTGATCCGGTCGGTGAAGTCGACCCGCACCCGCCCCGCGCCGTCCCGGGTCACGTCGGTGACCTCGACGTTGCCCCGCAGGTGCACGGTGGTCTGGTCCTTCAGGTTGGTACGCAGCAGGTGCTCGAGCTCGGGCTGGTCGAACATGTTCGCTCGCGGGTGGCCGTGCCGACCTGCCTCGCCGGCGCGGGAGAACTCTCCGAGGACCCGGTGGTCCCGGTCGACGAGCCGCAAGCCGGCGGCCGGGCGGGTCACGGTCGCGAACTGCTCGGCGACACCGATCCGGTCGATGACGCGGTAGATCTCGTCGTCGAGATGGACCGCCCGCGGCTGCGGGTAGACGCCGTCCCACCGGTCGAGGACGAGGCAGCGCACGCCGTACTGGCCCAGCAGCGTGGCCGCCGTGACACCCACGGGGCCGGCACCGACGACGACGACCGGGACCGGATCGGCGTCACGACGAGCTGAGGTGCTCATGACGGGTTGCCGATCAGCAGGACGAGGTAGCTGACGGTGACCATTCCGAGGACGACCGCCGGAGCGACCTCTCTCGGGCCGTCGCCGTTGCGCACATGGGTGCCGACCGCGCCAGCGAGGAGGAGTAGCAGTCCCGCCCCGGCGAGGATGCCGACAGCGGCGAGCTCTGCCCCGGCGAGCAGGCCTGCGACGCCGAGGAGCTCGAGCGCTCCGATCCGCCGGTAGGCGCCGACGCTGAAGCCGACGTGCTCGGCGCGGGCGCGCATGGCGGGAACGGCGGCGAGCTTGGCGGAGCCCAGGATCGCGAAGGCGACGACGAGAAGGGCTGCGATGATCGTCGTCATCGGCCGGCGCTCACGACCGTGCGCTGACGGCCCAGGTCGATCGCCCCGTCGTCGGTGGCCACGGCAAGCTCGACGACGTCGCCGCCCTGCAGGTACTTCGCGTTCTTCGCCTGCGCCTTGAAGAACAGCTTCCACTTGGTCGCCGCGGGCAGGAGCGCGGCGAGCATCTCGACCGGCTTCGGGGGTGCACTCAGGGCCGTGCCCACCGGAGTCCCGGTCAGCATGAGGTCTCCGGGCTCGAGCCGCTGGAACCGGCTGAGCGCCTGGAGCGCCTGCAGCGGGGAGTACACCATGTCCCCGTCGACGAGCGCGTCCTGACGGAGCTCGCCGTTGACCCACAGCCGGAGTCGCAGGTCGCCGAACCGCTTGAGCTCGTCGTCGGTGAGCAGGACGAGTGCCGGCCCCACCGGCGTGAACGTCGGGTAGGACTTGCCCTCGAAGAACTGCGTCTTGGGCAGCTGCACGTCGCGGGCCGACACGTCGTTGGTCACCACCAGCCCGGCGACGAACGAGGTCCAGTTGTCCTCGGTGACCTCGGTGCCGACCGGCAGCACCCGACCGATGACGATCCCGATCTCGACCTCGTAGTCCAAGAACCGGACATGGGCCGGGCGGACGATGTCGTCGTAGGGACCGCTGATCGACCCGGAGGTCTTGCGGAAGAACGTCAACGGGATCGACTCCGGCTCGAGACCCGCGTCCTCGACGTGGCTGGCGAAGTTGGTCATCTGGGCGACCACACGGCACGGAGCGGTCACGGGTGCCACCAGCGCGAGCGAGGCCGGGTCGACGGTCTCCTTGCTCGCGCGCGCCGCGTCGATCGCCTCGGGAGCCGCGAGCAGCTCGCCGGTGGTGACGGCGTCGGTGTCGATGCGGGCCGCGCCGCTCTGGGTGCGGACCCACCAGGCGTCGGGGGTACGAAGGATCGTCATGGTCATCGCGAGGCTGCTTTCAGGAGGCCGCGGAGGCGGCTGAGGTCGAACTCGTTGTCGGCCCGGAGCGCGCCGGGCATGGCGGCGAGCTCGCGGAGCGTCTGCCTGGGGGTGAGGCCCAGGAAGTCCTTCGTGGCCGGCGGGCCCCACTGAGCCAGCCCGGACACGGTCATCTCCGACCAGCCCGGCTCGAGCGTGCAGTCGAACAGGTCGCCGTCGGTGTAGTGCTCGACCAGGAAGCCGTCAGGGTCTCGCCAGTAGTCGAAGATCTGGCTGCCCTCGATGTGCCGGCCGATCCCCCACGACCGCTCGTAGCCCTGGCGCAGCAGGTGCTCCCCGCCGGCCGCCAGGGTGTCGAGGTCAGCGACCTGGTACGCCGAGTGCACATAGGTGTTCCGCGGCCCGAGCAGCATCGCCATCGTGTGGTGGTCGGTCGGCGTACTGCCCCGGTCGCAGCGGATGAAGCTCATCGTCGGGCCGCGGTCCCGCTGGCCGGCGAAGTACTTGAAGTCGCTGACGATCAGGCCCAGGTGCTCCAGGTACCAGTCCAGGGTCCTGAGGTAGGAGGTCGTCTGCAGCACGACATGGCCCAGGCGCTGGATCCTGGCGGGTTCGCGGACCGGACGCTGCGTGGCGTTCGTCCGGGTGACCTCGTGCCCGAAGTTGAACGTGCGGGTCGGCTGGCTCGGCAGGTCACCCAGTTGATGGGTGTCAGCCACGACCCGCACCACGGCACCGCTCGGGTCGGTCAGGTCGACGGCGAGCCCCCCGAGGGACTCCGGGAGCTTCCTTGCCGTCGCACCCGTCGCATCCGCGAGGCGCAGCACGTCACGGGACTCGCCGGCTCGAAAGGCAGCCCCCAGGTACTTCGACGGTCCGCGCCGCACGATCACGCACGTCGAGCCGGCATCGCTGCCTCGAAGCTGCAGCTCATCCGCTGTGCGCGAAACGGTGGAGAAGCCGAAGGCCGCGGCAAACCGCTCGGACGCAGCGAGATCCGGCTTCTGGAACTCGAGCCAGGCGAGGTCCGCCACCTTGATCACCGGATTGACCGCGCGGCCGGGGTGCTCACCGCGCCGCGCGCCCTCGTCGACGTGCAGGTCGTTGTGCGTCCCGTGGTGGCTGTCCATCACCGCTCCCTCGATTGCGAATGACGAAATCGTCACTCACGAGGGTTCCTTCAGTCAAGGCTTTCTGACGAAATCGTCACTCATGACTGGAGAGCGGTAAGGTGACTGGCATCCGAGCGAGGAGACGCCATGAGCGAAGTTCCGACCCAGCAGGAGAGCCGGCTGGACCGGCGCAAGGCGCGGACCCGCGCGGCCTTGATCCGGGCCGCTCGGACCATGATCGCGGAAGGCCGGACCAACGTCCCGATCCTGGAGATCACCCAGGCCGCCGATGTCGGCATGGGATCGTTCTACAACCACTTCGAGACCAAGGATCAGCTCTTCGACGCCGCGGTCGAGTCGGTGATGGACTCCTACGGTCAGCTGCTCGATGCCCTCACCACGGGCATCGACGACCCGGCCGAGGTGTTCGCGACCAGCTTCCGGCTCGCCGGTCGACTCCACCGCCGCGAGCCCGAGCTCAGCCGGGTGCTGCTCAACAACGCACTGCGCCTGTTGAGCTCCGACGACGGGCTGGCCCCTCGCGCTCGCCGGGACATCCAGGCCGGGGTGGATGCCGGCCGCTTCAAGGTGGATGACGTCGACCTCGCGGTCACGATGGCCGCGGGCGCACTGTTCTGCCTCGGCCAGCTCCTCCACGACCAGCCCGAGCGCGACGACGGCGCGTCCGCCGACCGCCTGGCCGAGGACCTGCTCCGCACGTTCGGCGTACCCGCGAAGCAGGCGCAGCGGATCTGCGCGCTTCCGTTGCCGGAACCCGAGGCGGCTCAGGGCAACGGGTCCGCGGCCTGATCCGGGGTCAGGGGCGCAGGAGCCGGCTCATCTGGTCGATCTCGGCCTGCTGACCGTCGATGACGGCTTGCGCGAGCTTCGTGGCCGCGTCGTACCGGCCGTCCGCCAGCTCGGTCCGCGCCATCGTGACGGCGCCCTGGTGGTGGCGGATCATCATCCGCAGCCACATCGCCTCGAACGCCGCGTCGCTGGCGTTCTCGAGGCCGGCCATCTCGTCGGCGCTCATCATCCCGGGCATGTCGCCGGACCCCATGTCCATGCCTCCCATGTCGTGCGAGTCGTCCCCGGTGCCCGTGGCGGCCGGGACCGGCTTGCCCCAGTCGGTCAGCCAGCCGGACATGGTGTCGATCTCCGGGGCCTGGGCGGCCTTGATCTGGTCGGCCAGCGTCCGTACGGCGGGGTCGAGCGTGCGGCCCTCGGTCAGGTCGACCATCTCGAGGGCCTGCTGGTGGTGGGGAATCATGCTGGTGGCGAAGGTGACGTCGGCCCCGTTGAAGGCGGCACCGGGCTGCGCACTGCTCGTGCCCGAGCCCGTCTTGTCGTCATCGGCGCCGCAGGCCGCCAGGCCGGCGAGGGCGGTGATCGCGGCGGTGGCCACGGCCAGACGCTTGAGCATGGTTCTCCTCGAGGTGTCGGGGTGATGTCGCGACCACTGTCCCGGCGGGCTCTGTCGCGGCGGTCAGGAAACCATGAAGGTTTCGTCAAGGTGCCGCAGGCACCACAGCGGTGAAGGTGGACCCGCCGCCCGGGCCGGGGCTCGACGCCGTGAGCGTGCCGCCGTGGGCGGCCACGAGCGCGCGGCTGATGGTCAACCCGATGCCCGACCCCTGGCGTTCGCGGTCCCGGGCGTGGTCACCGCGGTAGAACCGCTCGAAGACATGCTGCAGCTGGTCGGCTGTCATGCCGTCGCCGGTGTCGGTGACGGTGAACGCCACGCCGTCGGTCACCCTGGTCGCGGCCAGGGTGACGGTGCCTCCAGCCGGCGTGTGCCGGCGAGCGTTGTTGAGCAGGTTCGCGAGCACCTGGGCGAACCGTTCGGGGTCGACCGAGACGGTGAGGGCGGGGTCCGCCGCCGCGACGATGAGGCTGACGTCCCGGTCGGCGAACGCAGCACCGTGGGACTGAGCAGCCGAACGGAGCACGTCGACTGCTGCCAGGACTTCGGGCTCGAGGTCCAGGCGCCCCTCCTCGGCGCGGGAGACGTCCTGGATGTCCTCGGCGAGGCGACGCAGGCGCTCGGTCTGCTGGCGCATCACTCCGGCGGGCTCGCTCCCCCACGGCACGACGCCGTCCTCGAGCCCGTCGAGGTAGGCGCCGAGCGTCGCAACCGGGGTGCGCATCTCGTGGCCGAGGTCGCTCAGGAGCCGCCGCCTGGTGTCCTCCACGGTCTCGAGCCGCTCGGCCATGGCGTTGAACGCCTCGCCGAGGCTGTTCAGCTCGGGACCGGCGTTCCCGACGTGCACGCGCGCGGCGTACTGGCCGGCCGACATGTGCTCGGCGGCTTCGGTCAGGTCCTCGAGCGGCCGCTGCAGGCGCGTGGTGAGGTACCAGGTGACGGCGAGGGCGCAGGTCAGGGCGATGAGCAGGGCCACGCCCAGGGAGATCACCGACGCGGTCTGGTAGGCGTCCTCGATGTGCCTGAGCTCGGGTGAGTTCGGGGCGTGCCCGGCTTCGACCAGATGCCGGTGGAACAGGCTCGGACCGACGATGGCCGCCACCAGGGCGGCCGTGAGGATGCTGGCGACCAGGACCACGCCCTGGGCGAGCAGCAGTCGAGTGGAGAGCCGGCGCCGGGCCGGCAGCCTCAGGCGCCCGGCGACCTGCCGGTTCGTCATCCGGGGCCCATCCGGTACCCGACGCCGCGCACGGTCTCGACGTACCTGGGTTCGCCGGGGTCGTCGCCCAGCTTCTTGCGCACGTGCGCCACGTGCACGTCGACCACGTGCTCGTCACCCACCCACGCGGTGTCCCAGACCTCGTCGATGAGCTGGCGTCGGCTGAACACCGCCGTCGGCCGGGCGGAGAGCACCGCCAGGACGTCGAACTCGGTGCGGGTGAGGTCGACCGGCCGCCCCGAGAGATCGACCCGCCGGCCCTCGACGTCGATCGTGAGATCGCCGAACACCCGAGCCGGTTCCGGGCCTGCGACCGTCCGGCCCGCGGTCAGCCGGGGCCGCCGCAGCACGGCCTGGACCCGCGCCACCAGCTCCCGTGGACTGAACGGCTTGGTGATGTAGTCGTCGGCGCCCACGGACAAGCCGATGACCTTGTCCATCTCGTCGTCGCGCGCGGTCAGCATGAGGACGTAGCAGTCGGAGAGCGTGCGGACCTGCCGGCAGACCTCGATGCCGTCCAGCTCGGGCAGGCCGAGA